>Ga0160419_101117_pt1 | contig 12206 bp, 9 predicted proteins | sample CelAP2metagpilot_2_FD_108196 | JGI IMG/M metagenome (GOLD analysis project Ga0160419, IMG submission 108196) | Phycosphere-associated microbial communities from Cellana algal ponds in Kailua-Kona, Hawaii, USA - Cellana AP2-4-25 metagenome pilot ... | reverse complement strand
TGTGGATGGGCCAGCTGTGCCCGCCAATTCCGAGTTTCGATACATCTCCAGCGTTGATGAGATTTTCAGCCAGCAGCAGCTTGCTGTGGGCGCGCGGGTTGCGGTCAAATACATGGGGGTCGGGGCCAGCGTTGACACCCGCTACAGCCAGATCGAGACGTCGTCCCGACGGTTTGAGAATGGTGCGATCTATGGCTATTTCGAACGGGTGGAGCCTATCCGCTTCCGCTCCGCACCGCGTATTCGGTTCACGCCGGAAGGGCGGCGCCTGCATGATGAGGCGGTTCTGTCCCGCAATATGGCTGCGTTCTATGCGGCTTGCGGGGATGAGATCATCGTCGGGCGGCAACGGGCCAGCTATGCGCAGGTGATCGGGACCCTCCGGTTTGCGGAGGGCATGGACGAGTCTCAAAAATCGCTTGCGGTTGAGGCTTCCGTCAAAGTGGCGACCGGTGTGCTGAATGTCTCTGCCTCTGCCAGTGTGGAGCAGGACCAGCATCTGCGGGAGGCGTTCTCAAGGACCGAAGTGCGCACGCAGACAACCTTTACCGGGAACCCGGTGGGGTGTGAGGCACCCAGTCAGACGCTGGAATCCGCAGGTGCGTTCTTTGCCTGTTTCACTGCGCAGGATGATCGGCTGACGTCTGATCTGCATGCCATCTATACGGTGCGCTATCAGGATGTGATCAACGGGTTTGGCACATTGCCGGATCTGGATGTGGCGGAGGACCGTGAGGAGGATGTGCGGCGCATTCTGAATGCGCTGTCGCTGCATGAGTTGGCCTTGCTGGAGATTGATGGCCGCAACGACGGGCAGGAAGCCATTCTGCGGAAGGATTACCGGCAGTTGGTTGCCCGGTTTGTGGCCGAAGGCGGGTGTCTGGCCCGGTTTGGTCCCTATTGCGAGAACATGGTGACGCGGTTGCGGACGCATCCCGTGGCCTCCCGCCAGAATGCACGGGCGCTGGTTGATCAGATGCTGACCCTGAACCGCAGGTGCAATGAGCCAACGGCCGCTGACATCACCGCCTGGCCGATGGTCAGCGGTCGTGGGTTTCTGGGGTGCAGGCGGTGTGGCATCGGCTTGCAGCCGGTCTTTCTTGACGGGCGCAATGGTCAGTGCGGCCTGCCGATCGATCCGCCGGAGGCGAATGTGGTGCGGTTCTATGCAAGCGACCTGACCCGGCGGGCGCTGGTTGCAGGGGGATCGGATTCCGGCGGCCCGAGCGAACAGGACGTCTATATGTCCCATTGCCGCGCAAGTGGGGAAGGCTGTGGTACGCCTGCGGCCAATGCGGTGTGTGAAGCGCGCGGGTTTGACAAGATGCGCCGTTTTTTCACCGCGCGCTATCCGCAGACGATCCATATGGATGGCACGTTTTGCTCTCAACAGCATGAAAACACGCAACTTATCCCCAAGACCTGCCGGGTGTTCGCGATGCTGGATTGCGCCTGTCCGCCCGAGCATCAGGCGGTGGGGCGCGCCTGTGTGTTTGTGCCGGATGCGGTCGTGGGCGTTACGATCGAGTTTCAGCACGATCCGAACCCCAGTGAAGAGGAAAGCGGCACGCTGGGTCTGAGGGCGGTGCCCGGAGCGGCACAGACCCGACCTTTGATGATTTTCGAGGGCATTCGTCTGCCCGCCCAGAGTGACAATTGAAGAAGGAACTTTGTGATGATCCGACCTCTTGTTTTTGCGGGCCTTGCCATATGCTGGGCCGCCACAGCGCAGGCCGAATGTGACATCGGCGAATGCAATCCGCGCACCTGTGAGGAGTACCCCATTCAGGCAACGCTTCCGGGTTTTCCGGCCCATGCCACGGACACGACCCCTGAACAACGCGAGCGGTTGGCCAGGATCGCGCTTGGTGTGGGAGCGAGCCGCAGCCAGAATGGCGGGTACAATTGCGCGATGATTATCGGGCATTCCTCATCCTGGCGGGACATTTCCGCCGATGAATATGACCGCCGCGCGCTGGAACGTGCTGAAGTCGTTGCAGATTTGATGGCCAGCACGATGGAGACGATGGGCCTTGTGCCCATGGTGATCTCAAAGGAGGACCTGGACGGCGAGGCGTTCTGCGAAGCAACGGGGGAGGAAGGCTTTGTGCTGATCTATGATGAGCGCGGGAATGCCTGCCCCAAGGTCGACAACCGGACCGACAGTTTCAGCCGCGCCGCGCGCGAAGCGCGTTTCATCAACCGCCGGGTTGATATGTATTTCATCCCCGGAGGAAAGCGCATCGAGAGACAGATTGACTGGGACAAGCCCTGTTCTGACGTGATTTCCAGCGGGATGGTCTGCGTGGAGGTGTTGGACGGCATCTATCAGGGCACCCGGTGCTCGTCCGACAGTTTTGTCGATTTCTTCTCCAACTCCCGCGCGGATCTGCTGGAGATGGTGGAGAACGGAGAGGCGCGGTTGATCTGCAAGCCGGATGACTGAAGGGCCCCGGTGCGGGTTGGGGGGATGCCCATTCTGATGCCCTTGACCTTGGCGTTTGCCCGCATGCGGCGTGCGTGACCCAGATAGCGGTCTGTGGTCACGCCAGCCCTATGCGGTCAGTTTTCGACTTCGAAGGTGAGCCCTGCATTTGCCTGCAAGCGGTCGATGATGTCCTGACCAAAGGCGGAAGCCGGGGTCAGGACGCCGCCGGGCGTGCCCTGAGCCTCTTCCAACAGACAGATGGCGCATTCGGTGATCATCTTGCAGGTCGATCCGTAGCCCGGATCGCGGTCTCCTTTGACACCGACCAGCAGGCGTTGCCCGTCCTGTGACACGCCCGTGAACATCAAATCATAGCTGCCCTGTTCACGCTCTTCGCGTGACGGCCCATCGCCGGGCTTGAGGGTGGCGGACATGGCGGCAATGTCGGTCTTGGCCACACGCTCTGCCATGGCGGCCCCTTTGTCGCCTGCGCCGGTGAACATCATTTCCTCGTAGGTGAAATCCTGGCCGTAGGGGTGGCCCATCAGCATATTCGAGCGGTGCACGTTTTTGGTGTTGATCGTCGCCATGAAGAAAGGCGCGACCCAGACGCCGAAATCGGTGTCCTCATAGGGTTTGTGTCCGGTGGGCTGGGCTGCCCCTTCGAAACCTGGGGTCAGCGCGAAGGAAGACATCAACCGCTTCATCACCTGCGAGTCGGATTTGGCACGTTCCATTGTTGCCGCACCAGAAGCGGCCGTGCCCCCGGACGCCGTGCCCGCCATGCCCCGCACCCGGCATTTGACGTCCCTAAGCGGGGCGCCAAAGCGGTCGTTGGCAGCGGCCTGAAGGAAGAAGACCCCCATGTCGAAGGGCACTGAATCAAAGCCGCAGGAGTGCACGATCCGCGCGCCTGTTTTCTTGGCCTGCGCGTCATATCGTTCGATCATGTCCCACATGAAGGGCGGCTCCCCCGACAGGTCGACATAATCTGTGCCGTGTTTGGCGCAGGCGGCGACCAGGGCCTCTCCATAATGCTGGTAGGGCCCGACGGTGGTGATGATGACACGTCCTCGCTGGACCATGGCATCAATGCTGTCGGGATCGGCGGCATCTGCCGTGATCAGCGGCGTATCGGCAGGCAGGGCCAGTTCATCCCGCACCGATGCCAGTTTGTCCGCGCTGCGCCCCGCCATCGCCCAGGGCCGATCGGGATAGGTGGCGTGGATGTACTCAGCGATCAGCTTGCCGGTGAAACCGGTTGCGCCGTAGACGATCAGATCAAATTCGGCCATGGGAGGTTCCTTTCTGGGGGAGGGGGTGCCCGCCTGTGATACCGCCTTTTGAGGGCGGGAGACAATGGCCGGAACGGGCGCTGACCTGACGTCGGGTGTTCGATGGGGTGTGGTGTTTGTGCAATGACGCCAGTGCCGGTTACTGGAGCAGCAGTGGCAGCAGGTAAGGCCCGCGCCGTCAAAGGCATGTGCCAGTGCACATTCTCAAGGAGATTCCGCCGGCAGGTCGAGATGCTTTTCGCTCACCTCAAAGGCATTTTGGGTCATGGTCAAAGCGAAGGGGACCCGCCCCGAATACTTGTGGGGCCTCATTCGCAAGATGAACCATTCACAATTCTTTCAGAATTTCATTGGGCAGGTTGGTGTATGGAGCGGACTTTGTCCGATGAACAAATTGGTCCATACATTGGCCTTGTGCGCCTGTGAAAATCACGCAAGTCACCAATTTTAATATGAAAAATCTTAATGAACGGTGCCCCCACACGCCTCCGAACGTGAACTATGCTGTGGAAAAAATAAGGTAACACAACCTGTTACCACATCGGTTTCCCTGTCGCTTCCGAAGAAGTGTGTCCTAGTGGCCACGTTCTGTGTGTCGTGAGCGCGATTGCTGAGCGGCACCTCAGGAAGACCTAATTACTCTGATCGACGCTCAATGCGGTTCCGAAAAGCGTCTGCGATGCCTGTACTTGTTTCGTCTCCTAAATAGGTCTGCAATCCCAGCACACCAGCAATGCAGTTGGGCAGTCAATCCACTCGGGTTATCAATCGAAAGCCACCCTTGGGATTCACTATTCACACGACCTTACGATAGGCTGTCGGCCTGCCTATGTCTGTCCAAGCTCAGGTGCGAATGACCATGTTCTTGTTCAGCACCTCACAGGGGTCAGGAGCATGTTGCGGAGCGGCTGACTGACGATGGATGTCGCAGATTGCCAAAAGTTTACCCAAATCATGGGAAACAATCGACCCAGATGCCATCTGTAATGTTGGTGCATTGAATCTGTGATGAAAGATGGCTTGAGCTCTTATGCTGAAATTCCTGTTAAAGTCTGCAATCTGGGCTGTCGAAGCTAGTTACAATACACCCGAAAGGAAAGGCGCTAGAGGTGAACGGCTGGTTCACAATGCGCTCACATCTGTTTTGAACGAACAGAACTATCGGGTGCTAACGGATCTAATTTTGCCCGTTGCCGGTGGCACAACTCAGATTGACCATCTTGTGCTATCTCGCTTTGGGATTTTTGTGATCGAAACCAAGAATATGTCTGGCTGGATTTTTGGCAGTGCCGACCAAAAGAAATGGACGCAAGTGCAAAAGCGCAGCAAACGGCAATTCCAAAATCCTCTTCGCCAGAATTACACCCATGTGAAGGCCGTGCAGGAGATTTTGAAAGTCGATCAAAAAGCTCTGAACAATTTTATTGTGTTTACGGGAACAGCCGAACCAAAGACGTCTATGCCAGAAAGTGTTGCTTGGGGGTTGAAAGACCTTGGCAGGCTTATCGCGCTTCAAAGAGAGCAGATGCTTTCAGATGTGCAAGTAAACGCTTACTCGAAAAAACTGCGCGATCAGGCACTGGAAAACACGAAGACAGTGCGCAATGAACACCTAAAAAATCTAGAAATTAAGGCAGCAGGCAGAAAGCACGCTCCAGCCAGAAATCCTGCTGTTAACTTGGATCAAACAGCATGCCCAAAGTGCGGCACGGAGATGATGAAACGGACAAACCGCAAGACAGGCGATGCTTTCTGGGGTTGTTCTAATTTTCCTAAGTGCAGAGGCACTCGAAAAATCGCATAGTAGTTGACAGCTCGGCGCAACCGTTGTGGTTCTTTCCTAAACGGTCATAAAGCCTTTAAACGAAATACTAGTAGACCGTCTTCCGCGCATATGTTGGGATTTATGGCTTGGTTTGGGCCTATCAGGCAGACAAAGGGATGGCTTCTGGCTCTACGCCCGTTCGGACAGTGTTGATGTATCGGCTTGACTTGCTCCCCTTTGTCGGACCACCCGGCTGGAGATTTTCCGGGGGTTTGAGCTCAGGGCTGGCTCACCAAGAGCCCCGGCGACATCTTTCGGAAAACTTCTTCGGATCCTCAGAACTCCGTTTGGCCGCTTGTCCACGTGTTTGAATTTTCTTCTCAGGGCCATCTTTGTGTCCTCGATGTGTGTCGTGCTAGACAGCAGAGCGCCCTGCAATCAAGGAAATAAAGGGTTTCTTAGAGAGAAATGGTGCCCCCACACGGACTCGAACCGCGGACCTACTGATTACAAATCAGTTGCTCTACCAGCTGAGCTATAGGGGCAAACGCAGGCGTTGCGTTTGGTGTCCGTGGCGCTTGGCCTTCAGACTGCGGGTTCTTTAGGGGATCATCGTTTGCGATGCAAGCGTTCTGAACCGCTCTTGGGTGGATTTTTTGTGCCCGTGTGGAGCGCGCGGAAACGCCTGCTGACGCCGCCCTATTTTGTTGTTTTACATGGGCTTCCCGAAAGGGTATTCAAACGCAGTGAAAAAAGGGGCTTTCACACAAGATGCAGTTGGTTTTGCACACAGGTGCTCATTACACGGAACAGGAACGGCTGATCCAATCGTTGCTGCGCAACGGGGATGCTTTCGGCAAGAAGGGGGTCGTGATCCCGGACCCGGAAGCCTATCGGGGGCTGGTGCGCGGGACGCTGAACGCCATGGGCAAATCGCCCCCGTCGGAAGATGCGCGGGAGGTTTTGCTGGACGTGATCCTGGGCGATGCAGAGGCGGAGCGGGTGATCCTGTCGGATCCGAATTTCTTTCGCACGCAGGGCACGGCAATGCAGAATGGCATCCTGTATCCCGCTGCCGCCAGCCGCATGGCGCATATGGCGGCGCTGTTTCCTGAGGATGAGATGCAGATCTTCATGGCGGTGCGCAATCCGGCCACCTTCCTGCCGATCCTGTATGAGGTTGCCACCAGGAAAGAGCCCGACGCCTTCTGGGGCACCCGGCAGCCGATGGATATCCGATGGTCCGAAACGATTGCTGCGATCCGGGCGGCGGTGCCGAGCGTGCCCATTACAATCTGGTGCAACGAGGATATGCCGCTGATCTGGTCAGAGATCATCCTTCAGATGGCCGGTCTGGAAGAGGGCAGCAAGATTGCCGGTGGCTTTGATCTGTTGATGTCGATCATGAGCAAGGAGGGCATGCAGCGCTTCCGGTCCTATCTGGCCAGCCATCCGGACATGTCAGAGGTGCAGAAGCGCCGGGTGATTGCTGCGTTTCTGGACAAGTTCGCGCTGGAAGAAGAGATCGAGGAAGAGCTCGACATGCCCGGCTGGACCGACGAACTGGTCGACGCCATGACTGAGCAATATGACGAGGACATGGAACTGGTGGCGCGCCTGCCAAATCTGTCGATCATCACGCCCTGATCATTGTTCACAGTGGCCACCAGGCAACACCAGCGGGTTCCAGGGTTTCCCCATGCCATTCAACGGGCTCTGGCGCGTAGTTGAACGCGAAGAGGTGGCTGGCGGTGCTCCGAAAGCGCAACCCTTCGGGAAGCGGGGTCAGAGGCAGATCGACCTGTTTTGCCAGAAGCGCCAGAACGCGCGACCAGAGATCCGGATCGGGCCAACCTGCAAGGTAGTGGAGGCTTTTGCCGCCGACCAACACGGGCCCGCCGCTTTCACATGACAGCTGCGCCGGTGCGGTGCCTTCAAGTGTTTCCACCCAATGGCGCAGCGCACCACCGCCCTGCACGGGGCGTGACATGCCGGGCGGCAGGCTTTCCACGCGGATCACCGTGGTATCGAGGCCGGGCAAGGCCGGTCCCATGGGCAGTGGGATTGTCAGGTCCGGCGTTACTAGGCCGGTGCGGGGGCCCAGAAGGCAGACCGCTTTGCTGGCGGACAAGGCCGCCGCCAGCCCGGTCGGCAGGGTGGCGAGGCCGGGGGCGAGGATCAGCTTGTATCCGGAGAGGTCCGTTGTGGATGCGGGCAGGATGTCGATGGACAGGCCCTGACAGCGCAGCGCGCGGTAGGTCTCGAACATCAGGCGGAAGTAGGTGAAATCCGCGCCTTGCGGCAGTACCTCCCAGGCCCAGGCGGAGGGGTAGTCAAACAGCAATGCCACCGGGGCCTGCGCTTGTGCGACATCGGGCATTTGGGCGATTTCTGAGGCGACCTGCTGCGCTTCGGCCAGACCGGGGGCGGTGGCATCGTCGGGGCGTCTGAGGCCTGCGTGCATTTGCTCCTGCGCGAAGGGCGCTTGCCGCCAGCGGAAGTAGCTGACAACTTCGGCCCCGTGGGCAAACGCCTCCCATGACCACAGGCGCACCATACCGGGCAGGGGGGCAGGGTTGTAGGGGGCCCAGTTCACGGGGCCGGGTTGCTGTTCCATCACCCACCAGCGCCCGTTGTTCAGCCCCCGATAGAGGTCGTGGTGAAACGCCTGCATGTCTGGATCGCCCTGTTGCAGGTAGCGCGCCTTGTGCGCGGCGTCCCCTTCAAGGCGGTCCGACAGAAAGCCGATCGGGTAGCTGTCCCATGACGCGATATCCAGATCGCGGGCGACGGCGTGGTGGTCGAAGGCCAGCTCACGGCCCATGTAGTTGTGGATCAAGGGCGCATCCGTCAGCGGGCGCAGGGCGGCCACTTGCGCGGCGTTCCACTGCACCACCTGGTCAGAGGCGAAGCGGCGGAAGGCCAGCTCATGCGAGGGGTTGGCCTGGGTCACGGTTTGATTGGGCAGGTCGATGTCGTCGAAATCTGCGTATTCCATGGACCAGAAGACATTGCCCCATGCGCGGTTCAGCGCGTCGATGCTTTGGTAGTGTTGCGCCAGCCAGTCGCGGAAGGCATCGCGTGCGGCGGCGGAGTAGCTCAGCGTGGTTTCATGGCAGCCGTATTCATTGTCGATCTGCCAGGCGTGGATGCGCGGGTCGCGGCCATAGCGTTTGCCCAAGATCGCGGCCATATCGCGCGCGGCGTCCCGGTAGCCGGGGTGGCTGTGGCAGTAGTGCCTGCGGGAGCCAAACCTGCGGGGGTGGCCGTCTGCTCCCACGGCCAGCATGTCGGGAAAGCGATCCAGCATCCAGCGTGGCGGCGTGGCGGAGGGGGTGCCGAGGATGATCTTGAGGCCTGCATTGCCCAGTGTCGCGATGGCGCGGTCGAGCCAGCCGAAGTCGAAGGTGCCCGGTGCGGGCTCCAGCCGGGACCATGCAAATTCGCCGATGCGGACCCATGTCAGGCCCGCCGCCACCATGGCGGCAGCGTCCCTGGCCCAGGTCTCTTCCGGCCAGTGTTCGGGGTAATAGCAGACGCCAAGGGTGCGTTTCATAGCAGGACCGTGGGTTCGGCCAGCCCTTGGGCGGTGTCAGGCAGGCGGAAGGTGGCCCCTTGCTGCGCATCGGGTGTGTCGAGGCCGTGGTGCGCCGAGGTGACCAACAGGTCCGTCAGATCCGGGCCGCCAAAAGCGGGGCAGGTGGGCTGCGTGGCGGGCAGGGGCAGACGCTTGGTTTCCGTGCCCTGCGGGGAGAAGCAGATCACGCAGGCCGCGCCCCAGCAGGCGACCCAGAGGTTGCCTGTTGCGTCCGTCACCGCCCCATCGGGGTTCAGCTCGGCCGGGCGCAGATCGGCAAAGATCGTTGCATCACCCGCTGGCCAGCCGGTGTCTGCGTCCAGTGCAACACGCATGATCCGGCGGGTGGGGGTGTCCGTGTAGTAGGCACAGCTGTGGTCGGGGGCAAAACAGATGGCGTTGGAGATGGAGATGTCGGAGACCAGTTGCCGCAATTCACCCTTGTAATAGCGGTAGATCGCGCCGGCTCCCCGCTCCGCATTGTGGCCCATGGTGCCGATCCAGAACCCGCCCCAAGGGTCTGCACGCCCATCGTTGGAGCGGGTCACAGGATTGTCGGCTTCCAGAGGGCACAGCTGGATGCGGGTCTCGGTCACAAGGTTGAACCGCCACAGCGCGTCCTCAGAAGCCAGAATGAGGTTGTCGGGCTGGGCGCGGCCTGCGGCGGAGTGGTGGCGGTCGAACTGCCAGACCTGCGTCTTGCCGTCCCGGCGCGCCAGCATCTGTTTGCCCAGAATGTCGAACCAGATCAGCATCTGCCAATCGGGCAGCCACAGCGGACCTTCGCCCAGGCGGCAGGTTGTGGGGTCAAAGATGCTCACGCCACTGCGGCCTTGTAGGCGGTGACGATTTTTGTCGCGCGCGCGTGAACGTCAGTTGGGCTGAGGCCGGGTTTGTACAATGCCGAGCCAATGCCGAAGCCATCCGCGCTGGCCGCGATCCAGTCGCCAAAGTTATCCGCACCGGCGCCGCCTACGGCGTAGACCTGTGTGCCGGGGGGGAGCACTGCGCGCAGGGCGGCAAGGCCGGAAGGGCCTGCCATGGTGCCGGGAAAGAGTTTGAGACCGTCGGCGCCTGCGTCCAAGGCGGCGAATGCCTCGGTCGGGGTGAAGATGCCCGGCCAGCTTTGCAGCCCGCGTGCTTTCGTCCGGGCGATGACGTCCGCATTGGCATTGGGGGACACAATGATCCGCCCGCCGGCATCGGCGACCTGATCGACCTGCGCCGGCGTCAGAACAGTGCCCGCGCCCACAGTCGCGCGGTCCCCCGCCACCCGCGCCATGGCGGCAATGCTGTCCAGCGGGTCGGGAGAGTTCAGCGGCACTTCGATGGTGGTGATCCCGGCGGTGATCAGGGTCTGGGCAAGGGCCGGGGCCTCTGCCGGGGTGACGCCGCGCAGGATGGCGATGAGGGGCAGGGTCATATGGTCTCCTTCAGGGCTCGGAAGGCGGCGGTGAGGCCTGCCAGCGTCATGCGGTCGGCATCGGTGACGGTGGCGGGCGCGCCTTGGGATTGCAGCGCACGGGCGTAGAGGGTGGATTGGGTGGCAGCACCGATGATGGCGATTTGCTGGCCCAGCCAATAGGGTTTGGCGGCGGCCAGTTCTGCCCCGATCAAGGCACCCGAAAGCCGCGCACGATTGGCGGACCCGGACGTGCCGTTCAACAGATCACCTGCCCGGATGGCAAAGAGGCTGGCGGCCAGTTTTTCCGGCCGGCTGAGCGTTTCGCTGACCGCAGCGTCAAAATCGGCGTCTCGGGTTTCGTCGCCGTTTAGCGAGTGGCGCAGGACCGAATGGTCGGCCAGAAGCGCGAACAATTCGCCGGTCAGGAACGTCTGGAAACTGACGACCTCCCCGGCAGAGACATGCACCCATTTGCTGTGCGTCCCCGGCAGGCAGATCACGCCGTCCCAGCCGGGGTTGAGGGCAAGAAAGCCTGCGATCTGTGTTTCTTCTCCGCGCATGACGTCCGCCGGAGACGGCTGTTTAAGGCCGGGAATGATGTGGACGGGCCGGGAGGTGCCCGGCACGCGGATCAGGGTCTTGTCTTGAGGGGTGCAGGGAATGGCGCGGTAAGGGGCTTCGGTCCAGCCTTGCCGCGCGCCGACCATGCCACAGGCGATGGCGGGCGTGTCGGGGGTGACGGGAAGGTCAGCCATCAGCGCTTCCAGCGTCGGGCCGAATTCGTCGCGCGTCATGCGGCCCATGCCCTGCGCGCTTTGGGCCCGCGCGATGACTTCCGCGCCCGCCATGGCCCAGACGCGCAGGTTGCTGGTGCCCCAGTCGACCGCAATCCAAGTGGCTGTGCGCAATGCCTCCATGATCAGCCCGTCGTGACCACGCCGCCATCCACGACAAGGCATTGGCCCGTCATCATGCGGCTGGTGTCAGTGGCGAGGAACAGGACCGCGTCGACCACGTCCTGCGGGACGAGGTGGGTTTTCAGGCACTGGCGTTCCAGATGCGCGGCGAGGCCTTCGGGTGTGGCCCATTTTTCAAGCTGTTTGTCCGTGAGGACCCAGCCGGGCGCGAGCGCGTTCACCCGGATGCCGTCCGGCCCCAGCTCGCGGGCGAGGCCACGGCTCATCGCGGTGATGCCGCCATTCGCCGCGACGTAGGCCGGGTAGCCTGCGTTGCCCATCATGTAGCTGATCGAAGAGAAGTTGATGATCGACCCTGCGCCGCGTTTTTGCATGGCGGGGGCGACGGCCTGGGCGGCAAAGAAGTAGGCCTTGAGATTGATGGCTTGCAGCCAGTCCCAGTCCTCGGGAGTGAGTTCCGCCGTGGTATGGCGTTTGTCATTGGCGGCGTTGTTGACGAGGATATCAACGGGCCCGTGGGCCTCTGCCGCCTGCGCGATGGTGGCTTGTAGATGGGCGGTGTCGGTGATGTCGCCCTGCAGGAACAGGGGCGCGCGGCCGTGTTTGGCGTTCATCTCTGCCACGAAGGGGCTGGCATCGGACCGGCCGATGAAGGCCACCCGCGCGCCCTGGGCCATGAAGCCGTCCGTGAGGGCCGCGCCTATGCCGGAGCCACCGCCGGTGATGTAGACGGATTTGCCGTTGAGGTCGTGGAAGGTGGCGGTCATCTGTGTCTCCTCAAGTATCGGAAATTTTGAAAATTTCCGGCAAATTTCTTTC
>Ga0160419_101116_pt1 | contig 12235 bp, 16 predicted proteins | sample CelAP2metagpilot_2_FD_108196 | JGI IMG/M metagenome (GOLD analysis project Ga0160419, IMG submission 108196) | Phycosphere-associated microbial communities from Cellana algal ponds in Kailua-Kona, Hawaii, USA - Cellana AP2-4-25 metagenome pilot ... | reverse complement strand
GAGGGAGTATCGGATGGTGGCAACAGTGGGGAAAGGGGAGAAGCGGTACGGAGTAGACGGGAGGGTGTATGATTGGGTACAAAGGGACGATCATAATGAATGAGAGAGAAATAGAAAGAGAAGAGAGAGAAGAAGGGTCGGGGTTACATGAGGAAGAGACCAACCCCAGGAGGAGAAAATGTCGGCTGTAGCCGGGTGGGAGGAAAAAGGCAGAAGCGAGAAGAGCAAGATCCCGCGATGGCGACCAGTTCAAGCAGCAAGTACGGGGAAGGCATTGCACTTTTACTCATTTCTCCATGCAACGCTTTTTATGATCCCCCATCCGTTTACCCTTCCAAATAATTTCAATTTACTATTCAAATAATATTGAAAAAAAAGCCGCAAGTTAAAAAAAACTCAGATACGTGTGAGCGAAGAGAGAAGAGGAAAATTTCAATTTCTTCTTTCACGGTAGGCGCCTTGAGTTGATTGAAGGGAAGAGAAGAGAAAGAGACGAACAGCAAAGATTTGTGAGTAGAACTGCAAAGACGCAAGAATGGAAAGGAACGCTGGGATGGCGAAGATCTACACAGAACAAGGAAGAGATGAGAGTGGGCTCGGTGAGGAACAGGAGGACGGGCGACCGATAGAGGGCAAGCAAGATATTTGAAATGACTATGACGATGAGGATGACAAGAGTAACAACAACGAGAAGCAGAACAAGAAGATCAAGACATCGGAAAATACGAAAAAGACGAGTACGGAAAAAGAGGAACATTACGAAGAAGAAGACGACGAAGAAGAAAAGGGAGAGGCAGAATTCGCTCACCAGTTGTGGACACTGATTCTCTTATCCCATCGCACCGAACAAGGACTTGAAGAATCTTAAATTTCACTTATGTGTTTAGTTGTTTACCCTTTTGTTAATCCTATCGAGGACTTATGCAGGTCTCCCCCACTCACTATTCACATCCCAATCCAATTTCACTCTTGTTGGCAATCATCAATTCGAAAGCGAAGCGAAATAGGGAAATAAGAAACAAGGAAATGAATGAGAAACAAGTTTACTGTTGACTAAGTTGCTTTCAATCATGTCACGTCTGTTTCTTTTTCCACCGCCATCGAGGAGAGAGACTTTCAGTCACTCGGTCTCGCTTCCTGCGCGCCACTAGAGGTCTACACCTCTCCCTTCTCTCACGTACTAATGCTCTCTTATAGCTCCTTATTCGCAGCTGCGCGCAAAGCGGTTACGATGTCAGATTCAAAATCCTTCGGGGCCTTATCGTGGGCAAAACGCTTGTAGGGCATGCCGTTAACGAGCAAAAACTGTCATGTGAGTGTGAGAAGGTACGTGAAAGTGCTCCAATCAGCATTTTTCTACCATGGGGTTTAACCTTGGAAAGGACAAAAACCAGATATCCATCACATTGACTCTAGACCACAGCTTATTCTCAGGAAAGGGATGGCGTCGCGTAATTACCAAGCTAAAAAACTGACTCAGACGCAGGCACAACAAAAGTGGTGCAATAAACGAACCTTGGTAAAATTCCACCGGATATCTTTATTGGTTTCAGCAGGCGGGTCCTTCGTTTCAGACTTAAGCCAGCGGTAGATCTCTGAAGCATCACCACCATTCACCTTGAGCTTGCTAAACACGGGAAACGTAACGGCGTATTTGTCCTTTGTGAACTTGATGATGTCAGCATCAGAGCCCGGCTCCTGTCCTCCAAATTCGTTGGTGGGCATGGCAAAGATCTGCAAGCCATCCTTCTGGTACTTTTCATAAAGAGTTTGGAGCTGCTTGTAATTACTGTCGGTATATCCGCAACGAGATGCCACGTTCACGCTGAAGTTTTTTCGGATGAAAGAGAAAGGGAGAGACGCGGGTGTGAAGGTGACAAGTGGCACCTTCCAATACCAAACCCAAGGGCCCGACCAGCGACTTGAGACTTACATCAGCGTGACAGGCTTGTCTTTGTAGGCGGCGAGGCTCTGCGTCGTGCCCGTGGCATCCTTGAGCGAAAAATCGTAGAGAGTACGAGGAGCGGCGAACGCACAGGCCGTCGAAGTGAACGAGGCCAGAAGGAAGAATCCCAAGGCCATGTTGCGGGGCCCGGCAGCAGCGAGGATGTGAGTCGGCATAGTGCTTTGTTGGATGGTTGTAGCGAGCTGTATACGTAGGTGGTGTGTAATGACGCACGAGATGGACATGCAAACAAACTTGCTCCGTGTTTTTTTTGGCGAAACAATTCCTCAAGTCTGGGGAGGTTGGTTCGATGAAAAAACAACTCTTGGAGGTTTACAAAAGGGGGGTTGGTAGGCTATGCAAGAGATTTCACGACGCTAATGAGGGCCTGAGAGCACACGAGTGGTGAGGCCGCATTTCGCCCCGTGGGTTTCAAAAACGATGTATGCAGCCCTCGGGGTGGGTAGACACACAGCTTTATGCGCGTCGAGTTCCACTTCGACTTAGTGCACGCAAGAGTAATAGAATCATCAAAGAGCTATGGTGAGTGCAGCGATAGTGTCGATTAATGGTTGTGCGGGACTCGTAGAGCATTTAAAGGGGAAGCAGTCAGAATGTGGACCAGAAGTCGAAAAACACGAATATACGCAATTCAGACGCCACCGTGGAATCTTCTACTGCTAGCATGTCATCTGATCCATTAAACGCAGTTGTACAAAAATTCAGGAATGAATGTGGCGTGCGTGCCGAGTTGGCGTGTTGGGGTCCAGGGCACTCGCTCACGTGCAGGGAGCTGGGTTCAAGAGACAAGAAGTTACAAGTCACTTTTGCGATTGACATCTCCATGTCGCCGGCCAGTAGAAGTAGGTTGATATAAGCGATAAAAAGTTCTCATATGAACTGCAAACCAGGGGATGACTCCCCGGGACTCTAGAATTTTCGGAAGAGGAAGGATAAAGAGAAATGAGGCGACAAGGGAAAGCCCTACGGGCCCAGAATTCGCTCGCCACGCACGTCGCACATTTGCAGCCTTACTAAGGCTTTGAAGTATGACAGTGGGAACTTGTCTGCTTGAGGTCGAAGTCGCGTGCAAAGCCAGCCCTTGTCTAGCCGCCTCCCCCATGGCCACGTCAACCCATATACATATATATATATATATATGTATGTGTATACATAGACTCTCCATCAAATCCACAACATAACATACCTGAAATATACGACAATTTGAGCTTTAGCTGTATGCTGGTGGCATTAATGCACACAATCTACAGTCGTTATCGTATTTCTTTTAACCCCACAACAACCCCAACCTCCCCTTACAGCAGGGCCCATAATTGAAGAAGGCCGTTTCATCAGCCGCACCAATTTGCTTCGCACTCTTGTTGGCGTACCATCGCACTGCCCCTTCCCTGACATCGAAATCGTAGAACTTCCCAAAGCTCCTTATCTCACGTGCACGCACTGTCTTAATTCCCGAAACGACAGGCACCGCGCAATTCGCTGCATGAGCAGGAGGGTCATGCCGGAGCCCACGGCCCCCGCGCTCTGCCTTCCCGCGAGCCATGTCGTTGACGCACAAGCACCACGACTACCCTCGAATGACGGCATACTCACGGCCCAAGAGCATGGCAATACACAATTATTGCCAGCAGCAGCAGCTCGTCGAAGGAGCTCGGCAGGAGAAGTCGCCCCCCAAGCCCATCGAATATTCCGTGCTCAACAACACAACCACCAATTCGAGTTTTGGCCTCGCGAGGCATTGGTGGACGTGCTGGTACGTGGATGCGATGTGTGCGTGGATGTGGGCTCATATATCAGCAGATAGTCGCACCATTCTCTTTTTTCACGTCTTGCCCACCCTCCACAGATTCAACATAATATTGAGCTACGCCACGAAGCCGAACTTACGCATGAGCATCTCGTGCACATTTGCAATTGCTTTTGGTCAGATAAGCCTGTTCCTCCTTTGCCCCCACCCTGGCTATCCGAAATTCAAGACGTGGCGGAAGCAGCCGCTCTCACAATCCAACAACGCTGGATCGCCCATGTGACCATCCGCCATCAAAGACAAATGCTGGCTCGTCAAAAATCCGACCGTGCTCTACGAGAAGAGGGCATCTTGTCACCTCCTGGGGCTGCCGATGCCCGGGCGTTACATGCGGTGGATGCAAGTCCTCCCACTTTTCAGGCGGCTCATCGCGAGCTCGAGCAGGTGTGGTATCCTCCTGACATGAAGCTAGCTCAAGAATACGCCGATTGGAATGACCCTAGGGTGGGAGGCCCAGGGGGGGCACACTTCTCGTTCTGCAAAACGACGACGGGCAGGTATTGTGTGTTGGGTGGTTGCGGGGAGCAGTTGGATCTGTGGGATGAAGGGCAAGTCTCTGAATTGTCATCATTTGGCAGCAGTATGAGTAATTTCTTCAAATTTGAAAAGTGGTGTGCATGGACATCGTTGTGCTTGTTTTTTATCTACACGCCGTTGTTGATGCTGAATATGTTTGGGAGTGGGGAGCCACAGCAGGAGACCGGGAATTTTGTGGACCTGGTGGTAACGACACTCGGCAGTCTCTTTCGGACTCTTGAGCGGCGGCAGGGAACGGTGGTGCTGCCCTTGTGCGATCAGCTCACGCGTTCTTTTCCGGATGCAGTGAACTGTACACTGAGCGAGGCACGGGTTGCCATGTTGTACACTCACGTGGACTTGGCGGCATGCATCGTTCTCTTAATTGCCTTTTCTTGGCTCAAGACTTTCCAGAAGAAGGAAGAGCAGTATCTTGACAGGTGAGTCAAATAAATTGTGTCATCCTGCCTTGTGCTGTGAACGTCTTCCAGTGGCCCTCCTTCTTTTCCGAAATGACCTCTCGATCCCAACTCCCTCCCTCCCTCCCTCGCTCTATCGTAGGTATACCATCACCGCCAGCGATTTTACGGTCCGCGTCACCAACTTGCCTCCCAAAGTGACTGAGACCGACCTCAATGTGCATTTTGCCCGTGCTCTGAACCTGCCCGTTATTCAAACGGCCTTCGGATATGATAATGCAGAGGAAATCGAGAAGCACAAGCTTAGAGGTCAGCTGGTAAAGGTGAGAAGGCGACTCGTGAGCCGCTGTCGGTACATCAACGAGCAATTATCGGGCAGTGAGAGTAGCATGAGTACTAGTGCGAGCAACAATGGTAGTTTCCTTAGCAAGGTACAGCGCTGGCTGTGGAGACGGGAGTTCCGGAAACTCACGCGCCAAAACGAGCTATTGCTCAAGCAATTAGCCGCACTGGACGCCAAATTGGAGCAGACACATCAGGAGACCCGTCCGCTTTGTGCCTTTGTGACTTTTCTTTCACAAGAGGCTTATTTCGAGGCATTGCGTGCTTACAAGTTTAGCTGGATCCATTACTTGTGCATGCCGCCTGAGCTTCGTTTGGCGGGGCATCGCTTGCGAGTAACGTCTGCGCCGGAGCCGAGTTTGATTTTGTGGGAGAATTTGCAGTTCAGCTGGTTTGCGCAATTCATGCGCAAGGTCTTGACAACCGTCATGGTGGGCTCTTTGATAAGTGTGTCAATTGTCTTGGCGTTCGTTGCTCGATTTTATCAGGATAAAAATTCTCAGTTGCAGCAGCAGCAGGAGATTGATGGGAGGGAGGGAAGCGTGGACGCGTCGCACGCCCAGGGCGTAGCGATGACTTGGACCGCAGTCGCTTCCTTGTCCACCATCGGCATGAATTACCTCATTGAGCTAGGTTTCCAACGTATGACCAAGTACGAGAAACCACATTCTCTGGACAGACAGCAGCTCGAGACAACCATCCAGCTGTTGAGCCTCAAATTCATCAACATGGCGATTGTCCTCTTGTTGATCAATGTCAAGGAGATTCAGAACCTGGTGAATGTTCAGATGATCGAGACAGGGAATTTTGTGGAGGAGTGGTATTACACTACTGGCATGTCGTTGCTCCTCATCTTACTTATCAATGTCATCAGCCCCCTCCTCCCCAGCTTCTACCTCTACTTTCTCAAATGGCGCGTACAACGCAAGGTAGCCCGAGGGCAGGACGTGGGGCTCATGACCCAGGATGCCGCGAACGAGATCCTCATGGGACCCGAATTCGCCGTCTCTGTCCGATATTCCGCAATCCTCGTCACCTTTTGCGTGTGCTTTGTGTACGCAGCAACCATGCCCATCTATCTTCTCATTGGCGCCTTGTCATTTTACGTTGGTTACTGGGCGGACAAATTCCTGTTTTTGCGCTTCTACCGCATTCCACCCTGCTACGGCCGCGAGCTTTCACGCGGGGTAGCTAACACGATTCAGATCGCGTTGCTCCTCCACGTCCTTGTTTCGATTTGGTCCTTTAGTCAAGACAATTTATTCGAAACTCCCCCTGATACTAACTCCCCACTTGGCCGCACCATCCAAGCAAGCACTCGATGGATGCACGCGTCCACCGCAAAGCATTTACAGAAGACTCACATCCAACCACTCGTCGTTCTCTTCCTCGTCCTCGCCACCGCCATGCTTGCGCGGCAGGTCATCAACGCGGTTGTCAGCACGGTGTCCGCACTTCTGCGTATTTTGACGTACCGCGCGCACATTGCACACCCGCAGTACAACCACGACGAAGAGCAACCAAAAAGTGGACGAGACTGCAGCTCCTGCGCCTGCCTGGGGAAAGCTGACGGTCTGGAAAGTGTGAATTGCATTCAAGTCACTTATCCGCGGGCCATCGAGCGCGGGCTGATCAAGGGGCTGCACACCTACAACATTCTGGCCAATCCTCGTTATAAAAATGCTTTTGGAATTGGCGATCGTTTCGCGCGGGCGCATTGTCACGTTGAGAGTATGAGAGGGCACCTGGCCTCGCCGTTTGACGACGAGGAAAGAGATGATGCGTCGGAGGAAGGGGAGGAGGAAGGGAGGAGTAGGTATCTAATGGAGTATCAGAGCGGTGTGAAAGCTGCGTCAAGGGGGTTGTTGCTCGTGAACCCGTCGCCGAACGCACCTCCACCACCTTCGAGCGAAGATTAAGTGGGCAGGCTTTCGAATGGAGAGGAGTGGGAAGGTAGCATGATGAGGAACGTGTGTGATTGACTGAACTGAAGCATACGTGCTGTACGGACAGTGTGGAAAAGAGGCGTAGAAGCTATGAAATAAGCATGTAAGGAATCAATAAGAAATAGTAGTGATGTGTATTCTGTAGTCGGAACACGTTCTCTACTCACGACACAAAACTACATGCATGTCTTGCACAAACTTCATCTTTATTCTTTGTTTGTGTCGCTTTCTCGCTCTCCTGCATCTTAAGGATGCTACCATACACCCGTCACTAACGGACCTCTCAACCACCCTCCCTTCCCCTTCCCCTCTCCACTTCTTCCCCCCCCCTCCCTAATTCCCTCACTCATCATACCTCCCGCGTGTACTCCTTTTCATACGTCTTGAACATCTCCACCGTCTCCGCCACGGACTTGGTGCCGTGAACCTTGTTGTCCCTCGTGCGAATATTCACCGTTCCTCCCTCCTCTTCCGCGCTGCCTACCACCAGTATAAAATTATACTGCGCCAGCTGCCCTTCGCGGATTTTCTTGTTCAAAGTCTTTGTCGAGTCGTTCACATCGACAAAAAACCCGGCGTCGTGCAAGGCCGCGCGGACAGACTGGGCATAAGGGATGTGATTCTGTCCCACGGGTACGACAATGGCCTGGCGAGGAGACAACCAGAAAGGCCATTTGCCTCCAAAATGCTCCGTCAACACTGCCACCATCCTTTCCACCGACCCTAGCATAGCCCGATGCACAATAATGGGACGGTGATATCCGGGATCCAATACGTCCTCGGCCTCCTTCTTCTCTCCCTCCCCCGTCGCATCCAAAGCCGCCGTTGCCGCCGCCGCCTCCTCCGCCGAGGGCATCTCCATCACTGGTGTCGCCCTTCCTCCCTCTCCCTCCCCATGATGCCCACTCTGCCCGCCTTGATACTTCAGCTTGAACCGAATCGGCAGCTGAAAGTCCAATTGGATCGTTGCGCATTGATGCGGGCGCTCCAACGCGTCGAACACCTTGATGTCAATCTTCGGCCCATAAAAAGCGCCGTCCCCCGGGTTCAGCTTCCATCCCTCTGGACCACCGGTAAACTCATTCAACGCCGCCCTCAGCTGCTCCTCCGCCACGTCCCATAAGGCCATATCGCCAAGAGCCTTCTCGGGCCTCGTCGACAACTCCAACCGATACGTCATGCCTAATGCCCCATACACGAACTTCATAAAATCCAAGCAATCAAGCACCTCCGCCTTCACCTGCTCCTCCGTGCAAAAGATATGCGAGTCGTCTTGGACGAATCTCCTCACCCTTGTCAGCCCCGCCAATGCCCCCGAGATCTCATTCCGATGCAGCACCCCGAATTCCGCCATCCGAATCGGCAGCTCCCGGTGACTCCGAACCCGCTGTCCAAAGATTAAGCAGTGGCCGGGGCAATTCATGGGCTTCATCGCGAATTCACTCCCTTCGATGTCAAACACAAACATGTTCTTCTTGTAATGCTCCGCATGTCCACTGGTGTGCCACAGGTCCAAATTAAAAATGTTGGGAGAGATCACTTCCGTATACCCACGCACCCAATATTGCCTCCGAATGAACTCAACCAGCTTATGGTAGATCCTCGCACCGTGCGTCAAGAAGAAGCCACTCCCCGGGCTTAGGGTATGGAAGAAAAACAATTCCTGCTGAGTGCCCACCCGCCGGTGATCCTTCTCCCTGGCCTGCTCTTGGAAGGCCAGCCATTTCTTCAGCTGCTCCTTGTCCGGGAATGATATGCCGTACACACGCTGCAGCAAATCGTTCTCTGTCTGGCCCAGCCTGTACAAGGGAAGGGAGGAGGGGAGGGGAGGAAGAATTGTACAGTGAGAAATGAGCGAACGTCGATATTAAGATCCTTCTCCTCTTCATCATCCTCACATAAACCTTCCTGCCTCCATCCCTCCCTCCTTGAACATACCAGTTCGCCCCCGAATTCTTGATAGCTGCAAATGCCTTCACCCTGCCTGTGTGTGCCACATGCGGTCCGCGACACAAATCAATCAAGTCACCATTCCGGTACACCGTCGTGCACCCTCCGTCGGGGATCTTGCTGCTAATGATGCTAGCCTTGAAAGCATTGTATTTAAACAGCTCCAACGCCTCTTCCTTCGTCACCACCAACCGCTCAAACCGTTCCTTGGCCTTGGTTGATTTGCCCACCAAGCTTTCCAAATCCTTGAACTCCGTCGGACTCACGCCGTGATCTCCCATGTAGCAATCATAGTAAAACCCGTCGTGCACCGGAGGGCCAATCGTCAAATGCGCTCCATACTTCTTCTCCAACGCCTGCCCCAACATATGAGCAGACGAATGCCAAAATACCGCCTTCGCCTCTGGGTCATCAAATTTTAGCAGTTGCAATGCACAACTTCCCAGCAACGGCCGCGTCAAATCCCAAAGCATGGCATCTCCTCCCTCCCCTCCTGCCGCACTGCTCCCCTCCACATCCAACCCATCTTCCACCTTCAACAAGCCCAATTCACTAGTATCCACGGCCTCCGTGTACTTAATTTTGGCCACTATGGCACTATCTGCAAGGCCTTGGGAAATGCCTGCAGCAATGTCATAGGGGGTGGTCACCCAGGCCGTGCCCTCCTTCACTGACCCATCAGGCAGCGTCACGGCCAGAGGAGCCCTAGGCTTCCCCTCCAAATCCACCGCCCGTTTCGCTGCCAAAGTCTCGTAAAACTTGACACGCTCCGCCAAGTAGGCCGGGTTCTCGCTCAGAGTAAAGGGGCCTCCGATCTTGCCAGTGCCAGCCTTGATGCTCTGCCCTGTCCCTTTGGTGAGCCGCGTCTTTTCTCGACCCTTACCGACCGCAGGGGACTCTCTCCCCGAGATTTTCAGCTTGGCCAGGTCCTCTTCTGTCAGCTGCTTGTAAGTGTTGTGGGTTTGGGCTGCATGAGACTAAGGTGTGTGGAAGTGTGTGGAAGACACGGGCGAAGAAGAAAGCCTCCCCTCCCCCCTCCATATGCATGCCTATCTCTTTTCTCATGCTTACCCCATGGCAGCCGTGCACGGCGCAGGTGCAAGACATCTTCGTCAGTCTCCTTGTCCTACGGTGGCTCTTCTTTGTGTTGTGTGCGTCAAGGAAGTGGGAATGCCTATAAGTTCGTCGTTAGTTGAGCGATGATGCACGTGGATGGTGAGGGAGTCGGACTCCCAGCCGCCGGCGGGCTCCTTGGGCAGCGAGATGCGGTTATGCCAAGGGTGTTTCGGCAGCAACAGGATCTGCTTGAGCAGCTTCGTCCATCACTTGATCCCGTACCGCTCGTGCGGAGCAGGCCCCTTGACCACGGGGTCCACCACAAACTCATTTTTGGCATGACTACCAGATGCTTGTTGAGCCTCGCCGCAAGGCCTGGAGATAAACACAAATTCGAGACCTCCTCCAAGGATTTTCTGATGTCCTTTAGTGCCGTGGCCGCTCTCAGGCCCCCGAATGTGCTAGGTTTCTATACACTCACGCTTCCCTTCTACTACTATCATGCAAAACCCAGAGAGGTGTTCGTGCGGATTGCATAGGAAAACAATCTAATAGCGTGCGTCGCCTCCATCCAAAGCTGTCATGACCTCGCACCCCCCCGCTGCTGCTGCCTCGGAAGACAGCCCCTCGACGCCATGCCCAACACTGCCATACGCCGGCAAATATTCAGCAGGAGAAGCCAACGAAGCAGTATTAGACAAAATGACGCGTCGGAAGCTTAAGAAATTGCGGAAGAAAATGCGGAGCGGGCAGCTCTCGTTACACGACACGGAGGAATGCAAGAAGCTTGGAATTGTGGTGCGGGCCGAGGTGGATTGGAGCGAGGAAATTAAGGATGGCCGACGGCCTTGCTTGGGCCCGGGGGACTTGCGCCGTGCGATTGTGCACATCTTGACGGCTGGTGTCAATGCACATTGCCCGAGTTGGCTGCGGTTGGTGAATGCGCGGCTGTTGACGTCTGTGGTGGTGGTGAGCTTGGCAGGGGTGGAACCCGCGTACTTGCAAGATAATTTATCACAACTACCTTTTCTGCAAGCATGCTCGAGGCCAGTGGATTTGCGGTTGTACCATGGACGGCACCCGCGCCGATGTATTTATTCCCTCTTGTTTTACCCTCGTCCGAAGCAGGGAGGGAAGGAGGGAGAAGGAAAATGCGGTGGCGGTGTGGGGGTAGGAAAGAGTGGTATATTGGAAAGTGAGGAGTCGAAAAAGGGAAGAAAGCGCGGTCGATCGAACGGCGACGAATATGATCACGAGGTGGAGGATGGGGAGGAGGAGGGGGAAGGGGAGGAAGGGGAGGAAGGGGAGGAATGCTTGCCTGAAGATGATGACGTGACTGTGAGTGTGGATCCGGCAGAGCGATACGTATTGAGTCTTCCTCAATTAAAGCTGGCCGGATTTCCCTTGCCACCGGGGGGGGTGATTGTACGGGAGCCCCCGAGTCGAAGCCCGACGGAGAAGGAGGGAGGGCATGGATACCAGGATAATGATGAATATGAGGGGGAGGATGGGAAGGACGGGGGGGAACATGATGATGACATTGGCTGTCTCGTCACTGCTGAAGGGGGGAATATGGAGAGTGGGGCCGGCATGGAGAAAAAGAGGCGGTGGTTGGACTGTGATGAGGAGGGAAGGTGGGGAGGAGAGACGGGAGAGCTGCTTCCGCCTTTAGAGGAAGCGAGGCAGATCTTGGGCGGCTTAAATGCGATTAAGGTCGGCGGCGTTACCTGCTGCTTCTATGAGACCTTGGGAGAGGAGGAGAGGGAGGAAGGGAAGGAGGCGCTGGGAGAGGAGGCGGAGGAGAGGAGGAGTAGGCCTTGTGAGTAGTTTGGGGATTGAGGTTGGGAGGGAGGGAGGGAGGCATATAATATGTCCTATGCGCGTGTCATGAATGAAGTAAAACGTGCCTTTTTCTCTTTGTCATTTCACTGCGACCTATGTTACAACCACTCCAAGTCCCTCATTCCCTCCCTCCCTCCCTCCCTTTCTGCTTCTAGACAGGATGGCTGCCCTGGACTGCGAAATGTGCCAAACCACTGAAGGGATGGAAGTAACAAGGCTAACGCTCGTGGATGACCAACGCCGAGTACTGCTTGACTCGTTCGTCAAGCCGCACAATCACATTACGGATTACCTGACCAAATATTCAGGGATCACACCCGAGATCATGGCCGCCTGCTCCACGACTCTGGAGCAGGTTCAAGTGGCGCTGCTTCGCCTGGTGCGGGCCGAG
>Ga0160419_101115_pt1 | contig 12246 bp, 8 predicted proteins | sample CelAP2metagpilot_2_FD_108196 | JGI IMG/M metagenome (GOLD analysis project Ga0160419, IMG submission 108196) | Phycosphere-associated microbial communities from Cellana algal ponds in Kailua-Kona, Hawaii, USA - Cellana AP2-4-25 metagenome pilot ... | reverse complement strand
AGTTTAGAAACAACGATTTTAACGAAACACCTACAACAGGAACTTCATTCTCAGGAACAGATTTCCCGCTTTATAGACTTGCAGATGTATATTTAATGTATGCAGAATGTGCTTTAAGAGGTGCTTCTAACACAAACATGAATGATGCTTTAACATATGTTAATTTAGTTAGAGATAGAGCTAATGCAGATTTAATAAATATGTCAGATTTAACATTAGATTTTATTATAGACGAAAGAGCTAGAGAATTAAACCTAGAAGGACATAGAAGAACTGACCTTATTAGATTTGGTATGTTTACAGGTGGAAGCTACTTATGGCCTTGGAAAGGTAACACCTTAAACGGTACATCTATACCCGATTCTTATAGATTATTCCCTATACCACAATCTGCTTTAGACGCTAATCCTAATTTACAACAAAACCCTGGTTACTAATTAAAAATTGAAACAATGAAAAATTTTATAAAAATATCAGCTTTATTTTTGACATTATTCTTAAGCTTTACTTCTTGTGAAGAAGATGATAGTTTAGAATTTGTTGCAGCTCCACAAGGAGAATTCGAATTCACTAATACATTTTTATCAGAGTACTCTTTACCTGCCGAAAGTAGTACTAATGACAATATTGGTGTAATATTTTCTTTTAACCCTGCAAATTTCGATGTTCCTACTAACGTATCTTATGAATTACAGTCTTCTGTATTAGGCGATTTTTCAGATGCAACCGTAGTTCCTACTTTATCTAATGCAAATAATCAAATTGAAGTTTCTATTGGAGAATTAAAGTTATTAGCTGAAGCTTATGAAATTCCTGTTCCAGGAATGGGTGATTTAAACTTTCGAGTAAGAGCTTTTGTTGGTGACCCAATTTCAACTACAGAAAAATTTACACCTATACAATCTATAACCGTTAACTTACTAGAACCACAAACTGGTGTTGTTGTAAATTGTGAATACGACCAATTATGGCTTGTAGGTGCTGGTGTCCCTGATGCTGGATGGGGATGGGGATCACCTGTAGCATTACCATGTGCTGGAGATGGTGTATACTCTGGCGAAGTTACATTACAAAGTACAACAGACGCAAACAATTTTAGATTTTTTACTGATGCAACTTTAGAATGGTCTTCTCCTAGTTTTAATTACCCTTACTTTGCTAATGAAGGATTTGCAATAAACCCAGATTTTGAAGACGCAATGGATGGAGATAACAATTTTGCTTTTACTGGAGCTAATGGTACATATACACTAACTGTTGACTTTACTAATAAGATAATAACCTTAGATGCTAATTGTGAGTATGAGCAATTATGGGCTGTAGGTGCTGGTGTACCTGATGCTGGATGGGGATGGGATTCTCCTGTTCAACTTTATTGTTTAGGTTCTGGAGCTTATGGTGCAAATGTTAACTTTGCAAGTACTGCAGATTCAAATAATTTCAGATTATTTTCTGATGCAACTTTACAATGGTCTTCTCCTAGTTTCAACTATACTTACTATGAAAACGAAGGTTACACTATTGACCCTGATTTAGTTAATGCTATGGACGATGATAACAACTTTGCTTATATAGGTGCAGATGGATATAGAGGTATTGTTATTGATACAGTAAATAAGACTATTACACTAAACTAAAAACAAACAAAACAAGGCTATTTTCTAATAGCCTTGTTTTATTTTAATAATTAAAATATGATAAAAAAATTATCTTATATTATCTTTTTAATTTTTGGGTATACAAATGCTCAAGTCTCTCTTGACGTATCTACTATTGAAGTTGATCAACCCGTAACTATTACGGTAGATACTAATAATTTTACAGACACTAATTGTAACGGTCTTAATAATCCTTCTAAGCTATATATGCATTCTGGTATAGGAGACAATTCTAATGCTTTTGGATTTAATGTCGTTGGAAATTGGGGACAAGATGATGGTGTTGGAGAAATGACTAATAATGGAGATGGAACTTTTAGTATAACAATAACACCTCAAACATACTACAGCTTATCTCAAGCTCAAGCAGATGCTGCGACACAAATGGGTGTAGTTTTTAGAAATGCTGATGGTACTGCAGAGTTAAAAGATGATGGATGTAATGATTATATATTTCCTGTTGGTAGTGTAAAAATAAATCTTAATAATCCATCAAGTACTCCTATTGTTTTAGAATCTGGAGATGATTTAACAATAAGCGCCACTATTGCTTATCAAGGCTCTGTTACCGTACAAGGAAGTTTTGAGGTATTCTATAACGATATCTCTGTAGCAACAGGTACTTGTGGATTTCCTACTTGTAGCACTACTATCCCAAATATTACAGAAAGTGGTACCGTAAAATTTGTAGGTTCTCCTAATAACACAACAGATACTGGAGAAATTAGTTTTGAAGTATTAGTTATATCTACTACTACTGAGCAAAATATTCCTGCAGGTTTAGAAGATGGTATAAATTATGATGTCGATCCTACTAAAGCAACTTTAGTTTTAAGTGCTCCAAACAAGGAATATATTCAAGTTGCTGGTAGTTTTAATAATTATAACCCTGACAACTCTTACGCTATGAAAAGAGATCCTAGTACAGGTAAATATTGGTTAGAGTTAACAGGTTTAACTCCTAATCAAATAGAAACTTACCAATACTGGGTATTTGACTTAGATCCTCCTGCAAACTCTCCTGCTTTAGTAAAAACAGCAGACCCTTATTCTACATTAGTGTTATCACCTTTTGATGATCCTTGGATTCCTGCAGCATCATATCCAAACTTGCCAACCTACCCTGCTGGTCAAGAACGTGAAGTTACTGTTTTACAAACTGCTCAAACACCTTATAACTGGCAAGTAACAAACTTTACTAAACCTAAAAAAGAAGATTTAATCGTTTACGAATTATTAATAAGAGACTTTGATGCAGATAGAAATTATCAAGATGTTATTGATAAAATAGACTATTTTAAGAGCTTAAACATTAATGCTATCGAGTTAATGCCTGTAATGGAATTTGAAGGCAATGAGAGTTGGGGATACAACACATCATTTCATATGGCTTTAGATAAATTCTATGGTACTAAAGACAAATTCAAAGAATTAGTAGATGTTTGTCATCAAAATGGTATAGCTGTCATTTTAGATTTAGCATTAAACCATGCTTTTGGTCGTAATCCAATGGTACGTATGTGGATGAATGATCCTGATGGTGATGGTTGGGGAGAACCTAATAGTGAAAACCCATACTTTAATACAATAGCTACACATACCTATAGTGTTGGAAATGATTTTAACCATTCAAACCAAATAACTAAAGACTATACAAAACGTGTCATTAAACATTGGATTGAAGAGTTTAATATCGACGGATTCCGTTGGGATTTAACAAAAGGATTCACTCAAAACTGTACATCTGGAGACGAAAATTGTACAAATGGTTATCAACAAGATCGTGTTGATGTTTTAAGAGAATATGTTGATTATTCTTGGTCACTTGATCCTTATCACTATGCTATATTTGAACACTTAGGGTCTGATTCTGAAGAACAACAATGGGCTAACTACCGTATTGGAGAAACTATTCCTAAAGGTGTAATGATGTGGAAAGAAATGTGGAACGATTACAAAAACCTTGGTAATGGTAGTGCTGCAAACATTAGCGGTATGGGAAGTAACGAACATGGGTTTACAATGAAAAGAGCTTTAGGTTACCCAGAAAGTCATGATAAAGACCGTGTAATGTACGAGATGGTAACATTTGGTGCCAGTAATGGTAGTTACGATATTACAGATTTAAATACAGCTTTAACAAGAATGTCAACCATTGGTGCAACATCAATCATGATTCCTGGTCCAAAAATGTTATGGCATTTTGCAGAGTTAGGAATGGATATTTCTATTTGGACTTGCGACAACGGTGTTGTAAATACTGATTATGACGGTAATAATGATGGCGACTGTAAACTATCTACAAAACCACAACCACAATGGGCTAATAACTGGACAAGTGATCCAAATAGAAGTCAAGTTTTTAACGATTGGTCTAGATTGAACGATTTAAAAATTAACGAAGATGTTTTTGAAGGAGACTACTCTATTGACTCTGGAGATTTAACACCTCGTATTTTTATCTGGAATGACGCCATTCCAGCAACTGAATTAAAAAATGTTGTGATTTTAGCAAATTTTGATTTAACAGATCAAAACATTGTACCAGATTTCCCTTATACGGGAACATGGTATGATTTAATGGATGAAACCAACTCAACATCAATTAATGTAACAAACACCGCTGCAACAATTAATATTCCTGCTGGTGAATTTAGAATTTTTGGTAATGCTGCTCCTCAAAGTTTAAACACTACAAGTTTTGATGTAGTAGATTCTATAAAACTATATCCTAATCCTACTAAAACAACATTCTCGGTAAATATTAAATTAAACAATGTATCGATTATTGATGTTTCTGGAAAAGAAATAAAATCGTTTAATGGTGATTTTGAAAAAGGACATACTTTTAATGTTGAAGGTATTTCAGAAGGGTTATATTTAATCAAACTTGAAAATGAAAATGGTCAAACTTCAACTCAAAAATTAATTATTAATTAGTCACAATAGAAATATGCTTTAAAAAGGCTTTAATCTAATTAGGTTAAAGCCTTTTTTTTATAATGATTTAAAACAAAAAAAAGCTAACTTATTCAGTTAGCTTTTTTACTCTGTACAGGCGGAGAGACTCGAACTCTCACACCTTGCGGCACTAGATCCTAAGTCTAGCGTGTCTACCAATTCCACCACGCCTGCAACTTGTTTCCGTTAATTTCGGATTGCAAATATAATCAATAGTTTCAATTTACAAACAAGTTAATAGCAGATTTTTTTGATTTGCTTTTTGTACTTTTACATAAATCATAAAATTCTCTTATGCAAAACATTTCAACATACGTAAAAGACAACAAACAACGCTTTATTGACGAGCTAATAGAACTCTTAAAAATTCCTTCTATTAGTGCAGATTCTGCTTACAAAGAACATACCTTTAATACTGCAGATGCTGTCGCAGAAAGTTTAAAAAAAGCAGGTTGTGACAACGTAGAAATCTGCCCAACCGATGGTTATCCTATTGTCTATGCAGATAAAATAATTGATAAAAATTTACCAACCGTATTAGTTTACGGTCATTACGATGTACAACCACCAGATCCTCTAGATTTATGGCATTCTCCACCTTTTGAGCCTGTCATTAAACCTACAGACTTACATCCTGAAGGTGCAATTTTTGCACGTGGTGCTTGTGATGACAAGGGACAAATGTACATGCACGTCAAAGCAATGGAGTTTATGACCAAAAATAATTGCTTACCGTGTAATGTCAAATTTATGATCGAAGGTGAAGAAGAAGTTGGTAGTGTAAACCTTGGTCCTTTTGTTAAAGAAAACCGCGAAAAATTAGCTAACGATGTCATTTTAATTTCAGATACTGGTATGATTGCTAAAGATGTGCCTTCTATCACAACCGGTTTACGTGGTTTAAGCTACGTAGAAGTTGAAGTTACTGGTCCAAATCGCGATTTACATTCTGGATTATATGGCGGTGCAGTTGCTAATCCAATAAATGTATTAACAAAAATGATTGCTTCGCTTCATGATGAAAATAACCACATTACCATTCCTGGTTTTTATGATAAAGTTGAAGAATTAAGCCAAGAAGAACGTGCGCAAATGGCAAAAGCACCTTTTTCTTTAGACGCTTATAAAAAATCATTAGATATTGATGAAGTTTATGGTGAAGCTGGCTACACAACTAACGAGCGTAACAGCATTAGACCAACTTTAGACGTTAACGGAATTTGGGGCGGATACATTGGTGAAGGTGCAAAAACCGTTATTGCAAGCAAAGCTTATGCAAAAATATCAATGCGATTAGTACCAAATCAAGATTGGGAAGAGATTACCCAACTATTTAAAACAAATTTTGAAAGTATAGCTCCAGAAGGTGTAAAAGTACTTGTAAAACCACATCATGGCGGACAAGGTTACGTGACACCAATAGACAGTATTGGCTATCAAGCCGCAAGTAAAGCATACGAACAAACTTTTGGAAAAACACCGATACCACAACGTAGTGGTGGAAGTATTCCTATTGTTTCACTTTTTGAAGAGCAACTAAAAAGCAAAACTATTTTAATGGGCTTTGGTCTGGATAGCGATGCAATACATAGTCCAAACGAACATTTTGGTGTGTGGAATTACCTAAAAGGTATAGAAACCATACCGTATTTCTATCAATATTTTACAGAGCTACATAAATAAAATTTGGGTGTTTCCACCTTTTGCTTCTAATGGCAAAAGGTGGTCGCGCTTTTCATTATATCTTAATTTTGCCATATATGGCAGCAAAATTAAGGATTGAATTTATACTGAGCGCAGTCGAAGTGCTCCAATCGCTAACACAACTAACCCAAGGTGAAAGACCAACATTTTAAGCACGTTTTAGAACTTACCTTTGCAACCTTTTTAATAAGTACTTCTGGTGCTTTAGGTAGATATATAGATATGCCAGCGCCAGTAACAATTTGGTGGCGAAGCATTCTGGCAATGCTTATTTTATTGGGTTATTGTAAGTTTAAAAACATCAAATTAAAGATTCATACCAAAAAAGATTTAGGCGGATTTATAATTGCGTCCATCTTTATGGCTTTACATTGGATTACATATTTTATTGCCTTACAAAAATCAAGTGTTGCAATTGGCATGTTATCGCTGTTTACATTCCCAATAATTACAGCGCTTTTAGAGCCTCTATTTTCTAAAACTAAATTTGATGTCATGCACCTTTTACTTGGCGCAATGGTACTTTTAGGTATTTATATTTTATCTCCAGAAATAGATTTTGAAAACGACGCATTTATTGGCATATTCTTCGGATTGGTTTCTGCTTTGTGTTATGCACTTCGAATTTTAATTATGAAACAATATGTGACTACTTATCACGGTAGCCATTTAATGTTTTATCAATTATTAATTATGGGTATAATGTTATCGCCTGTATTAATCTTCTTAGACAGTTCTAATATGGCAACCCAATATCCTTATGTGATTATTTTAGCGTTAGTCACTACTGCTTTAGGACATACTTTATTTGTACAAAGTTTAAATCATTTTAAAGTGAGTACAGCTAGTATTATTGGTAGCACACAGCCTATTTTTGGGATTATTATTGCTTACTTTTTCTTAAATGAAATCCCAACTTGGAACACCTTTTTTGGCGGATTATTAATCCTTTCTACCGTCATTATAGAAAGTCTTAGAACACGAAAGAAATAAAATTATTTCTACTCAAAATTTATTCTACATTTGTAGAATTCATTTTTTTATTCTACATTTGTAGAAGTTACTCTAAAAACATAGAACATGCAGTTATCAAAATCTGAAGAAGAATTAATGAGTTATTTATGGCAATTAGAAAAAGGCTTTATGAAAGACTTGCTAGATGCCTATCCAGAACCAAAACCAGCAAATACTACGGTTGCGACGCTTTTAAAACGTATGACAGATAAAGGTTTTGTGGCTTATAACAAATTTGGAAACTCTAGACAATACTATCCTTTAGTTAAAAAGAAAGACTATTTTTCTAAGCATGTAAATGGTTTAATTAAAAACTTTTTTAATAACAGTAGTACGCAATTTGCTTCTTTTTTTACTCAAGAAACAGATTTAACAAAAGAAGAATTAGAAGAACTACGCGCTATTATTGACAACCAAATTAAAAACAAATAATCATGGGATTTCTGCTATTAAAATCATCAGCTTGTTTGGCTATTTTAATGCTATTTTATAAAATAGTTTTAGAGCCATTAAACCATCATCATTTTAAAAGGTTTTATTTGTTAGCGGCACTTTTATTTTCAGCAATCATACCTTTTATTACATTTATTAAATATGTAGAGCCAACTTTTGATTTTGGTATTTACGATCCAGAAAGTATGACTACACCACCATATTTTCCTGCAGAATTACCGACAATTACAGAAGAACAACCCAATACATTTTTACCAGCACTTTTATGGACGATTTATACTATTGGTGTCATTGTATTTTCAACGCGATTTATTTTAAATCTAATTAAAATTTCATCTAAAATTAAAACACATCAAAAGGTTAAAACTTCTACTTTTATTAATGTTCTTATTGAAAAATTAGCTGTTCCGCATACATTTTTCAACTATATTTTTCTTAATAAATCTGCTTTTGAAAATAACGAAATTCCGCAAGAAGTTTTATTACATGAACAAACACATGCCAAGCAAAAACATAGTTTAGACATCTTATTTTTAGAAATCCTGCAAATTATCTTTTGGTTTAATCCACTACTCTACTTTATAAAAAAAGACATTAAACTTAATCACGAATTTTTAGCCGATCAGCAGGTTTTAAAAAGTGGTTACCACCCAAAAACATATCAAAATCTCTTGTTAAGGTTCTCATCAAACCAAAAAGAGTTAGCATTAGTTAATGCTATCAATTATTCATCAATCAAAAAACGTTTAACAATTATGAACACACAAACATCACACAGAACAAAATGGCTAAGAAGCCTATTACTACTGCCTGTATTGGCATTGCTTTTATTTAGTTTTAGTCAGACTAAAGAGGTTGAGAAAACTATTGAACCTAAAAATGAATATAATGAAACTGAAAAGCTTTATGCTAGAAGCATATCCATTAAAGTCATTAAGGAAGGTCAATATTTAATAGATGGATTTCTAGCTAACAAGAAAAACTTTGTAAATATCTTAAATCAATTACATCAAGATATTTCTAAAAGTGAAAGAGAAAAAGTAATAAATATACATGTTGATAGTCCAAAAGAAATATCTGATAAAGAAGTTTGGTTTATTTTTAATAATGTTCAAGATTATGGCTACCATAGAATTGTAGCATATAATCAAGAAATTATTAGATCTAAAGGAAATACTCCTTTTAAATTAGAAAATGATATTGATTTAGAAAAGAATAATAAACAAATCTTAGAAATCAATCAAAATCCATTATCTCTTAAACTAAATGGTAGGTCAACTAGTTTAGAAAAATTAAGAACAGATTTTATAGACTTGTTTGGTAAAGATGACGTTGAATTACAGATAAATTCAAAAGGTAAAAGTCTAGATTATTCTATTTTAGAAAAGGTAACTGAAGAGTTAGAAGGTTTATGTAAATCAATAGAGTTAAGTCATGGAATTACTATCAATGACAAAACACATAAAGTAGCACCAAACAAAGACCATTCTTTTAATATTGTAAAAAAGGAACAAGCTACACAAGACAAACAATACCCAATGCTAGGTTTTTCAGTTTTTAAAGATGATCCTATTTACGCCAATAAAAAATTGATACGAGCAAGTCAAGTTTCTGTAACTACAGAAAAAAAAGTAATAAATTTTAAGTTTAAAGTACCTGGCAAACCTACTGTAAAAGTTGATGGTACATTACTTAACGAAGAAGCTGTTAAGTATTTATTTGAAGCAGAAGATGCTACTACTGTACAATACTTTGATATAAAACTTGAAGATGGCAGTAAAGTACCGCCTATGCTTGTAGTTATAACAGAAAAACCAAGTAAAAAAGATAATGAATTAATTCCGCCACCGCCACCACCAATTCCTCAAAATGCGACAAAAGAAGAAAAAGAGAAATACGAAAAGATTAGTGAAGAATACTACAGAAAATATAAAATAGAAGATGGCAAACCAATTAAAATACCTGAACCTCCAAAGCCTAAAAATTTAAAAAAAGAACCAAAACCACCTGCACCACCAAAACCAAAATCGCCTTTAGATACAGTTGTTGAAATGGCAAAAAAAGGGGCTACTTTTTATTATAACAATGAAAAAATAACCTCTGATAAAGCTATAAAACTTTTAAAAGAGAATAAAAACTTAAATATATTTTCAAATACTAATAATGGAGTTTCAACAGTTCATATTTCAGATTAAACTATAAAAATTATTAATGGTAAATTAGTTAATGATTAAATAAAAAAGCCTAAACAAAATTGTTTAGGCTTTTCGTTTATAAAACTAATACATTATGGAAGTTGAGAATACCCATTTCTTGTTTTCCAAAGGAAATATTTTTCAAATAAGACTTTTGAAAAATCATAGAAAATATTTGGTATCATGATGGCAAAATTTCTTGGTTTAAATAATTTATCAGAAAGAATAATTACTTCTTTTTTACCAGCGTCCATTACACAAATTCCGGGTATTTTTCCCCAAGCTTTTTTCTTAAGTTCTGTTTTTCCTTTTTGAACTCTAATGATATTTTCTGCAACAATTTTACCTGTTTCATCAGATGGGTAACCTGTTTTTGGTGTAGAAAAAGGCACTTCTCCACAAGTAAATGGTGGTTTTACATCTACTGCAATTCCTGCAGCCCAAACATTTGGTAAAGTAACATGTCTGTAATCGTCTGTTACAGGTATGTATCCTGCTGGTGTAGCTTGTAAACCTGGTGATTTAGTTACAAAATCAACACCAACAAATGGCGGCATTAACATGGTAAACTTAGCAGGAATTTCTTCACCTGTATTTAAAACTACTTTATCTTCAAAAACTTCTTTTACACCAACTTCGGTTCTAAAATGGATATTAAACATTTTCATAAAAGACTTTAACATGGTTTCTCCGCCTTTAATTCCGTCAATTCCAAAGTGTCCTAAATAGTTTTCAGGAGTAATCCAGTATAAATCTACTTTCTTTCTTATGTTTTGCTCTCTAAGCCATTTTTCAATATTAAATAAAAACTCATAAGCTGCGCCCATACAACCAGCATTTTGGGTTGCTCCAACCACAATTCCGCCAGGGTTTTTCTTAAATTCTTCTAATGCTTTTCTGGTTTTCATTGCTCCATTTGGCGTACCAATATAATGAGCAAACTCTTTAACTCCTGGTGCTACATCATATTTTACTTTTGGACCTGTTGCAACCACTAAATGGTCATAATTTACATCGCCTTTATCGGTTTTTACAATTTGGTTTACAGTATCTACTTCTAAAGCTTCTGCGTTAAGAAAATCGACACCTCTTTTCTGTAAAATAGTATCTTTTCTAAAAGAAATATCTTTAACATCTCTTCTCCCAAACGGTACCCAAATTAAAGATGGTACAAATAAAAATAATGGCGATTTATCTATCAGCACTACCTCTTGTTGATCTTTACCTTTTCTTTTTAACTCTAAGGCTGCAGTAATACCTGCAAAGTTGCCTCCTATCACTACTGTTTTCATGGTTAATATATTTTTTAATTGGTAGCACTAATTTACTAACAAACAACTTCTTACACAGTAACAGAAGTTACACATCAACATATAAAAACTTGATTTTAAATGTTAATTTATGTAACAATTAAGACCTATTTACGTTCTTATAGATATCATCCATCAATCAAAAAACAATCACATCATGTTACAACAATTCTTTATTATTTGCTCTGGTGCAGATATTAACATCTTAAAAAATGCGTCTTCAAGCGAAAAAAACAAATACGCAGGTATTGGCGCCACTGTCTTTTTTACGGCGTTAATGGCGTTTATTGCATCTGGTTATGCGCTTTATACCGTTTTTGACAATCTTTTTACAGCCATCTTTTTTGGACTAATTTGGGGATTACTCATTTTTAATTTAGATCGTTTTATTGTGTCTACAATTAAGAAAAGAGATTCTTTTTTAGATGAATTTTTGCAGGCGCTTCCAAGACTAATTCTAGCTATTATAATTGCTGTAGTTATTTCAAAACCTTTAGAAATGAAGATCTTTGAAAAAGAAATCAACCAAGTTTTGTTAGAAGAAAAAAATGCAATGACGCTTGAAAACCAAGAACAAATTGCGCTTCAATTTTCTCCTAAAGAAGCAGAACTAAAGCAAAATATTGAAAATTTAAAATCTGAAATTGATACTAAAGAAGCTGAAGTTAATGCACTTTACGACACTTATATTAGCGAAGCCGAAGGTACTGCAGGAACAAAAAAACTGGGTAAAGGTCCTGTTTATAAAGAAAAACGAGACAAACACGATGCTGCTTTAGCCCAATTACAACAACTAAAAACAGACAACAAAGCAAAAATTGTAGCTATAGAAACCCAACTTCAGCAACTTCAAAATAATTATCAAACACAAGTTGATAATACGCAACCCATAATTGATGGTTTTGATGGTCTAATGGCGCGTGTTAATGCATTAAACAAATTACCTTGGTT
>Ga0160419_101114_pt1 | contig 12249 bp, 9 predicted proteins | sample CelAP2metagpilot_2_FD_108196 | JGI IMG/M metagenome (GOLD analysis project Ga0160419, IMG submission 108196) | Phycosphere-associated microbial communities from Cellana algal ponds in Kailua-Kona, Hawaii, USA - Cellana AP2-4-25 metagenome pilot ... | reverse complement strand
GGTGATTATTAAGCCTGTTTTCTACTTCTGTCCATGATTGGTTTTCTAACTCTATAGGATTGGTTACTGGTTCTAACGCTTGGTGTTCTAAACCTAAAGCACGTCCGTCCCAAAAGTAGTTATCGTCAAAATTCCAAGCTAGATTAAATAAGGGCATACTATTTCTTGTACCAATATTACCTGATACGCCAGCGCTAAATTGATTTGGGTCTGAGAATGCATTTTGCGGCATGTGGCAACTAGCACAAGCTTTGCTATTATCTACTGAAAGTATACGGTCGTAAAACAAACGTTTTCCCAAAGCAACGCCTTCTTCGGTCATTGGATTGTTAAACGGAATGACAGGATCTATTAATAATTGGTCAAAATGAGTTGGAACATCTAGTTGATAAGGTACAGGAACATAATCGCCTGTATCTGGTGTGTCTTCAGATTTTGAACACGACCAAATAAGAATGGCTAAAAGACTGTATGTTATCCAGTTTTTCATTTTTTATTGTGTGATTTCACCTAAACTAAAAACAGACATTACGTTTTCTTGCATCATTTTTTGCGCTGTGTAATTAGGCATTAATGGTGTGTCTAGTACGTTTAAATCCCAAGTGTTTGGGTTTTTAAAAAACTCAGCTATATTCATTTTTACTTCAATAGTTGCATTATTTGTAATCATAAAAGGTCCTGAAAGGTTTATGATAGCAAAGTTTTGTTCAAAAACACCATCACTTACTTTTGCTGTGCCATTATGATAATTAAATGAAGATGGATTTGTTGTATCTACATTGTACATACCATCAAATTGTAAAAAGTGATAGCCGCCACCAAGCATAGCTGGCCAGTTCCAAGATGCTGAGTTTAAATCTGGGTAAGCGCCATCTGTGTTGTCTTCTTCATTAAATCCCCAAACAAATTTTAAAGCATAGCTACCAGTTGGTATTGTGTTAATTTCTGGCAAAAAATTATAGGTATCTTCGTTTGAGATGTCTGTAAATTTATAACCATCAAATAAATAACGTAGACCGGTTGCTGTATTGATTAACTCAACACGAGAGATGAGATACCTAATTCTGTCTATGTTAATCACTTCACCATTTTCATTAGTTAAATCTAAATTTTCGTAGTTAGAACTGTTTAAAGCTGTTCCGTCCCAATGATGAGAAAATTTGAAATTAACACTAGCATTATTTTGTAGTACAACATTATCATCTGCATCTTCACTACAGGAAAAAATAGTTGAAATTGCTATTAATAGAACTAATATTTTTTTCATTTTAATTTAAAGTTGTAATTATTAAATCGGTAAAACCTTTGTTTTCTGGTACGTCAAAATCGTTGCTGCTAGATTCTCCAACAACAATAATTTTTCCGTTATCTAATTGTGCTACTCCGTAAGCATAATCTACATCGCTTCCTCCAATAGATGTTTGCCATTTTAAGTTTCCATTTGCTTCGGTTTTAAACACCCAAACGTCGTTTTGCCCATTATTTTGGGTAAGTTGTCCAGTACCACTTCTTGAACTTCCGCAGATAATATATCCATTTTCAATATCTGAAATAACTGAACGACCAACATCAAAACTTTCTCCTCCATAACTGGTTTCTTCTAAAAGTTGACCGCTTGGAGAAATTTTTATTGCCCAAACATCTGCAGCGCCTAGACTATTAGAAATATCTACATCTTCACTTCTAGTATCTCCAACAATTAAAAAGTTGCCATCATCGGTTTTTATAATTTTATGAGCTTCATCTATTTGAGAGCCACCATAATTGTTTTCCCATTCTAAGATACCGTCGCTATTAACTTTTACTACCCAAAAGTCATAAGAGCCAATATTGTCTGAAATATCTACGTCTTCGCTATCTGAAGACCCAATGATTAAGAATCCGTTGTCATCGGTTTGAATACCATCAAATGCACTGTCTGTAAAATAGCCGCCAAAGTATTTACTCCATTGTAAATTTCCATTAGTGTCTAATTTTAAAGCCCAATAATCTCCACCAGCATGAAGTGTTTGACTGTTTCTTGTGTTACCTTCTCCGCCAGAACCTGTAACGTCTAACACACCTGTTAGAAAATAGCCATTATCATTGGTTTGAATAATTGATAATCCATAATCTAAACCAGCATAGCCAAAGGTTTTTTCCCATAGGATATTGCCTTGTGCATCTGTTTTAAACACCCAAAAATCTTGTTGTCCAGCATTATTACTTACATCACCATCATTGCTAAACGTGTAACCAATTACGACAAAACCACCATCGTTGGTTTGGATAATGTCATTTGCTTTTTCGTCGTTAGATCCGCCGTAAGTCTTATTCCATAATAGGTTGTTATCTGAGTCAAATTTTAGTAACCAAGCGTCATAACTTTCGTCAGATTTATCAGTAACATCACCATCCATAGATTGTGTGTAACCAACCACAGCGTAACCGCCATCTGATGTTTTTATAACCGTTTCGGCACTTTCATTTTTTGTACCTCCAAAAGTTGAAATACTTTCTATACTACCTGTTGTTTCAAACTCTGGAATTTCTGGTTCTTGTTGAGGTTGAGGTGAGTCGTCTTCAGACTTACAAGATGTAAAAATGAATAATAAGGCTAATATTTTTAGGGCGAAATATTTCATCTAATTACTTTTTCTAACAATTAGTAATCCAGCGTCAATATCGCCAATGATGATATTTCCACTTTCAAAATAAGGATAAACACTCCATGCACCATTAAAATCTGGGTTATCATCTGCAGGATAAGAATCGAAATATCCTGTTTCAACTAAAGCATTTGATGACGCAGAAATATTACTAATATCTAAAACTCTTAATCCTGCACGATAGTTGGCAAGGTAGTATTCGTTTCCTTTAACATAACCATTGTGATCTATTGCTGGAGTTGATCCGAAATAAGTTGATGACAAAGATGGATTGTCTAAATCAGTGAAATCAAAAACTAATGTTTTTGTATTGAACCCATATGTCATTTCGTCTACTTCATCTCCTAATATAAAGTAGGCTTGGTCTTCTGTAAACCAGCCTTGATGAGCATATGCTGTTTGCGGATAAGAAAAATTACTTATTTGAATTACGTTGTTTTTATCAGTTACGTCAAGTATTACTACCTGATCTGAGTTTCCATTGCTACCAACATAAATTTGATGGCCTATATAATCTGTATCTGGTCCATTGTATGTGACTACTTGTGCATCATGAGAATACCCTGCTGTAGCATATTCACCTAAATATGTTGGGTTTAATGGGGTAGTTATATCGACAAAAATAGGACCGCCTCCATTATTGCTGCAACCTACAAGATAAGCGATACCTTCGTTTTCATTTATTACAATGTTATGACAACTATCTACGCCATTAAAAGTAGTATCTGGAGTCAAAGTAGTTGGTATTGATGTTAAGTTTCTTAATCTAGTTAAGTCGAAGACTTGCATACCATGAGCGCCAACATTATCTGCTACTATAAAAGCATGATTATTATAAATTTTTACATCTCTCCAATAACTTGTTCCTGTATTTGTCATTAATCTACCTAAAAATAATGGTTGATATGGATTTGTTACATCGATAAAAGCTGTACTATTTGTTAAGGCAAATATGGCATATTCTTTTTGATTTATAGGATCTGTCCATCCCCAAATATCACTACCTTCAGCTTGACCGTTACCGCTTAAAGTGAATGTTGAAATTTGCCCTAATAAGTCATAGTTGTTACAAGGATAAATACCAGCTATGCCGTTTTCACATGGATGCAGAGGAGAGTTGTTTTCGCAAATGTCACCTATATTGTTATTGTTAAGATCTATTTGGTCTGGATTTGCTGTTAGAGGGCAATTGTCATCAACATCCAATATGCCATCGTTATCGTCATCATCATCACATACATCGCCAATTCCATCATTATCAGTGTCCGTTTGCTCAGGATTAGGTGTTAAAGGACAATTGTCTTCTGAATCTATTATTCCATCGTTGTCATCATCATCATCACATTCATCACCAACTCCATCATTATCAGTGTCGATTTGTTGTGGGTTTGAAAGATTGATACAGTTATCATTATTATCTATTACACCGTCTTGATCACTGTCAGTATTTGCAATTTCGTTAGTTGTAACGTTATTTGAATCTTCATCAGAACAATTTACAATTGTAATACATAAAAGAATAAGAAATATTAACGGAGTTTTTATTTTTATTATTGATTGCATTTTATCTGTTTATAACTAGTTTTTTAGAAGTTGTATTGTTGATTTTTACAATGTAAATACCACTACTGTAATTGTTTGTTGGTAAAACGAAACTTGTTGAGTTAATATTGTTTTTACTAAACATCTTTTTACCTAGCACATTAAATATTTGTACAGACTGAATTTTATTAGTGTTGCTACCTGTAAGTTTAGCATTCCCTTTTGTAGGGTTAGGTGACATTGTGAAATTGTTATCAATTTCAAATTCTGAAGTACTTAATGTATTGGTTTGCCTAACTACAAATAATCCGCTTTCAATATCACAAATTATAATATTTCCACTGGCAAAATAAGGGTAGATACTCCATGCGCCATTAAAGGCTGTGCTATTACTAGATGGATAAGTATCGAAATAACCAATTTCTGTCATTGTATTAGAAGGCGTATCAACGGTAGAAATATCTACTACACGCATACCAGCACGGTAATTAGCCAAGTAAAACTTATCACCATCAACATACCCATTATGGTCTATAGCTGTAGAAGGTCCGTAATAGGTTGATAATAATGAAGGGTTATCTAAATCGTTAACATCAAATACTAAAGTTCTGGTGTTGTTACCATAGCTCATTTCATCAGTTTCATCACCAAAAATGAAATATTTATGATCTTCTGTAAACCATCCTTGGTGTGCATAACCAGGGTTTGAGTATGTGATTTCTGAAATAAATTGAGGGTTACCTTTATCGGTAACATCCAAAAACACGACTTTATCATTAGAGCCGCCATTACTTGCTGCCAAAATCTGTCTGCCAACATAACTTGACACTCCAGAAACATTACTAGCATTAGTATCTGGTCCATTATAAGTTATAACTTGTGCATCATGAGTATATCCACTTGCTGCATAACTACCACTTATGGTTGGAGCACTAGGATTAGAAATATCAACAAAAATCGGTCCGCCACTTACAGCATTACAACCTACTAAATAAGCAGTTGCATCATCTTCATTTATTACCACATTATGACAACTACCAATGTTTATTCCGTTATCGCCGCTAAAAACAATAACTTCGCCATCATTTACAGCGCTGGTGTAAGTTAAATCTGGGTTTGGTCCAGTTCTTAAATTAGTTAAGTCAAACACTTGCATACCATGGTTACCAACACCATCTGCAACTATATAAGCATGGTTGTCATAAACTTTTACATCTCTCCAATAAGAAGTATTTCCGTTTGCAGTTTCAATTCTTCCTAAAAAAATAGGGTTTATAGGATCAGAAACATCAACAAAAGCTGTACTATTTGTTGTACCAACAATTGCGTATTCTTTTCCATCTAAAGGATCTGTCCATCCCCAAATATCACTACCTTCTTCAGTGCCTAAAGTTGTTGCTAAAACCGAAATAGGTACTCTGGACATTAAATCGTAATCATCACAAGGATAAGAAGTAGTAACACCTTCTACTGTATAGGTTGCAAAACCATTAACGCATTCGCTTTGCGCGTTTGCATAATAACTAAAAATGGTAAGCGTTAAAAAAAGTAATTTTTTTAAATAGTTCATTAGGGTTAAGTTGTAAAATTGAGATTTTAGCAAATTTAACAGAAATACTGATAATTAAGTAAAATTTGTCGTTAATTTAGATAATTCCTTATCTATTATTAAACAATTAATTTCACTTTTTCCCTACCTTTTAAAATAGCCTTAGTATTTTTGCATTATGATAGAAGATAAAAATCAACAACGTACAGATTTAGGCCAAATAGGAGAGTTTGGTTTAATTGACCATTTAGCTAAGAATTTTGAAATAAAACAATCCTCAACTATTAAAGGAATTGGTGATGATGCTGCTGTTTTAGATTTTAAAGGAGAACGAGTTGTAGTTTCAACCGATTTTTTAGTTGAAGGTGTTCATTTTGATCTATCCTACATGCCTTTAAAGCATTTAGGTTACAAATCTGTAATGGTTAATTTATCTGATATTTATGCAATGAATGCAGAAGCTTCTCAAGTTACTGTTTCTATTGCAGTTTCTAATAGATTTCCTTTAGAAGCGGTAGAAGAATTGTACGCAGGTATACAAACAGCTTGCAATATTTATGGCGTAGATTTAGTTGGAGGAGACACTACAAGTTCTACATCTGGACTAGTAATTTCTGTTACAGCAATAGGTCATGTAGATAAAGATAATGAGGTATATCGTAGTGGTGCTAAACCAAACGATTTACTTGTGGTTACAGGTGATTTAGGTGCAGCATATTTAGGACTTCAAGTGCTTGAACGCGAAAAAGAAGTGTTTAAAGTAAATCCTCAAAATCAACCAGATTTAGATCAATATACATACTTAATTGAAAGACAATTAAAACCTGAAGCTAGAAAAGACATCGTTAAACTTTTACAAGATTTAAAAGTGAAACCAACCTCTATGATTGATATTAGTGATGGTTTGTCTTCAGAAATTCTTCATCTATGTAAAAATAGTGATGTAGCTTGTGATTTATATGAAACTAAAATCCCATTAGACCCACAAGTTATTGCTGCTTGTGAAGAATTTAATATAGACAGTACCACTATTGCTTTAAATGGAGGAGAAGATTATGAATTACTAATGACAATTAGCCAAGAAGATTATCCTAAAATTAAAGCCAACCCAAATTTAACAGTAATCGGTTACATTACTGAAAAAAATGCAGGCGCACATTTAGTCACAAGAGCAGAACAAAAAATTGAATTGCAAGCTCAAGGATGGAAAAGCTTTAAGTCTACAGAAGATTAAGACGTCATTTTAAATTGAGGATAATCAATTCTTTGTCTAGAAAGTCTGATTAACTTATTGTTATGAATTCGTTCTAAAACCGAATTTATCTCTCTAAATTTTGGTGTTAATTCCGTCAAGTTGCCATTACTGTTGGTTGTCATTTCCTTTTTACAGTTGCAGCATTTGTACTCTTTAACATGATAGGTTACTTTTTTGCTCACCTGAAAATTATGACCAAAAAAGGTGCAGTATAAACTGCTGTGATTGGATGTTTGGTTGTCTACTTTTTTCATCGGTGTAGGTTTGTTTAAGTTAGCTTTAGGGCTAATAGATTAAAAATGTAGTAGTTAACAATCCGAATGTAAAAAATAAAAATCTAAAAACCGATAAAAAGTTATGTTTTTTCGATGAAATGCGTAATCTCTTGTAAGAAATTACTTTTGTTTTCAATATAAGACATGTGTCCGCCTTCTAAAACGCTAATGGTTAATTGCTTAATAGGTTTTAAAGTCTCAAGATCTTCTAAGCTTAAAATAGGATCGTTTTCACCTGCAATAATTAGTTTTTTGCAGTTAAGTTGTTTTAAAATTTCGGTTCTATCTTTTCTTAGCTTCATGCCTTCTTGTGTGGCAATATAACCTTGCAAAGGTGTTTTTAAGGCTTCAGTTTTTAAGGCTTCAATGTCTTCACTAAATAATTCTCTATTTTTTTCATAGAATAAATTACTAATAGACATGCTAACCAAACTTTCGTAGTTTTTCTTTGCTGCTTTTATCGCTCGCGTTCTTGTATCATAACGTAATTGGCTATCGGCAAATGGTGTCGAGTTCATTAAACATAATCCATTGATGAATTCTGGATGTTTTTCGGTGAAAGCCAAAGCAACGTAACCACCTAAAGAGTGACCTATTACTGTAAAGTTTTTAATATTTAATTGGGTAATCAATGCGTGTATCATGTCTGCATTGTCTTCCATAGTATGGATGTAACCCAAGCAATCTGTTTGACCGTGACCCAATAAATCAACTGTAATTATTCTGTTGGTGTATTTTAAAACATCAATTACAGCATTCCACATGGTACTATTTTCTAAAAACCCATGGATTAATAGTACCGTGTCACCTTGACCAATATCGTTATAAGAAACCGTAATGTTTTTGTAGGCTGTTGTCATAGTTTGCAAATATAAGTTAATGGTCTAAAAAGTAGCTTACGGATTTATTATATTTGAAGACTTTCAACTTAAAATTTTTAAAATGAAACTTAATAAAATCACCTTCATTTTTGCCTTTTTTACATGTTTGTTTTTACAAGCTCAAATAGAAGAAAAGCAATTAGATAAATTAATAGAAAAAACCTTAAATACCTTTGATGTTCCTGGTATTTCTGTCGGAATTTTAAAAGATGGCAACGTTGTTTACGCCAAAGGACATGGTGTAAGAGCATTGTCTACTAAAAAAGAAATGAATGAAAACACCTTAGTCGGTATTGCCTCAAACAGTAAAGGGTTTACCTGTTTTGCATTGGCAATGATGGTAGACGAAGGTAAATTAAGTTGGGACGATAAAGTCACGAAACACATCCCTGAATTTAGACTATACGATGCTTGGGTAACCCAAAATTTTACGGTTAGAGATTTAGTTACGCACAGAAGCGGACTTGGTTTAGGCGCAGGAGATTTAATGTTTTTTCCAGAAAACGACCATTTTGATGTGCAAAAAGTAATTGACAATTTAAAGTATATCGAGCCTAGTACCTCGTTTAGAAGTACGTTTGAGTACAATAATAATATGTTTATCGTTGCTGGTGAAGTTTTAAAACGCGTTAGCGGATTATCTTGGGAAGATTTTATAGAAACAAAAATCTTAAAACCTGTTGGGATGACTAACAGTAAAGCAGCTTACAGTCGTGTGACCGATAAGTCAAATATTATAGAAGCCCATACGATGGCTGATGGTAAATTAGAAGAAATTCCGCATGATTGGGACGACACCGCAAATGCAGCTGGAGGAATTGTAAGTAACGTTACCGATATGCTAACTTGGGCAAAATTTTTAATGAATGATGCCGTAACCAAAAACGGAGAACGTTTACTTAGCGAAAAACAACTACACGAGCTTTGGCAACTGCAAATGCCACTAAAAGTTAGAGCTAATGATAGTTATAATTCTAATTTTAGAGGTTATGGTTTAGGTTGGTTTGTAACCGATGTAAAAGGCGGATACAAACAAGTTTATCACACTGGCGGATTATTAGGTACAGTGACTCAATTTACTATGATACCAGATTTAGATTTGGCAATTGTAGTGTTAACTAATCAAATGAATGGTTCTGCATTTACCACTATAACCAACACCATTAAAGACACGTATTTAGGTTACGAAGACAGACATTGGTTGGACAAATTAGGGCAAAGCAATGAAGATTGGTACAAGTACAACGATAGTATTAAAACTGAAGTATTTAATAAAGTTGAAATGATGAAATCAAGCCCAATCATACCTAAACCAGAACAAATTACAGGTACGTTTACCGATGCTTGGTTTGGTGATATGGTGATTAAAAAAGAAGGTAAAGATTTAATAATTTCAGCAGAAAACTCTAAAACCATTAAAGGCCAATTATTACCATATAATGCGACTACTTTTGTTGTAAAGTGGGATAATCGTAGTTATGATGCCGATTGCTTTATGCAATTTACTTTTGAAGAAAAAGGAAAGGCACAAAGCGCTACACTAAAACCAATTGCACCAATTACAGATTTTAGTTACGATTTTGAAGATTTATTTTTAAAGAGAACGGAGTAAAAACTCTGAGAATTATTAACCACTGTTGGTGTTTTTCACCAACAATAATATAAACTTGTAAAGCAATGAAATTAAAGCCTTTAAAAATAGAAGATGTTCCACAGTTTTATACGGCATCTATTATTAAGGGTAAATTTCTTTTGAATTCAGACAAACACAAGTTGATTCTTATTGAATCTTTACAATATTTAGTTAAAGAAAACAGAGTCATTATTTATGGTTATGTAATTATGGATAACCATATTCATATCGTTTGGAAACCAACTAAACTGTATTCGTTAAAACATACTCAACTTAGTTTTATGAGGTTTACAGCGCAACGATTAAAAAGAGAATTAGAAAATAATAACTCTATTTATTTGAATGATTTTAATGTTGAAGCTAAAGACCGAAAGTATCAATTTTGGAAACGAAATCCACTTTGTGTCGATCTATTGAATGAAAAAATTATTGAGCAAAAATTAAATTATATTCATCAAAACCCTGTAAAAGCACAAATTTGTAATAATCCAGAAGATTACCGCTTTTCATCTGCTAGGTTTTACAGTGAATTAGGAGATGAATTTAATATATTAACAGATTTAAGGGAAGGTTAATATTTGTTGGTGGAAAACACCAACAAAGGCTTAAAACAGATTTTAGAAAAGATTAATACATGTTGGTGTAAATCACCGACAAAATTATACAAATATAACCAGATCGATAGATATTCGCCACTGTTGGTGTTTTCCACCAACACTTAACAAACATAATTTATTTTAAAATTCCTAAATCAATTCTTCAAATTTTTAATCACAGAAAACGCTTTGTCTACTACGTGATCTTCAACCAATACAGTAAACTCATTGGTAGTAGAAACCACTTCGTAAATTGGGATGTTTTCCCAAGCTAAGCGCTTAAAAATTTGATAATACAAACCAGAAACTTTAGAGTTGTCTTTAGGTAATCTTACGCTAATAGCAGATAAACCTTCTTGCAATCCTAACTGAATTTCGTCTTTAAAACGTTTTAAAACTTGTTTGTTTTCAGAGCTGGAGATGATAATGTTACTCTCATAAATTCCTCTGGTAAACGCATAAAAAATGTCTTTATTCGTTTCGACTTGTTCTAGAATTTTGGTGTGACATTGTATTAAGGTTTCTGAGTTTTGAAACGTAAAATCACTAAGGTTAGAACGTACCGTAATATCACCCAGTTTTTGAAGCGTTGTTTTCAGTTTTAAAGAATGACGTAAATTATTTGGTGTGTTGTAGCGTCTTAACGCCATCATGATAGCGCCAGATTTTACAGGTTTTCTTAGCATATCGCTAATGGGTTCGCGTAGTTCTTCGGCTAAAGCAGAATAGTTTATAATGCTTCGCGTTAAGGCTTCTTCTAAAAAAGGTTGTGCGATTAAAATATCTTCAACACAAGACGAAATAGTTTTCATTTTGTTAATTATTTAACAATTTGTGTAAAAGTAGTATAATTTTTTCATTTTTAAGGCTATCGTTAAGGTTAATAGTAGTTTAGCGGTCTAAAAAAATAAAAAAATGCTAGTATTAAAGTTTGGCGGAACATCTGTAGGTAGTGTAGAAAACATGATTAATGTAAAAAACATTATCAAAGACGGTCAAAAAAAAGTAGTTGTTTTATCAGCAATGTCGGGCACAACCAATGCGTTGGTTAACATTTCTGAAGCCATAAAAACAGGTCAACAAGACACAGCGCAAACTGTAATTGACCAATTAAAAGTACATTATGCAAACACGATAAACACGCTTTTAACTGATAAAGAGATTAATACTGAGGTAACTGCTTATGTTGCTTCTGTGTTCTCTGGTTTAGAGGCACAAATCAATCAGCCGTTTACAGCATTAACGTATAATACTTTGGTGGCGCAAGGCGAATTATTATCGACGTTTATTTTTAGCCGATTTTTAATGCAAGAAGGTATTAACGCAAGTTTGTTACCAGCATTAGATTTTATGCGTATTGATAAAACTAACGAGCCTGATAATTTTTATATTCAGCAGAATTTAAATAGAGTTCTTTCTGAAAACTCAGCCGATATTTACATCACACAAGGCTTTATTTGTCGTGATGCCGAAGGTAATATAGCCAACCTACAACGTGGCGGAAGCGATTATACCGCAACCATTATTGGTGCTGTGTTAAGAGCTGAAGAAGTACAAATTTGGACCGATATTGATGGATTTCATAACAACGATCCGCGTTTTGTAGAAAACACCAAAGCTATTTCTAATCTGTCTTTTGACGAGTCTGCAGAGTTGGCTTATTTTGGAGCTAAAATTCTGCATCCACAAACGGTAATGCCAGTTAGCGCTTTTGATATACCTGTGCGATTAAAAAACACCATGTCGCCAAATGCACACGGTACGTTAATTACTAACCAAGTACATGGCGAAGGTATTAAAGCAATAGCTGCAAAAGATGGTATTACGGCTATCAAAATTAAGTCGGCTAGAATGTTGTTAGCACATGGAT
>Ga0160419_101113_pt1 | contig 12253 bp, 9 predicted proteins | sample CelAP2metagpilot_2_FD_108196 | JGI IMG/M metagenome (GOLD analysis project Ga0160419, IMG submission 108196) | Phycosphere-associated microbial communities from Cellana algal ponds in Kailua-Kona, Hawaii, USA - Cellana AP2-4-25 metagenome pilot ... | reverse complement strand
CATTATAGTTTTGCTGCTTTTAATAGCTATACCGCTAACACTTTAGCTATTTCGGTGCCATATCCTAAAACAGATTTAGAGATAGAAACCTCAACCTTTAGAGACAAAATACAACCAGGAGCGGACGAAACTTGGAGCTTTAAAATTAAAGGTCCAAAAGGTGAAAAAATCTCAGCCGAATTACTTGCCAGCATGTACGATGCTTCTTTAGACCAATTTAAATCACATAATTGGGAATTTAATCCGTTGTACCAACCTACTTACAATCCAAACCGTAACCAAAACAACGGAAACAGTTTTGGACAACGCGGATTTAGAGTCATCAATAACAAAAAGAATTACTATAGCTATCCAACACAACAATACGACCAAATGAATTGGTTTGGGTTGAGTTTTGGTAATAATTATAGAAATGATGCTTATATGTATGACTCATACAAAAGAAGATCTTCAGGTATTATCGTTGAAGAAGAAGCTATGATGGAAATTGCTGCTCCTAATGCAAAGCTTGTCTCAATATTAGAAGGTCAAGTCTCAGAATTAAAAATAGGTAGTGGTAGTGGTCAACCTGGAGCGAATAGTTTTGTTAATTTACGAGGTACTTCTTCTATTGAAGGTAACCAAGAAGCACTATTTATTATTGATGATATTGAAGCTAATAATAGTGATTTTAAACCATTGAATACTGATGAAATATTGAGCATCAAAGTATTAAAAGGTAATGAAGCTATTTTAGCCTATGGCGAAAAAGGTAAAAATGGAGTTATTATCATTACACTTAAATCTAAAAATAATTTAAATCAAATTAAACTTCGTAAAAACCTACAAGAGACAGCCTTTTTCTTTCCGCAGTTACAAACAGATAAAGATGGTAACGTTAGTTTCAATTTTACAACACCAGAAGCATTAACCAAATGGAAACTACAATTATTAGCACACACAAAAACTCTGGAAAGTAAAGTTTCAACTTTAGAAACGGTGACGCAAAAAGAGCTTATGGTCATACCAAACGCACCTCGTTTTTTACGTCAAGGTGACCAAATAACCATTAGCACTAAAATTGCCAACTTATCTGATAAAGCTTTATCAGGACAAGCCAAATTAATATTAACTGATGCAGTTTCTGCTGAAGATATTACGTCTTTACTTGTCAGCTCAAGCACAGTAGAAAATTTCACAGTAAACAAAGACAACAACACACAAGTCGCTTGGCAACTATCTATTCCAGATACGGTAAATGCTATTCAATATAAAATTGTAGCAAAAGCAGGAGATTTTAGTGATGGTGAACAAAATGCGTTACCAGTTTTAACCAACAGAATGTTAGTTACCGAAACATTACCAATGTGGATTAGAGGTAACCAAACTAGAACATTTACACTAGATAAGCTTAAAAATACCTCATCAAGCACTTTAAAACATCATAAATTAACGCTAGAAATGACTAGTAATCCTGCTTGGTACGCGGTACAAGCTTTACCATATCTAATGGAATATCCTTACGATTGCAACGAGCAAACCTTTAGTAGATATTACGCTAATGCGTTGGCTAGTCATATTGCAAATAGCAATCCGCGTATTCAAGAGGTATTTAATCAATGGAGAAATACCGATGCGTTGATTAGTAATTTAGAGAAAAACCAAGAACTTAAATCTATTTTAATTCAAGAAACACCTTGGTTACGCGACGCGCAAAGCGAAACCGAACAGAAAAAACGCATTGCATTGCTTTTCGACTTAAATAAAATGAATAGCGAATTGCAAAACGCCAAAAACAAACTAAAGCAAAACCAAATGTCTAATGGTGCTTGGGCTTGGTTTAATGGCGGACGACCAAACCGTTTTATCACGCAACACATTATCACTGGTTTTGGACATTTAAAACAACTTAATGTCGCTTCGACTACGCTCAGCGACCAAAAAAACATGATTGAAAAAGCAGTCCAATATTTAGATTCAGAATTTGTAGAAGAATACAACAACTTAACTAAATACAATAAAGATGTAGATTTAAGCAAGGACCATTTAAGTCATATGCAAATTCATTATTTGTACATGCGAAGCTTTTTTTCAGAAATTAAAATGTCTAAAGAGGTAAAAACGATAATGGATTATTATCAGTCACAAATTCAAAATTATTGGCTAAACAGAAGTCTATATAACAAAGGATTAATGGCTTTAATTTCTTATAGAAATAATGACACTAATACCACATCTAAAATTTTAAATTCATTAAAAGAAACCAGTATTACTAGTGAGGAATTAGGTATGTACTGGAAGTCCAACGAAAACTCTTGGTATTGGTATCAAGCACCAATTGAAACACAAGCGCTACTAATTGAAACGTTTTCTGAAGCTGGTAATGTCATTCAAAATGAAACGAAGAATTTAGAAACCATAGATAATCTTAAAATTAGGTTACTTAAAAACAAGCAAACCAACCGTTGGAAAACAACCAAAGCTACTACCGAAGCTGTATACGCATTATTACTTCAAGGTAGCGATTGGTTAAGTGTAACCGATATGGTAGACATTGTTTTGGGTGATCAAAAAATAGATCCTAATACTATGGAAGATGTTAAAGTTGAAGCTGGTACTGGCTATTTTAAAACGTCTTGGTCTGCTAATGAAATTTCGCCAAAAATGGCAGAAGTAAAAATTTCAAAAAAAGGAAAAGGTATTGCTTGGGGAAGTTTATACTGGCAGTACTTTGAAGACTTAGATAAAATCACCTCTGCGGAAACGCCACTTCAACTAAAGAAAAAATTATTCTTAAAAACAAATACAGATACAGGTGAAACACTTACGGAAATTACTAAAGAAACCAAACTTAAAGTTGGCGATTTAGTAACCGTAAGAATCGAATTAAGAAGCGACAGAAATATGGAATTTATCCACATGAAAGATATGCGTGCAGCAGGTTTAGAGCCAACCAATGTGATTAGTCAATACAAATGGCAAGATGGCTTAGGCTATTATCAAAGCACAAAAGACGCAAGTACAAACTTCTTTTTTGATTACTTACCAAAAGGTGTTTATGTGTTTGAATATGACTTACGCGTTAACAATGCTGGTCATATGAGTAATGGTATAACAACCATACAAAGTATGTATGCACCAGAATTTAGTAGTCACAGTGAAGGCGTAAGAATTGATGTTGAATAAAAATGTAAATATTGAATACCAAAAAAGGCTTCCAAATTTGGAAGCCTTTTTTGTATCTATAGTTATTTACTTGGCGGCGTTGTTGGTCGTACTTCAATTTTACTTGGTAATGTACGTGGATGCATTTTTAATAAATCAACCACTAACTCGCCAATATCTTCAATTTGAATTTTCCATGCGCCTTCATCACTTGGCTCGTTACCATTAAAGTAAGTCGAAACAGATCCTGGCATAATAGTACTTACTTTTATACCGTATTTACGCAAATCTAACATTACCGCTTGGGTAAATCCTGTCACTCCAAATTTACTAGCGTTGTACGCAGATCCGCCAGCAAAAAAGTTAGTACCTGCTAAACTTGAAATAGTAATGTAATACCCTTTAGTTTCTTTAAGTGCATCTACACTTGCTTTAATCGAATTAAAAACGCCGGTTAGGTTGGTGTCTATAACTTCGTTCCATTGTGTTGAAGTTAAATCTTCTATACTACCAAAATGTCCTAATCCTGCATTAGCAATAACAATATCTAACTGCCCAAAGGTCTCAACAGTTGTTTTAACAGCTTGTTGCTGACTTTCTAATTGTCTTACATCTGCTTCTAGTCCAATTGCTTTTGCAGAAGACACATCTGCGTTTAGTTGTCCTGCTGCTTTTTGAGCAGATTCTGCACTTCTACTGGTTACAGCGACGTTAACACCTTGTTGCATTAATGCATAGGCAATACCATATCCAATTCCTTTTGATCCGCCTGTTATTAAGGCTACTTTATTATTTAAATTACTCATAGAGTTTTATTTTTTTGGTTGAAACCCAAAGTTACAAAACCTACAACGCAACTCGAATTTTAAGATGTTAGGATATTTATAAAATTGAAATAATCTCTGACTTGAACACTAAGACTGCAAACATACCTGCGTTAAGGATTGAATGGCATGTTTGAGCTCTCCCAACTTTTTAGTTGGGAAGCGAGTAATGAAAGCCTGACCCTTTAGGGTAACGCCAAAATAAAATTAATTAAGCATGTCCCACAACTTATCTTTAAGCGTTGTAATGCCTTGTTGAGCTACACTTGAGATAAATTGATATGGAATTGGTAAGGTATTGTCTAACTCTTGCTTTAGTTCGGCTTTAAGCTCGTCATCCAACATATCACATTTTGAGATGGCTATCATGCGGTCTTTATCCAGCATTTCTGGATTGTAACGTCTAAGCTCGTCTAACAAAATTTCGTACTGTTTGTTGATATCTGGCGCATCTGCTGGAATTAAAAACAGTAATACCGAATTACGCTCTATATGACGTAAAAAGTAATAGCCTAAGCCTTTACCTTCGGCAGCTCCTTCTATAATCCCAGGTATATCTGCCATTACAAAAGTTTGATAATCGCGATATTTTACAATACCTAGATTTGGCTTTAAAGTTGTAAACTCGTAATCTGCAATTTTTGGTTTTGCAGCGGTCATTACAGATAGTAAAGTAGATTTTCCTGCATTAGGAAAACCTACTAAACCTACATCTGCTAAGACTTTAAGTTCTAAGGTTATGTCTTTTTCTTCTAACGGAATACCTGGTTGCGCGTAACGTGGTGTTTGATTGGTACTGCTTTTAAAGTGCCAGTTACCTAAACCACCTTTTCCTCCTTCGGCAACAATTTTTTCTTCACCTTGTTCGGTGATTTCAAAAAGGGTATCGTTAGTTTCTGTATCTCTAATTACAGTTCCTAATGGGACTTCGATAATGTAATCTTCTCCATCTGATCCTGTACTACGATTACTACTACCATCGCCACCATGACCGGCACGGATATGACGCTGAAATTTTAAATGTAGTAAAGTCCAAAGGTTTTCGTTACCTCTAATAATTACGTGTCCGCCACGTCCACCATCGCCTCCATCTGGTCCACCTTTTGCGTTATATTTTTCGCGGTTAAGATGCGCAGATCCTTTCCCTCCTTTTCCTGAAGAGACATGCATTTTTACGTAATCTACAAAGTTACCTTCGGTCATTTATTTATCTTATTTGTGAATTTATAAATTCGTTTTATGAAGGTTTTAATTACTTCAAATTAACCTCCAAACGAATAAACGCATTTTAAAGTTTATCGATTACAGCACAAAGACGCTCTGTAATTTCTTCTATGCTACCAACACCATCTACTCCAAAATATTTATCTTGAGTTGAGTAATAATCTTTTAAGATAGCGGTTTTGTTGTAATATTCTTTAATTCTGTTTCGGATTATAGACTCGTCTGCATCATCTGCTCTACCACTAGATTTACCACGTTCTAAAAGACGTTGTACTAAAACTTCGTCGTCTACTTCTAAAGCGATCATCGCATTAATTTGAGAATCTTTAGTATCCATTAGTTTATCTAAAGCTTCTGCTTGTGCGTTAGTACGCGGAAAACCATCAAATATAAATCCGTTGGCATCTGCATTTTTTTCAACTTCTGCGTTTAACATGTCAATAGTTACTTGGTCTGGCACAAGCTCGCCTTTATCCATATAAGACTTAGCTAACATACCTAAAGCGGTTTCGTTTTTGATGTTAAATCTAAATACATCTCCTGTAGAGATGTGTACTAAGTTATACTTTTCTTTTAAAAAATTAGCTTGTGTGCCTTTACCTGCTCCAGGAGGACCAAATAGTACTAAATTAGTCATGTGTTGTGTTGTTTTGAGTTGATATACTGCTGGTAAATCTCTACCTAATCCATCATAGTCTAATCCATAGCCTACAATAAATTTATTAGGTATTTCTATTCCAACATAATGAAGTTTAAAATCTTTTTTATATGCTTCTGGTTTGTAAAACAGTGTCGCAATAACTAGTTGCTTTACATTTTCGTTTTTAAAAATACGATGAATTTCATGTAACGTATTACCTGTATCTATTATGTCTTCTAAAATAACTACAGTTCTTCCTGTTAAGTCTTGGGTTAAACCAATTAACCTTTGAATATCTTCTGTAGATTTTACACCTTCATAAGACGCTAATTTTATAAAGGTAACTTCACAAGGTTTTGGGTATTTTTTTACAAAATCACTTACTAACATAAACGATCCGTTTAATATCCCTATAAAAACAGGTACTTCGTCTCCTAAGTCATTTGCAACATCTTGTGCCATTTTTGTTACAGCAGCATCTATTTGTTGTTCAGAAATAAAAGGTTTAAATTCTTTGTCGTGAAGCTTTATGGTTTTCATTGTAAAAAATTAAAAAGCAAATATAAGGATTTGTAACAGCTTAACGATATTTGATTTAGATTTTTAAAGGCTATTTTACATTTAAAATGTATTTTTGTTGCACACAACTAATATTAAAAATGAATTATTTTTCTTCAAACTTTAAATTAGGTATTCTTGGTGGCGGACAACTAGGTAAAATGCTACTTTATAATACTCGAAAATTTGATATTCAAACTTTTGTTTTAGATAATAGTGATCAAGCACCAAGTAAAATTGCTTGTGATAAATTTGTAAAAGGCGATTTGTTAGATTTTGATACGGTTTACAACTTTGGAAAACAAGTTGATGTACTAACTATCGAAATTGAAAATGTAAATGTAGACGCTTTAGAACAACTAGAAAACGAAAACATAAAAGTATATCCGTCTTCAAAAACTTTGCGTCAAATACAAAACAAAGCCAATCAAAAACTATTTTACGTAGACCATAACTTACCAACAGCACCTTTTAGCAGATTTGCTTATTTATCTGAAATAGAAGATGCTATTAAAAATGGTGGTTTAGAATTACCTTTTGTTTGGAAAGCTGCTAGATTTGGATACGATGGTAATGGAGTAAAAATTGTAAGACAATTAAGTGATTTAGAAGGTTTACCTGCTGGTGAATGCATTGCAGAAGAGATGATACCTTTTAAAAACGAACTTGCAGTAATTGTGGCAAGAAACGTTTCTGGAGACATTAAAACGTATCCCGTTGTTGAAATGGAATTTCATCCTGAAGCTAACCAAGTTGAATATGTAATATGTCCTGCACGTATTTCTGACGAAGTTGCAAAAAAGGCACAAGAAGTAGCTTTAAAAACATCTGAAGCTTTTAATCATGTTGGTTTATTAGCTGTAGAAATGTTTCAAACACAAGACGACCAAATTTTAATTAATGAAGTAGCGCCTAGACCACACAATTCTGGTCATCAAACTATTGAAGCTAGTTTTACTAGTCAATTTGAACAACATTTACGCGCTATTTTAGATTTACCGTTAGGTGAAACTAAAAGCAAAGTTGGCGGAATTATGGTGAATCTTGTTGGTGCAGAAGGTCATACTGGAAATGTGTTATATAAAAACATAGAAACCATCATGACTTTTGAAGGTGTTACACCACATATTTATGGTAAAAAGCAAACACGTCCATTTAGAAAAATGGGACACGTTACCATAGTTAACGAAGATTTAAGCAAAGCAAGACAAATTGCCGAAAAAGTAAAAAACACAATACAAGTAATAAGCGAATAACATGAGTAAAGTTGCAATAGTAATGGGAAGCAATAGCGATATGCCTGTAATGCAAGACGCTATTGATATTTTAAGAGGTTTTGATATAGAAATAGAAGTAGATATTGTTTCTGCCCATCGTACACCAGAAAAATTATTTGATTTTAGCAATAACGCACATAAAAGAGGTATTAATGTAATTATAGCTGGTGCTGGTGGCGCAGCTCATTTACCTGGTATGGTTGCTTCTATGAGTCCGTTACCAGTAATTGGTGTCCCTGTTAAAAGTAGCAATTCTATTGATGGTTGGGACTCAGTTTTATCTATTTTACAAATGCCAGGTGGCGTACCTGTTGCTACTGTAGCATTAAACGGAGCAAAAAACGCTGGTATATTGGCTGCACAAATTATTGGCGCTTCAGACCAATGCGTTTTAGATAAAATTATTGCTTATAAAGAAGGCTTAAAACTAAAAGTTGAACAAGCCGCTAAAGACATAAAAAAGTAGCATAAAAAAAAGCCTTGACTTCCGTCAAGGCTTTACATCGCTATTAATCTTTCTATATGAGTTATACTCACATCAAAAAAACTGACGCAAAATTCTGAGTTTTATGACGAAAGAAAGAATTGAGATAAAAAAATTTAGTTTTTTAGATAAAAGACGATTTTTATCGTTAAAAAGCTGATTCACTGAATTTAATATAGAAAAAAAGCCTCAAAACTTAATTTGAGGCTTTTTATCGCTATTAATCAATAATTTTTATGTGAGTAACCAGCTCACGGGAAAAAATCGAGTCAAAAATAACACAAATAAGTATTTCAAAAAAAAAAATATTTATTTTTTATGAAAAATTTAAACTTAAACGTTTTCGGTATGAATATACTTCTTAATAAATTTAACACTAAATATAATTCTGCTCCATTTCAATCTATTAAAAATGAAGATTTTAAACCAGCAATAGAGACTTTAATTAAAGAAACGAAAGCAGAAATTGAAACAATTGCCAATTCAGAGAAAATTCCTACTTTCAGTAATACTATTGAAGCTTTAGAATATGCTGGACAACAATTAGATAGAGCTACAAGTGTATTTTTTAATTTAAATTCGGCAGAGACTAATGAGGAAATTCAGAAAATTGCTCAAGACATTTCTCCTCTTTTATCAGAATTTAGTAACGACATTACTTTAAACGAAAAACTCTTTGCGCGTATTAAAGACGTTTACAATCAAAAAGAGCAACTTGATCTTTCCGAAGAACAAAAAACCTTATTAGATAAAAAATATAAAAGCTTTGCAAGAAACGGTGCAAACCTTTCTGAAGATAAAAAGGAACAATTAAGAGCGATTGATAAAAAATTAGCATCGCTTAAATTAAAGTTTGGTGAAAATGTATTAGCAGAAACTAATGCTTTTGAAATGCATATCACCAACCAAACGGACCTAGAAGGGTTACCAGAAGGCGCAATTGAAGCAGCACAACAATTAGCCGAAAGTAAAGGTAAAGATGGCTGGTTAATCACTTTAGATTACCCTAGCTACATTCCTTTTATGACCTATGCAAAAAACAGAGAATTACGTAAAAAACTCTCGATTGCTTTTGGAAGTAAAGGGTTTAACAATAATAAATTAGACAATCAAAAAAATGTTTTAGAAATTGCTAAACTAAGACACCAACGCGCCAATTTATTAGGCTATAAAACACATGCTCATTTTGTTTTAGAAGAACGCATGGCTGAAACACCTGCAAAAGTTGAAAGCTTTTTAAATGATTTATTAGACAAAGCAAAACCTGCTGCGGAACGTGAGTTTGCCAACCTTCAAAATTTTGCAAAAGAATTAGATGGTATAGATCACCTTGAAAAATGGGATGGCGCTTATTACAGTGAAAAGCTCAAGCAAAAGCTTTTCAATTTAGATGACGAAAAACTAAAACCATACTTCAAATTAGAAAACGTTATTGATGGCGCCTTTAAAGTAGCCAATAAATTATTTGGATTGACTTTTAAAGAAATTGATACTATTGACAAGTATCATCCAGATGTATTGACTTACGAAGTTTTAGATGAAAATGGTGACTTAGTTTCAATCTTTTATGCAGATTTTTTCCCGCGTGCAGGAAAACGTAACGGAGCTTGGATGACGTCTTATAAACCTCAATTTGTACAAAACGGCGTTAATGAAAGACCACATGTTTCTATCGTTTGTAACTTTACAAAACCAACCAAAAGCAAACCTTCTTTATTAACATTTAATGAAGTAACCACGTTGTTTCATGAGTTTGGTCATGCATTACACGGTATGCTAGCAAATACCACTTACCCTAGTCTATCCGGTACAAGCGTGTATTGGGATTTTGTAGAATTACCAAGTCAAGTGCTAGAAAATTGGTGTTACGAAAAAGAAGCGTTAGAATTATTTGCAACACACTATGAAACCGGAGAACTAATCCCAATGGATTTAGTAGAAAAAATTAAAGAAAGTGCCACATTTAATGAAGGCATGCAAACCCTGCGTCAAATTAGTTTTGGCTTATTAGATATGCATTGGCACGGTATTGACCCAACAGAAGTTACAGATGTAAAAGCACATGAAAATGAAGCTTTTAAAGACACGCAACTATATCCTGATGTGGCAGAAAACTGTATGAGTACAGCATTTTCTCATATTTTTCAAGGCGGTTATTCTTCTGGATATTACAGTTACAAATGGGCAGAAGTTTTAGATGCAGATGCATTTGATTATTTTAAACAAAACGGCATTTTTAATCGTGAAATTGCATTAAAATTTAAAGATAACTTACTAACAAAAGGCGGTACCGAAAACCCTCTAATTCTATACAAACGCTTTAGAGGTCAAGACCCAAAACCAGAAGCTTTATTAAAACGTGCTGGGTTGATTAAGTAATATATTATGTCATTCTGAAGGTAGTAAATAATTAAAACATTAGTTGTTTCTACTTCTACAGAATGATATTTTTTTCAATAAACTTTCAAAGTTTATTGAAAGTTTGAAAATTATTAATATATTTGTGTCATGGAATATCAAGAAGCAAAAGATAAATTTATAAACACTTGGGGAAGTTTGGGCACGCTTTGGGGCATTAATAAAGCTATGGCTCAAATACAAGCTTTGCTTTTTATTTCGACAAAACCATTATCTATGGAAGAAATCATGGAAGAACTTCAGATTTCCAGAGGTAACACAAGCATGAATCTTAGACAATTAATGGATTGGGGAATTGTTACAAAAGAGCTTATTCCTGGTGAAAGAAAAGACTTTTTCACTACAGAAAAAGATGTTGAAGAATTAGCTAGAATTGTAGCTAAAGAACGTAGCCGAAGAGAAATAAAACCAGTTATTAAAGTATTAAGCGATGTTTCTTCCATTAAAGATGATGGCTCAGAAAAAACTAAAGAATTAATTAAACAAACAAAAGCCTTAAAAGAACTTACTGATAATTTAGACGTTTTAATGAACAAACTTGTAGACCAAAAACAAAACTGGATTACTAAGTCTTTATTAAAACTAATCAAATAAAAAAATTTAAACCAAACTTTCAATATTTTCTGAAAGTTTTATAATAATAAAATTATGAAAAACACATTTAATAAAATTTTATTTCTAATAAATCTAGTATTCTATCTCATCGTATTAATAATACCGATTTATGAAAAAAATACTCTTAGCGGTCTATTTTATCAATTTTACTTAGGCGTATTTCAATTAATTATAGGTGTATACTTTTTAGCCCTTAAAACTCCTACTAGTATATCTAACAATATAGGCTACTATTGGACAACTACAATTTTATATTTTATTTCTCTACCAATTTTTTCTTCACTATTAAACAATGAAGAAAACTTCCTAAATGTATGTTTAGTAATTATTCCAATGAGTATAGGTTTATATCATATCTATATTAACTACTTAATCCAAAAAACATGAACTTAAACATCATCACATACACTATTTACCTACCAATAATTGTATTTATAACTGTAAGGATTGGATGGTTGTGCCATAAAAATGGAGAGATGTTTTTATACACCTTATTTGAAGATAAATCGTTAGTGAAATCTATCAACAATCTATTACTTATAGGATATTATCTAACAAATATAGGCTATGCAATAATTACCATTTCTTATTGGGAAACCATACATAATGTAGTCGAGGTAATAAGCAGCCTAACCTTTACTTTAGGAAAAATCATTCTGATTCTTGCAGTATTACATTACAACAATATTTTTTGGCTTCAATTAATACATAAACATAAATTTTTAAAACAATAAATCATGGAACATTCAAAAATCATTATCGGTTACTTTATTTACTTACCAATTGTTATTGCACTAACAATATTTGTTTCTAAAATGCTCTTTAAAAACGGAAAGCTTTTTATGATAGACATTTTTAAGGGAAAAGAAGATATTGCTTTAGCAACCAACAAACTATTTGAGATAGGCTTTTACCTCATTAATATTGGTTTTGCTCTTTTTACAATGAAGATTTTTTACTACGGAAGTGACCCTATGAGCTCACAAACGCTAATAGAAATTTTAAGTAAAAAATTAGGCGGATTTACCATCTATTTAGGCGTCATGCTATTCTTTAATTTGTTTTTATT
>Ga0160419_101111_pt1 | contig 12300 bp, 19 predicted proteins | sample CelAP2metagpilot_2_FD_108196 | JGI IMG/M metagenome (GOLD analysis project Ga0160419, IMG submission 108196) | Phycosphere-associated microbial communities from Cellana algal ponds in Kailua-Kona, Hawaii, USA - Cellana AP2-4-25 metagenome pilot ... | reverse complement strand
CCAAGAAGGCAGGCAGAGGCAGCGAGGGGGGAGGGCAAAGGGCGTGGGTAGGAAGGGGGCATCACGGAAGGAAGGAGGAAGGGCGAGAGGGAATGAGGGAGGGACGCACATAATGGGATCCCAGACCTTGAGGTTGGCAAACTCAGGAATGTAGAGCGAGACGGGATCTGTGTACTCCACCAGGCCCTGAGGGAGGGAGTGAGTGAGAGTGAGTGTGTTTGTCGTGCTGGGGCGTGTATATGAGCGAGGGTGTTTGTCGTGCTGGGCGTGTGCGTAAGGAATATTCCACCAGGCCCTGAGGGCGTACGTAGTAGGGAGTGTGTTTGTCGTACTTGGGAATGTAGGGGGAGGGGTGTGCTCCTCTTCCTCTTCCCGTCTATCCGCAGGCCTCTGCAACCCTCCTCCTCTTGTCCCTCCCTTCCTCCCTCCCTCCCTCCCTCTCTCCCTCCCTCCTTCCCTACGTCGTCAATCAAGGTGAGGAAGGCAGCCGTGTTGATGGGCTTGGATTGGGAGAAGATCCGGAAAATCGTGTCCTGTGGAAGGAAAGGGAGGGAGGGAGCGAAGGAGGGAGGGAGGGAGCGAAGGGAGGAGGAGCGATGAGTAAGTGTGTGAATGGAGTTGACAGTTCTTACTTCACGTACTTTTATCAACTTTTCCTCCGTCCCTCCCTCCCTCCCTCCCTCCCTCCCCCCCTCCCCCCCTCCCGCCTTCCTCCGACTTTTCCCGAATAGACGTCTACATGAGCGTGGACATCAGTCTACTCCATCCCCTCCTTCCCTCCCTCCCTCCCTCCCTCCCTCCCTCCCTCCTTCATTTTAACTGATCAACTAGTCATCAGGAATGACCAAACATGAAGTCTGCCCACAGGAAGCAAAGAAGAGAAAGGGGGAGAGGAAGGAAGGAGGGGAGGGAGGAAGGGAGGGAGGGGACGTACCGCCAAGATGGGCTGCTCGGTCTCCACGTTGGAGTAGCCGTGTGTCTGCATCGTCACGATCTGCCCGTTTCGCATCACCGAAAAAGATGCCCCGGCGATTTTCTCTGAGTATAGTGGGGAGGAAGGGGGAAATTGGATGGAGTGAGGGAGAGAGGAGGGAGGGAGGAAGCGGGATTTGGTTATATGGGGAGGACAATCGAGCCAGGAGCCAGGCATTGCTTTTTCCCAAGTGATAATGAAGACGTCAGTAACTCTACTGTGTTCCTCCTACTTCCCTAGTCCCTATCTCTTATCCCCCATCCCTGCCTCCCTCACTGACGAAGACGTACTTTGTTGGACCAGGGCCTCGATTCTGTTATCCGCCTCTCCCAAATGGGCGCTGGACATGCCTACGGTCTCGGGAGAGACCGCCACGGGGAAGGGGAGGGAATTACCGCTGTCAAGCCAGGCCTTGGCGTTGCTTGTGGCATCAACCCACACACCCTCCACGTCGGGCTCGGAGGGCGATTGGTCCTGAGCATGGACGAGTTGAAGGGCGGGGAGGGAAACGAGAGGGAGGACGAGGCAGGAGAGTTGAGGAAGACGCATTCTTCTTCCTGTGCAATGAGTGGAAAGCGGGGAAAGAAGAGAATTGGTGAGAATTAAAGGTAGATGGGGAGTCAGTGCAGCCATAGAGGGCGACCAGCCAACAAACGAGACCAGAGAGGTGGAAGTGGCCGAAGCAAAGTGTATAGTGCTAGGCATTGTGCACAATCGAAGGCAAGCACATGTAGAGGGAATGGCAATAAAGTTAATACAAAGAGGATCAACCAGAACCTCAGACAGCGAGTAGAGAGGAGATGCTGGTGATAGGGGGAACCCGTAGGCTCGGTCTATGATGGATCAAAAGGGCTGGGGAAAAGGGATGGGAGATTGTCGTGAACCAAACCATGAAGTCTCCCGCATAAAAATAAACGTGCGCTGTACTACGCAAAATACAAGATATTATGATAATCTTCCAAAAGCGTGCAGGTGTGTTGACCCGCGGGGGACTGTGAGGTCGCAACGAGCAAGCGATCGATGCCGAGGAAGCGGCGGAAGTGACGCACCCTGGACCCCTAACGGCAAGATTCAAACCTTCAAATATGGCCCGAAGGGATGCATTACGAGACCAGCAAGAAGCACAGATACACCGCGTATACTTCATTAAATCTGGTGGCTACCTGCCATTTAAAAAAACTGGTGACAGTAGTGTTCGAGTAAACACCACGGAACTTTTAGAAGGTGCTTTTTCACGAGAAAATAGTCAGAAGTTTTCTCTTTTGAAGTGTTATCGAGATGGTTCAAGAGTGAAAGACTTCGGCACAGAGCACAGGGGTATGTCATGTTTTGTATGACAAGTATCGGCCTGCTTCGTGATATGCCCTTGGGATGCCGTTCCAGTGGAAACATCCAGAAGAAGAAGACAAGATTCGCGGCTGGGGACACTACATGTGCCGGAACGGACCTCTGTTTCCACTACCAACACCACAGAAATAGAAACAAAAAGCCCTGGTCGGGCTTCTCTATCGCCTTTCATGGTTACAGTAACCCAACTTACTCTCTGGCATTCAGCGCAGTGTAAGAAAGCCGATATATATGTGTATACACCGGGTTTGTCAGCCTAGCCCATTCTCGTGTGCACGTCCTTATTTTTTCTTTAGCTTTATAGCCCTGGACCTTCCCTTTCCTTCGACTTTCTCCTTTTGCTGTCTTCCCCCGATGAGTGCGATGAAAAAGACGACGAGAACGAAGAGGAGTTAGAACGTGACTGGTCCCTTCCTCCGTCCATTTTTCTTCCCTCCTCCTCCTCCTCCTCCTCCTCCTCCTCCTCCTTTGACCGCGATGGAGAAGACGCCGATTTCGTTTCTTCCTCATCCTCCTTCCGTCTGTCTCCTTCCCCCTCCTTCCCTCCCTCCCTCTTCTCCAATCGCCCTCGTTGTCGCAATCGCCGCCATATAAGGGCTCGGAGTTGGCGTAGGGCCTCCGTCTCCGCCGCCGCTTGCTATCGTTACACGATAAGATGTAAAGGAGGAGGAAAGAAAAAGGAATAAGCAGAAGTAGGAATGAAGGGGAAATCAGGGACATGTTATAAAAGCTGTGAATCAAGCCGAAAGAGGCCTAGGGCGGAGGGAGGAGAAGAGGTAGACCCACATCCTCCCTCCCCCTCCCATAACTAAGAGAAAAGGGGAGAAAGGACGTACCGCCTCTCGCTCCTTCTCCTTCTCTGCTTCTTTTTCTTCGGCACTCTTCTTCTTCCTCTTCTTCTTCTCCTTGCTCATATCCGTTATTACAACCTTGTCGTGATGGGCCACTGCCTGTCGCATCACCGTCTTGTGCTGATAACTTGAGAGGGAGGAGAGGAATGATGGGGGGGTAATATACGTGGAATGAAACAGGTCATTCTTTTGAGTCACCTTTCCCTTCCATCCCCCTTTTCTGAATTGTCATTTATCTTCCCTCCCTCCCTCCCTCCTTCTCTCCCTCTTTCGCTCCCTCTTTCGCTCGTCTTTCCCGGCCCCATGCACTCACCCCACACCGATCTCATGGTTTTCCCACACCCGCCGATTACCACTAGTGGAGGAATAATTCCTGTATTGGAAAAGGAGCATAGACAGTCGAGCAGTGAGAATGAGGGAGGTGAGGAAAGGAGGGAAGAAGGGAGGGGGGAAGGAGGAGAGAAATCACCCACGAGACGACGAGCACCCCACCCTCCTTCAAAGCTATTCTGATAAACTATGAGCCTTGAGGTCCTTAAGGTCAATGTCAATTTCACTTAAGAATCGATGAACCGATCGATCAACCAATCATTCTTCCAAAGCTACTTCTGAGCCTTCTGTTCAGGCTCAAGCAATGCCCCCCTTCACCATCGACTTTGCACTCACTTTTCCTTGAGCTCTTTGTCCCTTTCTCGCTCTTCTCGCATCAAGGCCATCTCCATTTCCATACCCGCCGGGATTGCCTGAGGAAGGAAAGTGGAATAGGAGGGAAGCATGGAGGGAGGGAGGGATGGTGGAAGGAAAGATATCGAGCGTGAGACAAGATTGGGTGTCTCTATGAGAGCGCGAAAAACCAGCGTTACTCCCTTCCATCTTCGATCTACCCAGCGTACTAGCCGCATCTCCTCTCTTCACCTCTTTTATCCACCCTTTCTTCCACCCCGTCATCCCCTTCCATTCCTCGATCATTCCTCCTTCTGACCGACCAATACCATGCATCCTTCCTCCACACCCATCCTATTCGCATATTCTTGACTCTCCATCCTTTCCAGTCCATCCTGCCCCTCCTCCATTTCTCTCTTTCTATGATGCTTGCCCTCAACCCACCTGCTTTCTGAAGAAATTGCTACCAACCACGTCGTCGACTTCCTCCTCTTCTTCCTCGTCCCCACCGAACCGCCCATGCCGGGAGGCCCGAGCAAAAGCCTCGATGGTGCCTGGCATGCCGCTGTCCTCCATGGTTGGGCTGAGTTGTTGACAGAGGGGGAGGAGGAGAGTGAGGGAGGCTGAGGAGGCAAGTCGGACGGGGAGGTTGGACAGGGACATTGCCTTACACAGGCGCTAGTGTGTGCGCGTTTCCATAATAATCAACCAATCAATCAACCATAGAAAAGTGTGTGTAAGCTTGTGTCATCGAGGCTGAGTGCATGCAAGGCGGTAGTGTGGTGGTCTGTAATGCGACCAGCTCTTGTCGCAGGCCCATCTCCTTAAAAGTAAAAATGGCTAGAAGAAGAGCCAACTTTGGAGTGATGCACGCAATAGTGTCTAATTGGGACAAATTGGTGTAAATATAAATGCCACAACTTTTCCCTCTTGTAGTTTTGATTCTTCTCTCTGAGACATTTACACACAAAGCATCCCTCCATCCGTTCCCTCTGTACCTCTCCAGCCCGGAGAATGGACTTATTAAGCTCCTGGATAAGATGGATCGTAGCTGGGGGATGGATCAGTTCCATTCCGAAACCATTACTATTCTTTTGTGTCTACGCCCAAGTTTTTAATTCATAGCGCTGATACAGCAGCCCTTGCCTGCGATACGCTCCGGAAAGTTGATCGTCCAACACTCAGTTGCGCCTCAGGCCTCACATGACGGTTGGTGGAATGAAGGCAAAGGTAGGCAGCGAAATTGAAATATTCTGGGAGAAGCGAATAGGAAGTGCGCATTATTTGAATGCGATTGAAAGCGATAAAGCGCTAACCCTGTTAGCCCTGGCAAAGTGTAGTTTCTATTGTCAAGGCTGTCCAACCCTTACGACGGACTATACAGAAAGTTATGTAAGTTTTTTGCTCTTTTTACCTTTTTGGGGTTTCAATCACTATTACGAGCCTTGCCACCGGTACGGTGACATCTCCTTCTATCATATTTTGAGCACCAGAATAAGCCCGCCCCGCATGACGGGGTGGCTGCCGGCATCAGCCAGTAGCACCATTCGCATAATCTATCAGATCATTCAAATTGTACATCTTGACCTTGTCTCATGAAGTTTATGAGTACCTTTATGCCTTGTAGCTGGTCCTAAGGCACAGCGAAGACAAATGACATAACGTTTAACGATAACACAGCTTCTTTCTTTTCCGATTTCTTTTGTAACCGGACACCTCCCTCCTATATGTTTTCCTTCCGCTGTTCAAATGAAGCGCGGAGCGCGTAGCGATAACCGTTCAAATAACATAATCCGTAGGGACTATACAGAATATTATTTAATTTTGTTGTTGTTTTTAATTTTTCGTTGTTGTTTTTAATTTTTTGGGGGTTTGTTCGCCACTAGGCGCTTTGCCACCGCCATGGTTAGGGCGGGGCTGCATAGTGATGATTACAAACCAATTTTTTACAGCCGTCTTTGACTCGACTATACAGTACCGAATTCGCTTCTCTGGGACCTATTTGATCTTGGCATCGACTCCTTTCAATAGCATCCATGTCTTCAGCGGTTGTACCCTCCTCCTCCTCCTCCGACATCCCCAGTTGAGATTTTTGTTTTTTCGAAACCATCTCCAGTTGAGATTTTTGTTTTTCTCAAACCCTCTCCAGTTGAGATTTTTGTTTTTTCGATGATAGAAGGAGATGTCACCATGCCGGTAACAAGGCTCGTTATAGTGATTAAAACCCCAAAAAAGTAAAAAGAGCAAAAAACTTAAATAACTTTCTGTATGGTCCGTTTTGCCATATATAAGACTCAATAAAGCCTTGTGTCTATATGGTCGTTATACTTCCTCGATACCTGAATGGGATCATTTCTTTCGATCAATACTCTCTATTCTTTGTAACCCTAACTACATCTGATCACTGGTAAATATCTTTCATCACTTGCAGATCTGGTCGCCCATCAAGAAGGCATGACAAACTCTTCATCGCTTAGGAGGTAGGAGCAGAATTCTTCGCACAATGTGTCATAATTATCCTCGCGCATGGTCACAGGCGTGGTTCCTTCAAAATAGACATACCTGTATGCCCGTAGAGCGGTCCAAAAAGCTTGCTTGGCTGCGATTGACACGTCCTCTTTCCAAAATGGCTGATGCACCGAAAGCCACAGCGATGGTTTGGGGGAGGATAGCTGGTGCAGCCAGCCTACCAGTGAGGGTAGTAAAAATAATTCAGCGCCTTCAGTGTCAATTTTGATGAGGCGCAGATTTGTCACATCTTCTTGAGCGATGAATTCAGGCAAGGAACGACAAGCGATGGTCCATTCAGGCAAGTTCGCCACATTTCCCACATTAAGAGTGCTGCTAAAACGGCTGGTGCTGTCGCCCTTGCCTCGGAAAGTCATCGGGCCGGACTCGGTATTGATGCACTCATGGAAAAGCTGAACATTCGAGACCAGATCGCTGTTTGCATTGACATTTGCGACGAGAGCCGAAAAGGCTTGCTGGTCAGGTTCCAAAGCATACACATGCTTGGAGAACTGGGCTGCAAACAGAACAGTGGGTCCAATCCAGGCGCCAAAATCGATGTACGACGCGTCTGCATGGTCTTCCAAATAGTGCTTGATAATCTTGAAAGTTGTAGGTTCCCACTCATTCCTTTGGATTTTGTCCCAAAACTTAAGTTCATGCGTCCAGACACTATTTTCAAAGTCATTGCGATACACAATTACCCGTCTGGTATCGTCCTTCAGGAAATTAACTTCCTGTGTCTTCCTTGCGTGCCATTCATTGGATGTGACGTGTTTAATTTTCAGTCGTTCATTTGGAGTGGGACTGCTGCTGTTAAAATTCAAATGTATCCTCCATTGTACATAGAAAAGAGCCACGCCACAAGCTACTTTTGGCCACCATCCCCATTCCTTAATGTTGGTGATGTTTTTAAAAAAAAAATACATGGTGTAGTAGTTAGGCCTGTGTGTATGCCCAAATGTGGTGAGTAAAGCAATTAAAACCATTTCTTCTGCGCGTTGCCAATTTTAACAAAATATAAATGTGGGCGGATAATGGCAGTAAAAACCGTCTTATGGTAAAGTCTCTCCCGACTGCCTTCAAGAGAGACTTTTTAGAAGCAAAACATCCGCCTCCAAAGTGACAATTCAATTCAAACAAGCCCAGAAGCCTTGGGCTCGCGTGAGTGTCGTGCGCGCTCTTGGTGAATTGGCTGCCCATGGGTCAAAGGCTCGCCCTGGTCGGTGCCCTCGACCGCACTCTTGGTTCTCTTGCTCCGGCTCCTCTCCTTGCTCCTGCCCTTGCTCGTCGTCCTTGTCCTCGTCAAAGTCCACTCCCTCGGTGAAAGGAGGAGGGTAGCCTTTGAGACGGTTGAGAAAGGAAGCGGAGTAGTGTAGAAGAGAGGGAAGTAACTGGTAGGAGTTGAAGCAACGTGTCATTTTCGTCAGGCTTTGTAGGGGGCAGAGCAGTAGTGGTATGAGATAGAAAGAGCAGAAGAAGGTGTAGAGATGAAACCGTCTCTGGCATGCCCTGGAAAAGAATGAGAAACTTTCAAGGGGGGGGTTCGTCAATGAGCAAAGATATTGTATGAACAAGTCTTGATTATATAGATCCCCTTGATGATGATGATGAGATATCCCACTGTAGTGTGTGCGGGCGAAACGGCAGCGGGCGGGAAGAAACCGTTTCATCTCCCTCGGGCACTGTCACCAGGTCTAATTTATTTCTTCGCAGGTCGACCTGGGCTGGCCGTGAGGCGATCCAGGTAGACCCAGCGGAAATACAGGTGGGCGTGTGGGTGATTGGGGCCGGTTACTATTATTGGTATTGTTATAATTAAATCAAAAATGTACAATTCCACAGTGGGACAAGGGGCAAAAAGCGAAGAGGAGGTTCCCTTTTCATTCCCCCTGGAGCGGTCTCAGGGTCTTTAAAAAAATTAATTTTCTTTTTTGAGATGGCCTTGGTCAAAGCAGAGATGACACAGTCTCAATGCCCTATAAAGTATAAAAATCATACCGTGGATTTTTTTACGAAGGATCGAAACGTGTGCCCCCAGGCTTCCTGCGATGTTTCCTCAAGTGTCGCTGGAACGCCAGTCGCCTGATGCCGGCATCTAGCCCGTCACCCGGAACGGACTTATTTTGTCGCTTTTTATGTTGCTCTAACGTCTTCTTTTATATGGCACCATGACGGTGGCAAACCATATTATGGCGATTAAACACCCCCCCCAAAATAAACTTTTGATGTCTATCTCCGTGACCATATGCGTGACACACACAGTCTTTGAAGCTGGGGGCAGGCAAGGTGATCATATGAATCACGCTGTGTTGTGCGAAATCACCAACTCTTTAGAAGGTTAAATGGCTAGAGGAATAGTTTGCTAGGCGGTGCATGGCGATCGTGTTTAGAGGCGCATGCCAAACAATTCCACAATGCCACATGCCACGACATGGTCATCCTGCAGTGACACTTCCATCTCTCTGCGCTCACAGGGACCATTTGTGTCTTTTTTCCGACCCTCCCTTAGTCCCGTTGTACCTCGAAGCGAGTAGAGGAGAAAAATCATGCTTCAAAACTGTGCGTACCGCGCATGCGAAACAGAAGCTTGCTTATTTCATTTTATGTCCATCCCCTTGAGGTACATTTATAATAGCAACATTTCAAAATATCATCTCTCGTTACACAACTCGAGCAACCACAACGCCAATGGTTCGGGACCCATCGGGGAGTCCCTTTCCGCAACCACCGCCACCTCTTCCTCTCCCCACACCCCGACCTCATTCTCCTCCTCCTTCTTTCCGGGGCCTCCATCTACGACGAACAATCTCGACGCTCGTTGCTCTTTCCCGCTTTCCCTCCCTCCTTTTTTCATGAGGGGCCGTGCCCCGAACAAGGCCACCGTCGCTCTGGCCCCTGCCTTATCCGCCGTGACCAACCTCGCCCGCCCTCCCTCCCCCCCTTCCCCCCTCCCTCGCACCATGCACAGGTGCTTGCCATCCCACTTGAGCCAGAAGTGACTGCCGCCCTCGCCCTTGGCCTCGATGTCCCACCGAGCTGTTGTCGTAGAGGTTTAGAAGGGTGGAGGGTGAAAAAGAGGGAAGCACGAGTGAGTGAAGACCGATGGATCAAACAGTCAACCCCTCCTACTTCACCCTTCCTCACTCCCTCTCTCCCTTCTCACCATACCTGTTCCCCCGTTTTCCTTATCACTCCCGTTCATGACCACCACCACATGGCCATCCCCTTCCGTCACCGCTAGCCGCCCCCATCCTTCCCCCTCCGTCATTCCCCCCCTCCCTCCCTTCTTGACCAGGAGAGAGGCGCGCGAGTACGTCTCGGCCCAAGGATCAGTCCGTTTCCGGGAGGAAGATGAGAGGGAGGAAGGAAGGAAGGGCGGAGGGAAGGAGGGGAGGAGGGCTTGCGCCTCTGCCCAGGGGGCGAAGGCCATGATCCCGAGTGAGGAGGGGGAAGAGGAGGAGGAAGGGGAGGAGGAGGGCGGAGGGCGGGAGGGAGGGTAAGAGGTGCTCCTCTTCTTCTGCTGCTGATGACAGCCTACTCCTTCCTCGTCCTCCTTCTCGTCCTCATCCTCCTCCTGGATGACCCCTTCTCTCCCCCCTTCCTCCCTCCCGCCTTCGAGGCTCTTCACGGCCAGGAGGACATCCACCATGTCGTAAGTGGGAATGTGCTTGGTGGTAGCCGCGAGGAGGAAGGGAGGGATAGAGGGAGTCTGCGAGGGCAGAGTGCTGGAGGAGGAGGAGGAGGAGGAGGAGGAGGAAGATGAGGAGGGACGACGAAAGGGGACATGGGTAGAGGAGGAGGTTGTAGGGGAGGGGAAGGGAGCTGGGCACGCTGGCAGCTTGAGGGCAGTCTAGAAAGGGAGAGTCATGAAGAAAGAAGAGGGGAAGAGAGAGAGAGAGTGAATGAGTGAGAGAGTGAGTAAAATGGGGGCCTGGGATGGGAGGGAGGGAGGGAGGGTCATACCTTGGCGCGTGGAGCGTGTGTTTGTCGTACCCGCTCGACCAGCCCGTAAAAAGTGAGGCCGAGACGGGCGCAGAGAGGCGCGTCCAAAAGTTCGTTCTAAGGAGGGAGGGAGGGAGGGAGGGAGGGAGGGAGGGAGTGGTAGGTTAAGAGTAAAAATGGGTGTGTGTGTGGGTGGGTGGGTGTGAGGGAGGGGGCGAGGGAGGGAGGGAGGGAGGGAGCCTACCATGGGCTTGATTACGGAAAGGACGAAGCGGCAAGCCGGCTTGTCTTCCGAAAGAACGACAGACCAACCTGAGAGAGAAAGGGAGGAAGAAAGGGAGGGAGGGAGGGCGGGAGGGAGGGAGGGAGAGGGCAGGCAGCTCTGAGCGGGATGGATGGGATTAACGTCTTCCAAGGGCCTCTTGCTTTCTTCCCTCCCTCCCTCCCTCCTTGGCACCTGTGCTTTGAAGTGCAATCCGCACACAGCCCGCCGACGGATAGGACAGGCGGGAGGGCGGGAGGGAGGGAGGGAGGGAGGATGGGGTGTGGAAACCCAGCAATGTAGAGGAGGAGGAGGAGGAGGAGGAGGCGGCGGTAACGAGGAGAAATGAGAGGAGAGAGAAGGTAGGGAGTGTGGGAGTGTCAATCACGTCGAAGAAACAAATAGGTAAGGCTGGGGCCTCTCCCTCCCCCCCCTCCCTCTCTCCCTCCTTCCCCTCCTCCCTCCCTCCCAAGCCCGAGAGAGCCACTGACGGGAAGAAGAAAAGTGTGTCCTCCTCCTCCTCCCCTTCCTCCTCCTTCTTCCCTTCCTCCTTCTCCTCCTCCTTCTCATCCTCCTTCTCTTTCTCTTTCTCCTTCTCCTTCTCCTCCCCTCCCTCCTTCCTTCCCTCGCGCCCTCTCTTAACCCTCCCCATCCAATCCCAGGATTCCAAACCCATCAAACCCGCACGTAGGTCGTAGGGAGGGAGGGAGGGAGGGAGGGAGGGAGGGCAAGGCTGCTGGAGCCAGCGGAAGAGGAGGGAGGGAGGAATAAGGCCTGTACGAAGGAAGGAGGTGAGGGCAGCAGGTGTGGGGCGTGTCGAGGACGTTGAAGTTGTATCTTCTGCCTGATCGCGAGAGAGGGGATAAGGAGCGGAGGAGGAAGAAGAGGAGGAAGAAGAGGAGGAAGGAAGGGAAGCGAGGAGGGTATGCAGGTGCAGCCACAGACCGAGCGCGTGATAGGGCGGAACGTAGAGGGGATCTAAGGAGGGAGGGAGGGTGGGAGGAGGGGAAGGATCCCCAACAAAAAGTGAGCAACACGAAGGATCTAAGGAGGGAGGGAGGATGGGAGGGAGGGAGGGACCACAAAAAGACTTGTGCAAGCTGGGGATATTAAAAAGACTTGTGCAAGCTGGGGATATAAAAAAGACTTGTGCAAGCTGGGGATATTATTCCCACCTCCCCCCCCCTTCCTCCCTCCCTCTCTCCCTCCCTCACCTCCTCCTCCCGGAGGGTCCACGGGGCCTATGAGGGTGTGAACTTCTCGACACAAAAAACGCAGCGCGTCCCTCACCACCGTGAAGTGAAGGTGAGGAGGAGGAGGAGGGAGGGAGGGAGGGAGGGCACCACCGTCGCCTCCTCCTGGTGATGGTAAATGTCCTGTGCTGGCCCTCCTCCGTACTCTTTCTCTCTCCCTTCTTTCTCCTCGGGTGCGGTCGGTGCGAGCAACGTAGAGACGGTTGGCCATCGCTGTCAGATCGGATTCTGAGGGAGGGAGGAAGGGAGAGAGGGAGTGATAGATGCCTTTATCAGGGAAAATGTGGGCCTCATAGCTGCTATTCCCTCCCTCCCTCCCCCCCCCCCTCTCCTTCTCTCCCTCCTCCCTTTCTCACTGCCTTTCCCCCTTCTTGTGCCCCTACCTGTGTACACAGCCCGCTCCTCCATCACCATCTCCCCCCCCCCTTCCTCCCCCCACCCCCCCCCCCCCCTCCCCTACCCCCCCCCTCCCCCCCCCCCCCCCCCGCGCCCCAGCTT
>Ga0160419_101109_pt1 | contig 12325 bp, 24 predicted proteins | sample CelAP2metagpilot_2_FD_108196 | JGI IMG/M metagenome (GOLD analysis project Ga0160419, IMG submission 108196) | Phycosphere-associated microbial communities from Cellana algal ponds in Kailua-Kona, Hawaii, USA - Cellana AP2-4-25 metagenome pilot ... | reverse complement strand
GTGAGAGAGAGGGGGCTGAATAAGCAGGAGGACAGGGTGGTGCTGGTAGGAGCGGGCGGGGGGGGGGGAGGGGGAGGGAGGGAGAGACGTACATTAATGTCGTTTTCGAGGCGGCGGAGTTTGAACCATTCGGGCTCCGAGTAGATGATGACTGAGGTACCCTCACGCCCGGCACTGAAGAAAGAGGGAGGGACGGAGGGAAGGAGTACGGGAGAGAGGGAAGGGAGGAAGGGTTAGTGACACCAAGGAGAGGGAACCACGGGGGGAAGGGAGGGAGGGATAGAGAGAGGGGGGGAGGGAGGGCTTGCTTACCGTCCAGTGCGGCCGGAGCGGTGGACATAGGAGTCCGAGTCATCACAAGGGCGGTACTGGATCACCAGATCCACCTCGCTGAGGAGGAAAGAAAGGGAGGGAGGGAGGGAGGGAGGGAAGAAGGGAGGATGAGAAACATCTGAAGAGGAAGAAAGGGAAGGAGGGAGGGAGGGAGGGAGGGAGGGAAGGGTGTACGTACGAGATATCAATACCACGGGCAGCGACGTCGGTGGCGATGAGGACTTTGAAAAAACCATCCCTGGGAGGGAGGAAAGAAGGGAGGGAAGGAGGAGGAGGAGGAGGAGGAGGAGGGAGGGGTGTGTGAGTCCATGAAGCATGTTACACACGCAGTGAAAAAGAAGAGAGGGAGGGAGGGAGGGAAGGAGGGAGGAAGGAGGGGCGTACGTACCTGAATTGTTTCAGGGTAATCTCCCGTTGGCGTTGAGTGATGTCACCGTGGAGGACGCGAGTGTTCTCCGCCGCATAGGGGGAGGAGGTCGAGAGCTCGTCGGCCTCGGATTTGGTCTGCGTGAAGACCATCACACGACCCCCGCAGGAGTGGGCCGCAATCACGTCCTCCAACACGTTTTTACGGGCAGAGTACGAGTCGGGTACCTTTGTGGGGGAGGGACGGGTGGAATGAATGGTGATGCTTCTTAATTTTTCATTTGCATTTCCTCCCATCCTTTTTGCTTCCTCCCTCCCTCCCTCCCTCCCCCCCTCCCTCCCTCCCTCTAGTCCTACCTTGACAGCGACGTGACGGATGGTGGTAGCGGCCCGATTGCCCCCACCAACGGCATCTGGAGGGGGAGGGAGGGAGCAGAGTGAGCGATTCAGGTGGTCGGTTGAGGAAGGCGAAAAGCGAAGGAGAGGGAGGGATGGAAAGAGGTTGAAAAAAAGGGAGAAGAAATGAGAGAAAGAATGAAAGGGAAGGAAGGAAGGAAGGAAGGACGGAGGGAGAGAGGAAGGAGGGGAGGGAGAGAGGGAGTACTTACCGACGTTGATCGGGTTCTTAAGGTATTTTCGCGCAATATCCTGGACCCAGGAAGGGGTGGTCGCTGAGAAGAGCAGCATCTACAGGGGAGGGAGGGAGGAGGGAGGGAGGGAGAGAGGGAGGGAGGGAGGGAGGGGACGAAATGAGACAGGTTTGGCTTTTCTAGATTTGACTTTTCTGGACAAAGGAAGGGAGAGAGGGAGGAAGGGAGGGAGGGAGGGAGGGAGGGAAGGCATATACATACCTGTGCCTGGGTCACATCGAAGTAAGAGAAGATTTTCTCAATGTCCTCAGCGAACCCCATCTTAAGCATTTCGTCCGCCTCGTCCAAGATGACGTGCCTGAAGGAGGGAGGGAAGGAGGGAGGGAGGGAGAGAAGGAGGGAGGGAGGGGTGTCAAGATGAGAGGGGCTTTGTGTGGACCCAGTAGACGCCGAGAGGGGGGAAACGAGGGGGAAGGGAGGGAGGGAGGGAGGGAGGGAGGGAGGGAGGGAGGGAGGGAGGGAATGCGAAAACCGCACGTACTTGATGTCCTTGAGCGATAGAGTCCCCCTATTCAGGTGGTCCATGATGCGCCCGGGCGTGCCGACGAGGACGTCAAAGCCGGACTCTAAATCCCGAATCTGACGTTCGTATGGCACGCCACCGTAGATGGTGCGAATCCACAGACCTGAGGAGGAGGGGAGGGAGAGAGGGAGGGAGAAGAGGGAGGAATGAGGATGAGGAGGAAGGAGGGCAGAGAGTGAGGAGGGAAGGGAGGAAGAGAGGAAGGGAGGGAGGGAGGGAGGACGCACCGAGGGGTCGACCGATGCGGGAGAGCTGATCATCGCATTGCTTAGCCAGCTCGCGCGTGGGCGCCAGAATAATTACCGAAGGAGCACTATGGGGATGGAAGGAGGGAGGGAGGTAGGGAGGGGAGGTTGAGGACACGAGCGTGGAATGTCGCATGGGGGCATGCATTACCCTTTCCTCCCTCCCTCCTTCCCTCCCTCCCTCCTTCCCTCTGTACCACGTACCGGCCACGCTCGTTCTTCCTCCCCTCAGCCTCAAGATTCTTGGCCACCACCTCACAGATAGGGAGCCCGAAGGCGAGCGTTTTGCCTGTGCCTGTGCGAGAGCGACCTAGAGGGAGGGAGGGAGGAAAGGAGGGAGGAAGGGAGGGAGCGAGGGAAGGATCAGTAAATTTTCTCTCACACCCCTCTACCACCATCCCCTCCCTACCCCTCGCCCTACTTCTCACCAATCATGTCGCGGCCGTCAAAGAGCGGATCGTATGTCTCACGTTGGATGGGCGTAAAATGCGTTATGTTCGCCTGGGCCAAGGCCTCCACCACCCCCGGCGAGACCCTCTTGTCCGCTACCAACATGTCATTCCCATCGTCATGCGTGGTCGTATCAAACGTCATCTCCTCCCCGAATGACTTGAAATCGTCCACTTGCGGTCCTCGCCCGCGCCCTCCCCCTCCTCCGTACGAGCCACGGCCCCTTCCACCCCCCCCCCCTCGGTATGAGTTGAGGGATGACGGACGCCCGCCCCGCTGCTGCTGCTGCTGCTGCTGCTGATAAGGTGATTGCCTTGCCGCGGCAGGCGCAGACGCAAAGGGACGGAGGAAGGCTGTCAGAGCACCGGCTCCGGTGCGGGAGGAATAGGAGAGGAGGGAGGAGGAGGAGATGGCGGCACGACGGAGGCCGAGCATGCTTCCTGTAAAGGCGTGAGTGGTCGAGGGAAGGAGGAGAAGGGACGAGGCGGCCGCGGCGCCTAAAACAAGGAGGGAAGAAGACAGACGGCGACTTCTTCTGCTGCTGCTGCTGCTGCTGCTGCTGCTGCTGCTGCTGCTGCTAGTGGGGTACGGTGGTTGCTGCTGGCTGGTGGGTAGTTCCATCTAGAGTGGGTAAGCACACGAGGCGGAGGCAGGCAATAGAAGAAGGGCAAAGACACAAAACGAAGAGTGGCGTGAAAAGCGACTCTTGATTTTGGTGGCTTGGCGCTACTCTACGTGCTGCGGCTGCTGCTGCGAGTGGATCAGGGGAAATGGGCTGGCAACCGTGTGGAGGCCTTGCTTGCTCTAGGCGGGGATCAAAAAAGAGCGGCTGGCGGCGGCGACGGAGGCTGCTGCTGGCTGCTACTTGTCTTAAACGTGCACTATGTGTGTGATGAGCGTGAGGGTGGGGGATGGGTGAATGTGTGTAGTGTATAGTGCATTGGCGCAAGGGTGCTTCAATCGCAGGGCCATCCACCCGACACCACGCACGCCCGAAGGGCAGGGCGCAGCGCTTCACAAGTAATGGTGGTTGGCTCGCAGGAGTTGGCTATGCAAAGCAGTGTACCAGCAGATGAATGGTGCCATGATCAGTACCGTGATGCTGTGCAAAATAGAATGGGCAAATGATCAGGCAAGGCTGCGGCATTGGTAAAGTGCTTTCATGGCCCACATACAAGACAGCATAAGTATCCGAGAGGCGAGCGGAGAGGCAGGAGGCTGTGATGCGGTAAGCGTGTGGCTGAGGGAAGAGGAGGTCGTCGAGAGCAGTAATTAGGCCAGCCACTCACAAATGCAGCGTCTGCCACATTGTCCCACACCATTATGTGGTGCAGTTCCCAAGAAATGGCCAGGTAAACAACATGCTGTTGCTCTTTGTTCGGCCAGTACGTTCGTTTCTGGTGGAGGAGGGGAAGAGCGTTCAGCAGGTCTTAATTTGATTTCGGCGCGAAGGACCGAGGACCTGGCGATACATTACTAACTACTATACGAGCTTGCAAAGATCTATATGTCGTGCCGTGCTGGGTCTGCCATGAATGATTTTGGGCACGATGACTGGACGAGGAGAAAGAGGGGTGATGGCAAGGCAGCTTGCCTCATAGTGATGCGTGGCTTGATATTTGTGCTGGGCAATGCCATGGACCACTCTTGTTTTCTTCAATGCTCGCCGTCTCGAATTTACTACTCTACCACTTCTTTGCTGTCTGATCCTACAGCTTGGTTGGGCAATATCGCCTCCTATTGATGCGCTCATTCCATCCCACATCAGACATACTGGCAGGCAGGGGAGGGGAGCACTGCGTCACTCCAAAACCCCTTCCTTCCATCCCCCGCTTCATCATGGAAGCTTCATGTGCTTCGGTCAGGCGCACGCCGACGTTGGCGTCTGGACAAAGAAGAGGAACAAAAAATACACCCGCCCTTGCATGTAATCCCTTCCTTTTCCTCCTCCTTCTCGTCGTTGCTGTGTTGTCGTGCTGCTGTTGCTGCGTCAATGCCTTTGTGGTCATCGTTCATTCCCCTTCCAAGGCCCTCGTGGGACCTGCGGAGAGACGCGCTAGGTAGGTTGGGCTTAAAACAGAAGGAAGGAGGACGGGAGGGACCGCGTGACATGCATGCATGCAGGGTGTGAATATGGCAGTGTATGAGAGTGTGTATATCTCTGAGGGTTGCCTTGAAAGACTAAACTTGGCGACCTCCCGTGCTCACAGACCCCTCCCTCCCTCCTTACCCCCCTCCCTCCCTCTCTTCCTTCCTTCCTCGCCTCCACTCTTTGGCCTCAAGCAGTCAATCGGCCAAGACTGTGGTGTGGATGGGCAAAGACTTCCGAAGCGCTGACTCGGGGAAACGCAAGATGAGGTGAGAGAGGGAGGAGGGCATGGGGGGGGAAAGATAAAGATTAAAAATACCTGATCACGAATTGATTTAAGTCAATTGATTTTTATGAGTATAGTTGGCAAAAACATCGACGAATATTTATTATTACCATCACAAGTACGACGGTTTTGATTGTCGAGATAAAGCCGTCGTCGGGAAACGAGATGACAGTTAGTATTGGTATGTCCAATGATGCTGTCAGTAACTTGATCACCCGGCGTTCTTCTAACCCTCCCTTCCTCCCTCCCTCCCTCCCCTTCCTCCTCATCCTCCCCTGCACCCTCGCCCCTTAGGAACATCCGTACGGGCGGCAGCACCAAGGCTGATTTCATGCGGCCCTTGGGTAAACTGATCGAAACCGGAGGCGGGTCGACGAGAAACAGGCAGACGTTAAAGCCGTTAAACCAGGTTTGTAACAGTCTTTCGTCACCTGGAAAGGAGATTTATCCAAGTTCAGTCCAGAAAAGAAGGCGCGAACAGATTTCTTCATCGTCATACTTGCCCTCCCTCTTTCCTTCCCTCTTTCCTTCCCTCCTTCCCTCCCTCCCTCCCTCCCTTCCCCCCCTCCCTCCTTCCCTTCCCCCCTCAGACGGAGGAACTGGCCATGGTGCGCGCGACGAAGAAGCTCAAGCAATGCGTTCAGGCACGGGAGGATCTCACGAGGGACTTAGGAAGGCCCCCGACGCTGGAGGAGTGGGCGGGTAAGTGTATTATATACAGATAGATAGATGGATAAATTAGGAAGACCGCCGACGCGGGAGGAACGGGTGGATGAGTGTGGGGTGTGGAGAGAAAGATAGATATACAGAGGGGGGGATAGAGGCGTGTAGAGAGGGAGGTAGATGTACAGAGGGGGGGAATGGAGGCGTGCAGAGAGGGAGGTAGTATAGATATATGGGGTGGGGTATGAAGCACAAGCGAGATAGAGAGAGACTCGACCGTTTCCTCCTTACTCTCGCTCCCTCCCTCCCTTCCTCCCTCCCTTCCTCCCTCCCTCCCTTGCGTGTCCTAGGCGCGTTCCACATGGGCCCCGACGACTTTGGCACCGGCATCAAGGTCCTCCATCGCGCGTCCCAAGTGTAAGCCAGCCCTCCCTCCCTCCCTCCCTCCCTCCCTCCCTCCGTCATGGCCTCCCTTCATTCCATCTCACTTCCCCTCCTCCCTCCATTCCTCCATTCCCCCAGCCTCGTCAACAGCAACAGTGCATTCATTGCCTCCATCGTCCAGAAATACTACTCCACGGGCGTCGATTCCGCCGACCTGTTCCAAGAGGGCGTGGCGGGATTCCTCAAGGCTGCACATCAATTCGACGAGGTACTTACGACCCTCTTTGCCCTTCTTGCCCTCCCTCCTTCCCTCCTGACCTCTCTCCTTGCCTCATTTCCTTCCATATTTTCACATGTTGTCACGGTCGTTTCTAACCTCCTTTTTTCCCACCCTTCCCTCCTTCCCTCCCTCCCTCCCTCCCTACTAAGTCACGCGACTGCCGTCTCCGCACGTTTGCCTACCGCACAGTCAATCAGAATGTCTTCTTTGCCGCCGGTAAGGAGGGAGGGAGGGAGGGAGGGAGGGATGGACGGAAGGAGGGGAAGAAGGGAGGATGACACCTCCAGCTTCAATATCGCTCATGCACTCTGTATTCCCCCTCCCTCCTTTCCTCCCTCCAACAGCGAAAGCCTCCACTTTCCTCTCTTCTCCCCAAGACGTGCTTCGGAATGTATTTAAAGTAAGTTTATCCTCCCTCCCTTCCTCCCTTCCTCCCTCCCTCTCTTCCTTCCGCCATGTCCTCTTGGGCTTTGTTTCCCTCCCTTGTTCCCTCCCTTCTCCCCTCCCTCCCTCCCTTCCTTCCTCCCTTCCTCCCTCCCTTTCTCCCTCCCTCCCTCCCTCCCTTGTGCTGTTCTTAGAGCACCCCCTCCCCTCCTCGCCTCCCTCCCTCCCTCCCTCCCTCTCATTTGTGTTCCTCATTCAATCCCCTCCATCCATCCCTCCCCCCCTTCCCTCCAGGTAAATCGTCTAAAGCGCCAATACGAGAGGGAGGGTGTGGAGAAGGAAGAAGAGGTGCTGGTTTTAATTGCCCAAGAACTAAAATGCAGTGTCAAAAAGGCGGCGCTGGTGCGTATGCCTGCCCCCTTTCCCTCCCTCTCTCTATCCCTCCCTCCCTCTATCCCTCCCGTCGTTCCCGCATGTGGATATGTACGGATTCTTTGGTAGTGATAGAGGCACATCGACCCTCCCCCTCTCCCTCCCTCCCTCCCTCCCTCAGATCGAACGTGCGGCCCGTCCGTTGGTGTACGCGGACTCGCTGGGGGAGTACGTCGACAACCATCGGTGAGGGAGGGAGGGAGGGAGGGAATTGAACAGGGAAGGATATTATTACATTGACGGCGTTAGTTGGCTAACTTGTCTACCTTTTTAATGTACCGCATTTGGATGTCAGCATTGGCTAATGTATTTTTGTAATTAACCTCATTCAGTTGTCGGCTGGCGTCGGAGGGAGAGATGGTTCCCACGCCTTTGGAGTACGTTTCCACCATGAGGTAGGAAGGGAGGGAGGGAGGAGGGAAGGGGGGAGGGGGGAGAAAAGAAAGGCCTGGACAAGCCTAGGGTCAGGTGGTTGATACTGATACACAACCCTACTTTTCTGAAACCGTCCCTCCCTCCCTCCCTCCCTTCCTCCCTCCAGGCTGCGCGGCTACATTGACGATGCCCTGCATGCCCTGGACCCGGTGGAGCGAGACATTCTACGGATGCTCAAAGGCCTTGATGACGGCATGAGACGTACCCCGGCCCAAGTCGCACGTCTCCTTGAGATTAAGACCAAAGAGGTGCGTATGACGCCGGTCCTCACCCTCCCTCCCTCCCTTCCTCCCTCCTTCCCTCGGAATGTAGACTCATTCCGTCCCTCCCTCCCTCCTTTCCTCCCTCCTTCCCTCCCTCCCTGCCTCCCCGCAGGTCCGTCAGATCGAGGCCTCCGCACTGGCTAAGCTACAACAGGCTCTCGCCCCCGACATGGAAGACGTGTTGTCCTGCGCCCGGGCCGCGGACGACCGAGACAGGCAGGGGCTCTACACTGCTCCTTTCCAAGGGCGGGACCCCGTGCGGTTCAGCTCTTACTAAACCTCCTCCTTTCCCACCCCCTTTCCTCGCTCCTCCCCTCCCGGCCTCGCAATGAAGGGGAGGGATGGTTTGTGTTTGTGTATATATAGAAGGTATAGGACAGGAGAGCGGGGAGGGAGAGACAATTGTGAGGCGGCGAGAGAGGGAGGATTTACATGACTACATGGGAGAAGAGATAGAGCGAATCATGAGAGTGAAGACATTAAAGTCCAAAGGAACGGAGGAGGAAGAGAAGAAGACAGAGGTGAAGGAGGAAGAGCGAGAAAAAGAGGACATAAGATCGAAATGTAGTGCCAGTGAATAAATAAATAGATCAAACACCATGCGCCCCCTAAGAAAAATGGAAACACAAACAACACGAAAAGAAAAAGAAAGAGGAAATGTAGGAGAGTAGTTGCTTTTTACGAAGCTACAAAATTCTTCCTCCTATCCCTTTCCCCTAACCTTTGGTGGTCACACTTGCTGGTGTTGGCATGGGCAACGGTATCTCGTCCAGACGATGCAGCGGGAATGTCCGCAAAAGGTTGGTTTATTTTAAGGACACATCTTATCAACTATTGAAAGCTTGGGCCTCCGTTTGTGCTTCTGGAATGGGACTGAATGCTGCTGCCGTAGCTGCTGCTGCTGCTGCTGAGCAGCAATGACGTGAAAAGGATGCCTCCCATCTCCTTGTCTTTCCTGACACCACCTCCCCATAAATCTCAACCAATACAGCACCCAGGCTTCCATCAAGTGGCGGTGGGTTGAAGAAACGCATTGATACTCGCTTGCGTGCTTGGTGCTATCGCATGGCAGGCCATACGTCTCCTTAGAGATGAGAGCAGCCTCCTACCAGAGTCACAAATGACAAAAAAGTCGGTCTGTCTCAAGTACAGGCGGTGGACTAAAAAGGTATTCGCGGCATCGTGAGGCATGCGGTCACGATGGCTTGCCTTATCATGGCGCGCTAAGGGAAACGGTGTGTTCTGGTAAAGGTATCGATTTGCCGCGGCAACGGCAGACACATCAGGGCAAGAAAGGAGCAAGGCTTATGCTGCTGCTGGAGCTGGTATTGTCGGAACCAGATGCTTGTCGAACGTGGACAGAATATTATCCCTTCTATTGCGCTTGTAACTGTGAAAGAGTGTGTGGTATATATATGTGTTATGAGATAAAGCAACTACGAGGAACATCGCCGCCCTAATTCCATCTTTATCCATGTTCCTGCTCCTTGTCTTTTGCCAACCTTCGTGCTCCAACCTGTACATACCCACACCCGCACCCGCGCACCAGATCACTAGAACACGAAGCTTGAAGGAAAACTTGCCAAAGTTACCCTTTACCTCGCTTCTCAGAGTAGGTTTCAGTCCTTCCATTAAGTGTCTCTCACCATCCTTCGTCATTCCCTCCCCTACGACAGCATAAGAGATCAACAACTGACGCCCCACTTTGACTTCTTTGTTAAGCCTTGGCCGACAATGGGAAACACCGTTCCTAGTGCTGCCTCGGCAGGGGCAGGCGGCGCTCCCCCTGATGCCCGGGTGTTTTTGCAAAACGAATTGAACAAGTTCATCATTCAGGTAACCCAAGCGGATAGGAAGATGAGGGAGAGGAGGGGGGGAGGGGAGGGAGGGGTGGAAGGGACAGTTGGATGAAAACAATTGCAGGCGTGAGTGCTATCTTGTACCATGCAGAGCGCTTAATGCCGTCCTCTTTAGCTGCCGTCATCACCAAAACACACACCTTCCTACCCTCCCTCCTTCCCTCCCTCCCTCATTCCTCCCTCGCTCCCTCCCCTACAGGAGCAGCTTTCCAACAGCAAATTTATGAAGACCTACCGCTGCAAGGTCGATGGTTTCCCGGTGGTGGTCAAGGTGTATGTGAAGCGAGACGCCGAAGAGGTAGGTTTTGAGGGAGGGAGGGAGGGAAGGAGGGAGGGAGGAAGGACATTTGTCTGTCCTCCTCCTTCTATGAATTCGCATGGATCGCCGCAGAGACCACCAAAACAATCCTTTCTCGCCCCTCCCCCCCCAATTTGTTCTGCATTTCTCTCTCATATCCCAGGACCTGTCCGCGCATGAAGCCCGCCTTGCCATGCTGAAACGGACGCTCTCCCCTCCCGAGTGCTTTCCCAACCTGTTGCCCTACGCCAAGTGGGTGGTGGCCTCCTCCCCTCCCTCCCTCCCGCCCTTCGTAAGTTCACTCTTTCTTTCCGTGTAAATACTTTCCTTCTTACTTTCCTTCTTACGTTACTTCTTCCCTATTGCCCTTCGTAAGTTCACACTTTCTTTCTGTGCGTACTCCCTCCCTCCTCCCCTTCCTCCTCCCCCCTCTCCTCATCCTCCCCCCTCTCCTCATCATCCTCCTCCTCCTTCTGCTGCTGCTGCTGCTGCTGCTGTGATACCGGCTGTTGCTGCCGATAAAGAGGGATGCGCTCTGACTCCTCCTTGTCCGCTCTTTTCACCTTCCCTCCCTCCCTCCCTCCTCCCCTTCCTCCTCCTCCTCCTCCTCCTCACCAACAACAGCAGCAACAGCCTTCCTCCCGACCCTCAATGCGAGGGGGCGGGGCCAACACTCCCGTCTTCCTCATCAGGCAGCACCTGGTTTCCAATCTCTACGACAGGTTCTCTTCCTCCCTCCATCCCTCCCTCCCTCCCTCCCTTTTTCCTTTTTTCATTCCACCTTCCTCCCTTCCTTCCCTCCCTCGTATTCAACATACTCAACACCACCCTACGCACCAACCTCCCCCCTCTCCCTCCCTCCCTCCCTCCCTCCCTCCAGGCTGAACACTCGCCCGTTCCTGTCGTCAGTGGAAAAAAGATGGATCACCTTCCAACTCCTCAAGGCCCTGGAGCAGGCACATGGGTAGGGAGGGAGGGAGGGAGGAAGGGAGGGAGGGACGGGAAGTGCAACATTGGGCAACACCATTAATTTCCCCACCCTCCCTCCCTCCCTCCCCCCTCCCCCCTAGCGCGGGCATTGTGCACGGCGACGTGAAGAGTGAAAACGTCCTCGTCACCTCGTGGAACTGGCTCCTGCTCGCGGACTTTGCTTCCTTCAAGGTACGCCCTCCCTTCCTCCCCTGGCTTCCTCCCTCCCGTCCATTGCTATCCTCTGTATCTTTTTCTTTTATTCCTGCGAGATTTCTCTTGTCTTGGCTTGTTTGAACGACACCAACAGACCGAACGGTGCCGCAGTCTGACTCCCTCCCTCCCTCCAGCCCTCCGTCCTCTCGGACGAGGAGATGAGCGACTACTACTACTTCTTCCACAGCGCCCAGAGGAGGAGGGGAGGCTTCACCCTGGCCCCTGAACGACTGGGGGGGGGGAAGGGGGAGGGAGGGAGGGAGGGAGGGGGAGGGAAAACTGCCTTGTTGGTGGGCCTGGAAGGAAGGGAGGGAGGGAAGGAGGGAGGGGAGGAGGAGCTGCGGCCAAGCATGGATATGTTCTCGCTGGGGTGTGTGCTGGGAGAGATGTATATGGACGGGGAGGGCCCGTTCGATCTTCCGGGTATGCTGGAGTATCGAGGTGAGGGAGGGAGGGAGGGAGGAAAGTAAATGAGTCACAGGAGGACGCACATATATATCTGCATCCATACATCCATCCATACATCCATACATACATCCATCCATTCATACATTCATGCATACATGTATACATGCATACATACATGCATACATACATACGTATCTCTCAGGCTGTTCCTCCGAGAGAGCTTTTCTGCTGGCCCGCACCAACAAGATCACCGATCCCATTCTTCAGGTACTTCCTCCTCCCCTCCCTCCATCCCTCTCTCCCTCCCTCCCTCCCTCCCTCCCTCCCTCCCCCCCTCCCTCCCTCTTCCTGTCATTTCAACACACTCATCCGTCCCCCCCTTCCTCCGTTCCTCCCTCCCTCTCTCCCGTAGGACGTGGTCTGTCGCTTGCTGGCCCGCGATCCACGGAGACGGAAATTGAGCGCACAGGCCGTCAGGGAGGAGGTAGGGAGGGAGGGAGGGAGGGAGGGAGGGAGCGATGGAGCGAGGAAGAAAGAGAGGGAGGAAAGGAGGGAGGGGACAACACATGCACGACTAATCTCAGACCGACTGTACTCTACCCTCCCTCCCTCTCTCCCTTCCTCGCAGCTGGAGGCCAAGGGGTGGTTCCCCCCGGCCTTTGCCTCCCTCCTCTTCCCCTTCCTCGCCGCCCTTCAAGCCCCTGATGTGACAGCGGACGATCGAGTCTACGCCGTCTGCGCCCGGTAACGACCCCTCCCTCCCTCCCTCCCTCCCTCCCTCCCTCCCCCCCC
>Ga0160419_101107_pt1 | contig 12328 bp, 13 predicted proteins | sample CelAP2metagpilot_2_FD_108196 | JGI IMG/M metagenome (GOLD analysis project Ga0160419, IMG submission 108196) | Phycosphere-associated microbial communities from Cellana algal ponds in Kailua-Kona, Hawaii, USA - Cellana AP2-4-25 metagenome pilot ... | reverse complement strand
TTTACCTGTGCTTACACGTTTTGTGAATTTTAAAAGTGAAGAAATTTTTGGTCCTAAATCATGATAATGCAAAAAGGCATCTTTTTCATATCCTACATTAACAAATGCAGCATTAAGACCTGGTACAGCTTTTCTAATTTTGGCGATAAACACATCGCCAACAGCAAACTTGTTACCATCTTCATCTTTATGTAATTCAATTAGTTTTCCATCTTTTAATAAGGCAAAATCAACAGCTTCTGGACTAGACCTAATAATTAATTCTTTATCCATTTAGGTTAATTTTTATCCATACGATTAAGTATAGATGGATTATACAATTTTCACAGGATTTTAATCCGGCTGAGTTTATTTTTACGCAAGGTTATAACGTAATTTTATTAAACTCTATTTTCAAAGAACGAAATTTTAAAAAACCAAAAAAGTAGTTAAAAAACTACTTTTTGGAATTATTTTTTCTTTTTGTGACGGTTAGCGCGTCTACGTTTTTTACGCTTATGCGTAGCAACCTTGTGTCTTTTACGTTTTTTACCACTTGGCATAGGTTAATGTTTTTTTAATTAATAATTCGTTTAAATTTTTACTTTACGTCAACATTTGTTTTAACGCCTTCTACAAATACTTTTGCTGGCTTAAATGCTGGAATATTGTGAGCTGGAATCTTTATTGTTGTGTTTTTAGAAATATTTCTTCCAGTTTTTTCAGCTCTAGTTTTGATAATGAAGCTACCGAATCCTCTTAAATACACGTTATCTCCACTCTCTAAAGATGTTTTTACTTCTTCCATAAAAGTTTCAACAGTCGCTTGAACATCTCCTTTTTCAATTCCTAATTTCTCAGAAATTTTTGCTACTAAATCAGCTTTAGTCATTTTCTTTTATTATTTGGGTTATTATAATTTTTTAAGGGTTGGCAAATATAGGCATTTAATATTCAATATTTCAAACCTAATTCATTAAAATTTAATGCTATAAACTTTACTTTTGTATTTCTTGTAGTTTTTAGCCCTATGAATTTTTTAAAAAAGTTAATTAATTGGTATACAGTAAACAAGCGCGACTTACCTTGGCGTAATACGACTAACCCTTACTATATCTGGCTTTCCGAAATCATCTTGCAGCAAACCCAAGTGGCTCAAGGTACTCCTTATTACCATGCTTTTACACGTCAATTTCCGACAGTTTATGACCTTGCAAACGCAAATGAGGAAGAAGTGTTAAAATTGTGGCAAGGATTAGGCTATTACTCGCGCGCACGAAATTTACATTGGTCAGCAAAATATATAGTAAAAGAGCTTGATGGTGTTTTTCCTGATACATATAAAGATATTTTAAAGCTAAAAGGTGTAGGAGATTATACTGCTAGCGCAATTGCCTCTATTTGCTTTAACGAAGTAACTGCAGTGGTAGATGGTAATGTTTATAGAGCTTTATCAAGAATCTTTGGAATTGAAACACCAATAAACTCTACATCAGGACAAAAAGAGTTTAAAGTACTAGCACAACAATTAATAGATAACAAACAACCTGCTATTTTTAATCAAGCCATAATGGAGTTTGGCGCAAGACAATGCAAGCCTAAAAACCCAGATTGCAGTATTTGTCCTTTTAAAGCAAGTTGTTTGGCATTGAAAGAAAATAAAATTGATGAATTACCTGTTAAGCTTAAAAAAACTAAGGTTACTAATAAGTATTTTAATTTTATAGTTATCATTTCTAAAAATGAAAAAACCGTTATAGAACAACGCAAAGGAAGCGGAATCTGGCAAAATTTATATCAATTTCCTTTAATTGAAACTGAAAAATCTTCAACTTACAATAATATAAAGTCAATGATTGAAAGTTTGGATGTTTTAGAAGATATGAATTTTGACATTCATTTATATAATGACACAGATATAGTACATAAACTATCGCATCAACATTTACACACAAAATTTTGGATAGTAAGTGTAGATAAAAGTATTGAAAACGGTATTGATATTTCTAGTATAGAAGACTATCCTGTACCTATTTTGATAGGAAACTTTATTGATAAATTCAATTTTTAAAATTCAAAATTCATTCACTTTAAAAAAAATTATTAATTTTAGTAACATACAGACGCAATTCTGTAATTTTGCGTCCTTAATATTAAATATTTATGTCAGGAACACTTAATAAAGTAATGCTAATTGGGCATTTAGGAGATGAAGTAAAAATGCACTATTTTGAAGGTGGCGGTTGCATAGGACGTTTTCCTTTAGCAACTAATGAGACTTATACCAATAAGCAAACTAACGAGCGTGTAAGCAATACCGAATGGCATAATATTGTAGTACGTAACAAAGCGGCAGAAATTTGTGAAAAATACCTTTCAAAAGGTGATAAAATATATGTTGAAGGTCGTATAAAAACTAGAAAGTGGCAAGACGATTCTGGTAACGACCGTTATAGTACCGAAATACAAGTGACAGATTTTACGTTTTTAAGTAATAAAAATGAATCTGAAGCTATGCAAGGCAATGCGCAAGCAAAACCTATGCAACAACAAGCACCAAAACCAGAAACACCAAATACACAACCTATAGAAGACGACGACGATCTTCCGTTTTAAGTAATATTATATGGATCCTGAACCCTCGTGTTTTATCTTACTTTTAGCTAGTACCAATATAAATATAGTACTAGGATTTGCACTTTTAATAGTTCTTTTAATAGGTTCTGCATTAATTTCTGGAGCAGAAGTTGCTTTATTTTCTTTGTCAAGAACAGACTTAGAAGACGAAGAATTAGCTGCAAAAAACCAAATAAAAATAATTACCAAGCTTTTAGAACGACCAAAAAAACTACTGGCAACCATATTGGTGGCAAATAATTTTATAAATATTGGTATAGTAATTCTGTTTGCTTTTTTAAGTGAGTTTATGTTTAAAAGTATTACATCTACACTTATAAAATTTATAGTTGATGTAGTAGTTGTTACTTTTTTAATATTACTTTTTGGAGAAATTTTGCCAAAAATATACGCTAGCCGTAATAATTTAAAATTCGCCACTTTTATGGCATATCCTTTACGTGTTTTAGATGTTGTTTTTTCTCCGTTAAGTTTGCCAATGCGCGCTATAACATTAACAATACATAGCCGATTAGGTAAGCAAAAATCAAACCTTAGTGTAGATCAATTATCTCAAGCTTTAGAGTTAACAAGCGAGCATGATACAACCAAAGAAGAGCAAAAAATATTACAAGGTATTGTAAGTTTTGGTAATACAGATACCAAACAAGTTATGCAACCACGTATTGATGTATTTGCATTAAGTATAGATCAAACTTACGCAGAAATTGTAGAAGAAATTGTAGCCAACGGTTATTCCAGAATACCAGTTTACCAAGATAATATGGATAACATAAAAGGTATTTTGTATGTGAAAGACTTGTTGCCCTATTTAAATGAAAAAGAATTTGATTGGACATCGCTTTTACGTGATCCATTTTTTGTGCCTGAAAACAAAAAATTGGATGATTTAATGTCAGAGTTTCAAGAGAAAAAAGTTCATCTAGCTGTTGTAGTTGACGAATATGGAGGAACTTCAGGTTTAGTGTCTTTAGAAGATATTATAGAAGAAATTGTTGGTGATATAAGTGATGAATTTGATGATGAAGACCTAATCTTTTCTAAATTAGATGACAAAAATTACGTCTTTGAAGGCAAAACAGCATTAAAAGATTTTTATAAAATTATAAAACTTGAAGACGACACCGTTTTTGAAGACAATAAAGGTGAAGCCGAAACTTTAGCTGGGTTTATTTTAGAAAATTCTGGAGGTTTTCCTAAGCGAAACAGTAAAATAAAATTTGAAAATTACGTTTTTACTATAGAGTCTTTAGATAAAAAACGTATTAAGCGCGTTAAGGTAACTTTACCTTAACGAAAATGTAGAATTGATGATAGAAAAACTAACATATTTACTTTTAGGTCTACTCTTATTAAACAGTTGCGCAGAAGATCCTGTACCAAAACCAAAAGGGTATTTAAGGTTAGAGTATCCAGAAGCAACATATAAAAGTTATAACAAACAATTACCGTTTTCTTTTGAAAGAAATACACTTAGTGATACCATTAAAATTAAAACTATTCCTAACGATCCAAGTAGTTTTGGGCTAAACTTAGAATATGATAAATTAAAAGGAACAATTTATCTTACTTACAAAACGATACATGACGAGGAAGAATTAACCAAGTTTTTAAAAGACGCACAAAACTTTACGCAAGAGCACACACGTAAAGCTGATGAAATTGTAGAGCAAGTTTATGATAATAAAGAACGAAAGGTTTACGGAATGTTTTACGAAGTTGGTGGTAATGCAGCAAGCCAATCACAATTTTATGTTACAGATAGCACAAAACACTTTTTAACAGGTTCTTTATACTTTTACGCAAAGCCTAATTACGATTCTATCTTACCTGCTGCAAACTATTTACAAAAAGACATTAAACACATTATGGAAACTTTAGAGTGGAAATAATAAGACATAAAAAAGCCTCGATCAATCGAGGCTTTTTTTGTTTAAAAATATTGTTTAATGACCTGGTTCCCAAATAAGTCTTAGAAAAGAGCTAAGTCTTTCGTTTTCTCTATTAACAGGTATTCCTGCAATAATTCCTATTAATAAATTATCTGCAACACTTACTCGCATTTGAGGTCTAATAGTCATATCAAAATCTTTATGATCTATAGTTTTATTAAACTCGACACCTAAAAAATTTCTAGTACCACTAATCATGTAATGAAAACTTGTATTTATATCATAAGTTGTATGAAATTGACTGGTTATAAAGTTTTGCTCAATCATTGGTCCAGTATATATTAAAGAATGGAAGTTGTTACCCCATCGTTTAGCTACAACTAAAAACGGATTGTAAACATTACCTTTGATAAGAGGTTGACCAAAGTCTCTAAAGCTAGATAATTCAAATTCATTAATATATCCAATAGCCATAGATGTTGCGGCTACTTCATTAACATAAAATGACCATTGTGCGGCTACCTTTATACTGTTTAATTGGTTTGAAGGTATAGCTCCTTTTTCAGTGCCATTAACGGGAGAATAGAAGGTAAATGGTAGTTCTACCTCTAAACCTAATCTGTCTGCAGGAGCCCATTCGTATTCAATTAAAGCTTCATAAGTGTCAAATTGTAAATTGTCTGTTAATCCCAATCCTAAGTTCCATTCTTTTTCGCCTTTTCTTGCACCTAGGTCTCTAATAAGATCAATATATAAAGGTTCTGCATGAAGTACTTTTGCGGGTTTTTTATCATTTTCTACCTCTTTGATATATAAGCTGTCTTTTTTTGTATTACTTATTTGAGCATAAGTATGCTTGCTCAATACTAATACAAGGATTAGTATTGATAATTTTTTGATATTCATTTTTGATTTGTTTTTTAGATTATAAATTATCCAGTTTCTATTTTAAACTGGATTTTAAAAGTCTAGGATAGCAAATCTAATTTAGGAGGAGGAGAATCTATTTCTTTAAAACCAGCAGCAAGTTGGTCTTTAGATTTTATGAACAGTTGTTTTTTATTATTAAGATATTTTATAGTATTTTCTGCTTTGCCAGAGTGATAAACTAAAAAATCTATTTTGACATTTTTCTTTTTGTTATGGTCTTCGGAATCATGATCGTCATATTCTTCAATTGCATTTTCAAAACCTAAAACCTTTTCAATAATTATTTCAACTATACTTTCTTGATCATTGTATGATAAGTCTTCCGGGATGTAGTCTGGATATGGATCTGCTGTGTCTACGCTTATATTTAATAAATAGATGCCCATTAACCCAAAAAGGATTTTTGTAAAAATGCTATTTCTTATCTGGCTTAACACGTGCTCAAAAGTAGTCTTTTTATAATGTAAACTCTGTGGTTTTTAATTAATTTAACTTTAATTTTTGGAATTTTGTAAATTAAAAAAGCCTCGATTAATCGAGGCTTTTTTAATATTTATAAGTTGAGTTTATGCTTTTTTTACACCAGCACAACATGCTTTTTTACAATCTTTAGCGCAAGCCATTTTTTCTGCTTCTGTCTTTTTAGCGCATTTAGCTTTACAAGCTTCTGTTTTTGCTTTACAGTCTGCACAATCTTTTTTGTCACAATCTGGTTTACATTTAGCTGAACATTCTTTTTTGTCTGTAGAAAAAGTGTCTACAGTTTTCATGTCTTTTACGCTGTATTGATCTGCAACACTTGTAACTGTATTTTCTAAACTTTCAGGAGTTACTTTAGCATCATCATATTCTACCATTGCTAATTTTTTGTCAAAATCTACTGTTGCAGATTTTACACCTTCCATTTTAGCCATTTTTTTCTCGATAGTCTTTGCGCATCCCATTGCGCAAGTCATTCCTTCGATAGTAAATTCTGCTTTAGCATAATTAGCGTTTGGATCTAATTTAGCAACTTCTGTAGTTGTTGTAGCTTCAGAATTTGGAGAAGTTACTACTTCTGGTTGTGCTTCGTTTTTACAACTAAAAGCAAAAACCATAACTATTGCTATTGCTAATATATTTTTTAAAGATTTCATTTTAATAGTATTTAATTATTACTGAATAGATTACAAATCTAAGAAATATTGTTAATTATTGTATTTATTATTTCATTTTTGTGATGTAAAAAAGGGCTATGCAAAACAATGATTATTTAAAATGGGTTTACCTTTTGGTGCTGTCTTTAATCTGGGGAACATCTTTTATCCTGATAAAAAAGGCATTGATAGGTTTAAATGCTTATCAATTAGGTGCTGTTAGAACGATTATTACTGGTCTATTTTTGTTTATAGCTGGTTATAAAAAACTTAAATTAATAGAAAAGGAACAGTGGAAATGGATTGCACTTTCTGGTTTTACAGGCTCTTTTTTTCCTGCGTTTTTCTTCGCTTTTGCAGAAACCGAAATTGATAGTGCTGTTGCTTCTATTTTAAACAGTTTAGTACCTTTAAATACGGTTTTAATTGGCGCTGCTGTTTTTAAAATAGGAACTAATTTTAAGCAGGTTTTAGGAATAATTATTGGGTTTGTTGGAACTTCAATTTTAATTTTAAAAGGCGCAAATTTAAACCCTGATCAAAACTATCTTTATGCTGGTTTTGTACTTTTAGCTTGTATTATGTATGCTATAAACGTAAACATTATTAAACGTTATTTACAAGATGTGAAGCCGCTAAGTGTTGCGACAGGTAACTATGTTGTAATTTTTATTCCGGCGCTTATTGTATTGTTATTTACAGGTTTTTTTAAAGCTGAAAATTTTGAACAAGAACCTTTTATTAACTCTATTGGATATGTGGTCATCTTGTCTTTTTTTGGAACAGCTTTAGCAAAGGTTTTGTACACAAAATTGGTACAAATGTCTACACCTGTTTTTGCGTCTTCTGTAACTTACATTATGCCAATTGTTGCTTTGTTTTGGGGAATATTAGACGGTGAGACTTTTAGTTGGACACAAGGTTTAGGAAGTTTAATTATTTTGTTAGGTGTGTTTTTAGCGAATAGAAAACCAAAAAAAATCCGAAGTAATTAAACTCCGGATTTTTAATAAATATCATAAACAATTAATTATTCAAAGTCTGCGTCTGTAACACCTTCGTTAACTTTAATTGCTTTAAAATTCATAGCTATCGTCTGTGGTCCAGAAACAATTGTTTGACTATACGGTATCTGAACTCCGTTAACTGGAGAATAGTTGTTGTAAGTTACAACTGTTTTAATTTCTTGACCTTGTGCTTCAGGAGTACTTTCTACTTGAGTTAATAAGTTTGTAGAAGTATTGTAGTAACGGAAGATTTCGTTATCATCATTAACTACTTTTACTTTGTAGTGGTCTTCACCATTAACTGAAACAACACTTTCTAAACTAACATTGCTCATGTCAAAATCAGTTTCTGGGAATAATGCTGGACTTGCTTTTTTCTCAGCAATTTGATCTTCTGTCATGTCTCTTTTCATTCCTTGTTGCTCCATATACCCAGTTGTACCATTCCACTTTTGCTTCATTAATGTACCCATGCCTTCAGCATTCATTTCTAAAGATTCTTTATTTGGCATCATATATTTTACTTCAGCAGTTAAGGGAATTGGCACACCTTCAATTTTTACATCTCCACTCATATGAACCGTTTTTACTGCTTTTATATTATCTAATCCACCAATAGCAGTAATGTAATTGTCTACTACTGTTTTAGCAGTAACACCATCTGGTATTGGCTTAGAGAATACTGGCTTTTCTACAGGATTTGCAAATTTGTCAAAATATTTGATTGGTAATCCTGTTTTTTCTAAGTTAGGAATTACTTCACTTCCTTTACCAACAACAACAACTCTAGCGTTTTGCGGCTTAAAGTATTTGTTAGCAGCGTCTTTAATATCTTGTACAGTAAGTGCGTTAATTCTTGATAAGTAAGTCTTGTAGTAATCTGCTGGAAGATTGTTTAATTTAATGTTTAGAGCATTTCTTGCAATAGTTTGAGGTTGCTCTAATGACATAATAAAACTTCCTACATATTTAGCTTTAGCATTTTTTAAAGCTTCTTCTGTAATAGTTTCGTTTTTAATACGGTTAACTTCTTTAAGTATTTCTACAATAGAGCTATCTGTTACCATATTTCTTACTTCTGCTGTAGCTTCAAATCTTGAAGCACCATATTTGTTTGCTCCTATACTAGAGTAAGAACCATAAGTGTAAGCTTTATCTTCACGAAGGTTTAAGAATAAATAACCTTCGCCACCACCACCAAGAATATAGTTAGCAACTTTTGCAGCAAGATAATCGTCATCATTCATCTTTAAATCTACATTGTTAGTTACAGCAATGTTAGATTGTACTGCGTTAGGCATATCTACAAAGTTGATTTGCGTAGTAGGTACATTTGGATTTGGTTCGATTATATTAGTTGTAAAATCGATACCTTTTTCCCAGTTTTTGAAGTATTTTTTTACGTTTTTTTCTACTGTTTTAAAGTCTACATCACCAACAATAACTAAGTAAGCATTGTTTGGGTTAAAGTATTTTTGGTAAAATGCTCTTACGTTATCTAACGTGATGTTGTTTACTGTTTCTTCGGTTACAAATTCACCGTAAGGATGTTTTTTTCCGTAAGCAAGTGCAGAACCAACTCTACCTGCTACAGCAGAAACACTTTTTTCTGAGTTTTTAAGACCTTCTAAAACTTTAGTTTTTTCTTTGTCAAACTCTTCTTGTGTTAATAATGGATTGATTGCAGCGTCTGCCATTAACTCCATAATACGCTCAGAGTATTTAGATAAACCAGAAGCATATGCGCTGCTAGATCCAAAGTTTAATCTAGCTCCTAAAAAGTCAATTTCATCATTAAAATCGTCTTTAGAGATGCTAGTTGTACCATTACCTAACATTGCGCCAAGCATGCTAGATACTCCTGCTTTGTCTCCTTCTACGATTGGTTTATTGTCAATAGTTAAAGAGTAAGATACACGTGGTAATTTATGGTTTTCTACAACTAAAACTTTAAGTCCATTTTTAAGTTGAAATTCTCCTGGTACTTCTAAAGTAATGGTTGGAGCAGGACCTGGTTTAGGTTGTACAGATCTATCAATTTGTGCTGTTGCAGAAATCGATAAGAACAATACGGCTAATAAGGCTGTTATTTTTGTTTTCATTGTGTTTTATATTTTAAATTGAAAAATTGCCGAAGCTAATTTTCATTTCTTATTTGTTATCTTTTTCCTCTGGTAAATACTCTAATACAAGACGTTGATTAGGGTTTAAGTATTTTTTTGCTACTTCCTGCATTTCTTCTCTTGTGATAGATCTGTAGATGTCAATTTCTGAGTTGATTAAATCTGTATCACCGTAAAGCATGTAGTATCTAGCTAAAGAGTTAGCAATACCTGAAATACTAGAGTTAGAATTTACAAATTGGTTTTCAAATTGATTTTGAAGTTTTTGATAGTCTCTTTCTGAGATTAATTCGTTTTGAACTTTTACAATTTCTTCATCAATTTCTTTCATTAAGTCAGAAAGTTTTACATCTCCTAAAGGAAGACCAAAAAGAATGTAAGTTCCGTAATCTTCTTGACTATTGTTAAAAGCACCAACTTGTAATGCCATTTTCTTTTCGTCTACTAATTTTTTGTAAAGTACAGAAGATTTTCCGCTACTTAAATAAGTAGATAACATGTCTAAAACGTAAGCATCTCTATCTTTCATAGAAGGCGTACGGTAAGCAGCTACAACAGCAGGTATTTGGATGTTTGCGTCGTAAGCTTTTGCGTCTATTTGCTCTGTAATTGGATCTTCTTTTGGGAAGTTTCTTGTAATTTCTTCACCTCTTGGTATTGGCCCAAAATAATCTTTAATCATTTTTTTAACCTGAGGTACGTCTATGTCTCCAGCAACAACCAATACTGCATTGTTTGGCACATAGAATTTTTTATTAAATGCTTGAAACTCTTCTAAAGTTGCTGCATCCAAATGTTCCATCTCACCAATGGTTGTCCAACGGTAAGGGTGTTTTTTAAACATGTTTTTCTTTACGTTTTCAAAAAACTTACCATAAGGTGAGTTGTCTACACGTAAACGTTTTTCTTCTTTAACAACTTCGTTTTGAGTGTCTACACCAATTTGATTGATTACAGGATGCATTAAACGCTCAGATTCCATCCATAAACCTAATTCAACTTGGTTAGAAGGGAATACTTCGTAGTAATATGTTCTGTCGTCTGTAGTGTTAGCATTATTGCTACCACCATTAGAAGATACTATTTTAAACCATTCTCCACGCGGAATGTTTTCTGTTCCTTCAAATAAAAGGTGCTCAAAAAAGTGAGCAAAACCTGTGCGCTCTGGATTTTCGTCTTTAGCACCAACGTGATACATTACAGAAGTAGTAACTACTGGTGCAGAATTGTCTTGATGTAAAATAACGTGCATACCGTTATCTAAATCATACTCTTCATACTTAACTTCTTGAGCATTAGCTGTAAAACCAGCCAACACTAAAGCTGCTAATGAGAATAAACTTTTTTTCATGTTTAAGATATTTAATTGTCTATTTAGGTATAAGTATCAAATTGTAAAAATTTGTTACACTTTTTTAACAAAAATAACAATACAAACGGCTTAAAGGGCTTTAAAAGGGAAAAATTAACATCAAATTATAAAAAAACGGATTTTTTTTACGATCTTAAAAGGACTATTTAACCAATAAAAAATGAACTATGAAAAATATCTCACTACCTATTAAATATGGGCTTGCCATTAGCGCAGCTCTTATCGCTTATTTTTTAATTTTAGCACTGTTTAATTTTCATACCAATCCTTTTTTTAGTCTTTTTAATGGTGTGATTACAGGATTTGGTATCTATGAAGTTATTAAGTACCATAAATTAAGACAAGAAAAAAATTTTAGTTACACAAGTGGATTTACAGTTGGCTTAGTTGCTGGCTTTTTAGCTACTATAGTTTTTACAATTTTTTTCACGCTTTATGCTACCGAAATTAATCCAGATTTTTTAGGAGAATTACTAACGGTTTTTAAAAGAGACTACAACGTGCACGTAGGATTAGTAGCTTTTGTAGTTGCAATTATGGGTTTTGCTACAACTGTAGTTTTAACCTTAACATGTATGCAAATGTTTAAAAAGAGCAGAAATATGCTTCAAAATGCTTAAAACGTTTGTAGATTAATTAATTAGAAGTATATTTGCATCCGCTTTCTAAGAAAACAGAAGCAAAAAGTAATAATTAAATTAATAAAAACGTTACGCTATGTACGCAATTGTAGAGATAGCAGGGCATCAATTTAAAGTTGAAAAAGACCAAAAAGTTTTTGTTAATCGTTTAGCAGTAGAAGAAGGTAAACAAGTTGATTTTGACAACGTACTTTTATTAGCAGACGGTAGCAATGTAACAGTAGGCGCCCCAGCTATAGACGGAGCACAAGTAAGTGCAAAAGTCTTAAAGCACCTTAAAGGTGATAAAGTTATTGTTTTCAAAAAGAAAAGAAGAAAAGGTTACCGTGTAAAAAATGGACACAGACAAGCTTTATCTGAAATCGTAATTGAAAACATAGTAGCATCAGGAGCTAAGCCAGCAAAAAAAGCTGAAAAAGCAGCTCCAAAAAAAGAGGCTAAAGCAGAAGCACCAAAAGCAGCTGCAAAAAAGTCTACTGGTAAAGCAGACGATTTAAAGAAAATTGAAGGTATTGGACCTAAAATTGCTGAAACTTTAGTAGAAGCAGGTATTGCAACTTACGCAGACTTAGCAAAAGCTAAACCAGCAAAAATTTCTGAAATCATCGAAG
>Ga0160419_101105_pt1 | contig 12349 bp, 17 predicted proteins | sample CelAP2metagpilot_2_FD_108196 | JGI IMG/M metagenome (GOLD analysis project Ga0160419, IMG submission 108196) | Phycosphere-associated microbial communities from Cellana algal ponds in Kailua-Kona, Hawaii, USA - Cellana AP2-4-25 metagenome pilot ... | reverse complement strand
TCCCCTCCCAATCCTCCGTCCTCATCATCTTCCCTCCCTCCCTCCCTCCCTTTCTTCCTTCCTTCCCCTTAGGGTCATGTCTGTTATGGACGAGACGGAGGCTCATGGATGGGAGCATGTCACCCACCGTCGCGGCATCACAGTCCACCGAAAGTTCATGCCTGCGCTCAACGGCGTGATGAGCAAGTTCTGCTGTGTCCGGGCCAGTGGTGTTCTAGAAGCCTCTTGCCTCGAGGTGGCCGAGCTCTTCGAAGGCAACACCCGTGTAGCGGAATACAACAAGTACTTCGCCGAGGGACGGGATTTAGAACATGTGCGTACCGGCACTCCTTCCCTCCCTCCCTCCCGCCCTCTCTCCCTCCCCCTTTCCCTCCCTCCCTCCCTCCCTCCCTCCTTTCCTTTCTTCTTTTTTTCTCTTGAAAAACGGTTTTGGTAAGAATCAGGACCTCCATAATTGTTGCAACCATCCTCTTACCCCTCCCTCCATCCCTCCATCCCTCCATCCCTCCATCCCTCTCTCCCTTCCTTCCTTTCTTCCTCCCTCCCTCCCTGCAGGTGAACAACATGACCAAAGTGGTGTGGGCCTCCTCTCCCTCCATCTTCTGCTTTAAGCCACGGGATTATTGCACCTACGTCCATTACCGCAAGCACGCCGATGGCACCATAATTGTCCTCAATCGCGCCGCCTCCCACCCGGAGGCCCCCCCCAGCGATAAGTGAGTCCTTCCCTTTCTCCTTTCCTCACTCCCTCCCTCCCTCTTTCCCTCGTACATTCTCATAACCACACGCACCCTCCCTCCGTCTCTCGCTCCCTCCCTCCCTCCCCTCTTTTCCAGATACGTCCGTGCCGAGGTTCTGATGGGCGCCAGCATCATCCAGCCGGTGCCCACGCACCCTAACAAGTGTGTTTTTACCACCATTGCGCACATAAATCCCGGGGGTCTCGTCCCACCCTTTTTGGTCAACAAACTTTGTGCACGCGGGTAGGACCCTCCCTTCCTCCCTCCCTCCCTTCCTTCCTCCCTCCCTTCCTCCCTCCCTTCCTCCCGTTCGTTCTTGGTTCCTCCCCTGTGTGGAGAAGAAGAAGAGAGGCATGAAGTTACCGTTCCTCCCTCTTTCCCTCCCTCCCTTCCACCCTCCCTCCTTTGCTCCCTCCCTTTCAACTTTTTGAAGGCGTACAAAATAAGCACCCCAACATTTCCCCGTCCCCTCCCTCCCTCCCTCCCTCCCTCCCCTCAGGCCTGTAGAGTTCCACAATTTGGTCGAGAAGGCCGCGCAACGCACACGGGGGCAACCAAAGGAGGTGTTGAAGGAGGGCGAGGCCGGTTTTGGAGGAGGAGGGGGAGGGAAGTACGCATCAGCTGCCGGGGATGGCCCTCCGTCTGTATAGGGAGGAGGGAGGGAGGGAGGGAGGAGGGGATTCCGGACTTGTGTCATATAAAATGAAAGCCACCTAATATTGGTGCGTCGGAGGGAGGAAGGGAGGGAAGGAGGGTTTAGGAAAGTAAAGAGGAAGGGAGGGAAGGATGGAGGGAGGGAGGGAATGAGAAGAGGTGGCAAAGACAGTACGTAACGGGAATCGTTTCCTTTAACGGGATGCGTTTTTTAAACTGGTGGAGGGATGTCAAGAGGCAGGAGCAGGAGCGATAAATAATAAGCACGGTTTAACGACAAGACAACGGAAATGCACACACGACAGCAGCTGCAGCAACGGCAACTGTAGCAACAGCAACAGCAGTAAGAAGAAGAAGAAGAAGAAGAAGAAGAAGAAGAAGAAGATGAAGAAGAAGAAGAAGAAGATGATGATGAAGAAGAAGAACAAGAAGAAGGCATTGAAATAGAAGAAGAGAATAAAACGACACATGGGAAGAAAAAAACTTGTAAAATGCGTCTCGTTCCTTTTTTTCCTTTCATTTATTCCTCTCTCCTGAAGCCATCATGTGTATTGCCAAGGGGAGGGACGGAAACGAACGTAAGATGCCATGCCCCCCTCCTCTCCCCCTCCCCCAACCGCTCCTTCCTCTCTTGTTCTCTCTCTCGCTGTACTGTGTCCCCTCTCCCTCGCTCTCTCTCTTCCTCCCTTTTCTTCCGACATTTTATACTTTTCTGGGGCTTATTTTGACCTCCATTTTTCTCGACATAAACAACTTTGACTTCCTGATATGCATACACCCTCTCACAAGACTTCCGTCCTTCCTCCTTCCCTTCGCCCACCTTCCCTCCCTCTTCCTTTTATAAATCCCCCTCCTGCAGCTCCGTCGATCGACTGCGTGTCCCTCCCTCCCTCCCTTCCTCCTTCCTCTCCTTCCTAGCTCTCCCTTCTCATCATTCGTTGACGCCATGACCCGGCCGATGCCAGTTTCCGACCATGCGTCGAATTGGACGAAGGGAGGGAGGGCGAGGTAGTGGAAGGGAAGGAGGGCGAGGCGGCAGCACCGACGGTACCAGCGGCAGGCGCCGCTGCAACCGTTGTTTTTCCGTGCTTCTGACTGCTGCTGTTGCTGCTGTTGCTGCTGTTGCTGCTGTTGCTGCTGCTCGTCGCTGTCGCTGCTGGCGGTAGAAACGCTCCAGCCGGTGCCACATCCATCCTCCCCCTCCCACTGCTGCTGCTGCTGCTGCTGCTGCTGTTCACCCTTCTGCCTGCCCTTCCTCCCTCCCTTCCTCTCTCCACATTGGGCAAGCCATTCGAATGCTTGGGGGGAGGAAAAGCGAACGCAAAGCGGTCCACACGCTGGCTCCCGGGAGGGGAGGGAAGGATCATCACTCGCCCCCTCCTTCCCGCCCTCCCTCCCTCCCTCGACGAGGACGGATTCCCGTGGTTGCTGTTGGCCGCCTGTCTGCTGGTGACAGTGGTAGCAGCAGCAGCAGCAGCAGCAGCACCAGAGGGGAAAGGTATGGTGCCACCGGCAGCGGGAGGGGAAAGGCGCACCCGTCCAACAGAAGCAGCAGAAGAAGCAGCAGCACCAGCAGCAGCAGCAGCAGAGGAAGAGGAGGAGGAGGAGGAGGGGGAGCCAGCGGAGGAGGAGGAAGGGAGGGAGGAGGGAATGGGTTCCCGGCCGCTCTTGCCCTGCCTACTTCGTTTCCAATAAGCCGCCTCGGCCGTCCGAATGCGTTCCCAGACCTCCATCCCTCCCTCCCTCCCTCCCTCCCTCCCTCCCTTCCTTCCTCCCTCCCTCCCTGACCCCTCAGGTAGAGGCAAGCCGCAAGTGCTGCTGCTACTACTACTAATGCTGCTACTGCTGCTGCTGCTGCTGCTGCTGCTGCTGCTGCTGCTGCTGCTGCTGGTCCGCAAAAATGACTGCAGCTGGGCAAGGGAATGGAAAAAATGCGTCTTTCCTTGTAGGTAGGCGGGAGGCACAAAGGAGGAGGAGGAAAGGAAAGAGGAGGAGGAGGAGGACATAAGGGAGGACGAGGACGAGGACGAGGGCGGGAGGGAGGAAGCGAGGGAGGGGGGGAGGGATAAGAGACTGGATTTGAGGGCCCATGTGGCATGTAAGAAGAGAAGGGAGGAGAGATTGGCGTGATATCTTGACGACAAGAGGAGCAGGCCGGCTTCGCGGAAAAGGGGATCGGGGGAGGGAGGGAGGGAGGGAGGGGGGGGGGCAGAGGGGTCAGGGGGCACGTCCAGGTAGAGGAGGGAATAAGGCCGAAGGTAAACTCGCTCCAGAAGGCGGACGAAGAACAGCAGGAGCCGCTCTTCACCCCCTCCTTCTTCCTCCCTCTCTTCCTCCCTCTCTTTCTCCTCCTTTTGCAGCCACTCCCGGAAATTCAGGGCGTTCCACACAAGGACCGCCCTCCCTCCCTCCCTCCCTCCCTCCCTCCAAACACTCAGCACCCTTTCCATCCCTCCCCCTCCTCCGCCGCCGTCTCCCGCCTCTTCCTCCCTCCAGTCCTCCCTCTCGGCCTGCCCTCGGTAAGCCGCCTGTCTGTAGGAGGCCTGAAGGGAGGGAGGAAGGGAGGAGTAGAACTCCCGCACCAGCAGGCGGCGTCGCGCGTCCTGGCAAGGGACGAACGCGTGGAAGGGAGGGAGGGAGGGAGGGAGGGCGAGCTCCGAGTAGGGCGGGAGGCGACGGCGGACGGAGGAGGAGAGGTAGAAGGTTTTTTTAAAGGGAAGGGGGGAGGAGGAGGAGGAAGAGGGGGAGGAGGAGGAGGAAGAGGAAGAGGGAGGGAAAGGGGAAGAGGAAGAGGTGTAGTTGGGGCCTCGGGTGAAGGGGGATGAGGAAGGAGGAAAGGAGGAGGAGGAGGAGGAGGAGGAGGAGGAGGGCGAAGGGAGGAAGGACCCCACGCGTATTTTCCGGTCTTCAATAACGCGTTCTCCCCATTCGTTCATTGATGTTTCTCGGTCAGCAAGGGCGAGAGCAGAGGCGGCTTCTTCTTGCGCGGTCCGGGGGAAATAGAGGGGGAGGAGCCGAAGGAAGGCCCGATAGGCACGGGACGCGTCATCCCCCTCCTCATCCTCGCACCCCTCCTCCTCTCTGGCGGGTCCCTTGACGTGGTTCGTCTCCCTTGGAGTCGTCCTCGTCCTCCCTCCTTTCCTTCCCGCTGCTTCGCCACCACCACCAGCAGCAGTAGCAGTAGTGCCAGTCGAATAAAAAGAAAAGAGCACCCGGTCAAACGCTTCCGGGTAGTGTTCCATGAACCGTCGGGTCGTGCGCAAGGCGATATGGGCCGCGTCGAGGGGGGGGTAGCCCTTGTGGGCGGGATAGAGGACTGTGAAGCAGATGCTTTTGATAAGTTTGGAGGAGGAGGGGGGGGGGGAGGAGGCGGAAGGGCTGCTGTTGTTGCCGCTGCTGCTCTCCGTACTCCTCCCCACCTCCCATGCCCCCCATAGAGCGGCGCGGTAGCACTGGTAAAGCGCGTTCTCTGCCGCTATCCCGTACCTGAGGAATGGAGAAGAGAGGGAGAGAGGGAAAGAAGGAGAGAGGGAAAGAAGGAGAGAGGGAGGTTGGTCAGAAACAAGGAGAAGGGACAAATATCCATCCACACATACACACACATTATTATTATATATAGACCTCCTTCCCACCATCTTCATTTCTGACCTGACACTCCACCGCGGCGTGACTGCATGGATGACGTATCTCGGGCTTATCAATCCCCCCCTTGTCAGCACTGCCGAGCCTGTTCGGACGCGTCCGTGCAAGTGACAGTCCCAAGGGAGTGTGGGCCCTGCGGCATCAAAGAGGAACATGTTCACTCCCTGTCGGTCAGTGAACGTCTCGTTACTATTAACGACCAATGCGTCAACGTCAAGTTTCCATGGGGGAGGGCAAGTGGAAAAGGAGGAGGGGGAGGAGAGGGAGGAGGAGGAGGAGGACGGGAGGGAGGCAGGAAGGATCACCAGGCGGCGATTGAGACACGGATTGATTCGGAACGGTGGTGATGGAGCGCTGGAAGAGGAGGAGGGAGAAAGAGACTGCTTATTGTGTGTGTAATTGGGCAGGGAGAGAGAGAGAGAGCACTGTACAATGAGGAACAGAGAGAAGAGAAAGAGAAAGGAAGGGATGAGGGTGGAGTAGTTCTTTCTGTCGTAGCCGTCTTACAAACCTAGAACTATCGCATGCAACCTGACGTCCTCTAGGCATTACATACGAGGGGAAGCAGAGGGTGGAATAGGAGAGGAGAAAGAATTGGGACTAGATTTTCGCAAAAACCACGCAGTCACATGTGCCCTCTTTTGGACTGACCTTGCTGATGCTGCTTTCTTCGGAAAACGGTGGTGACTTGGTGCTGCTGCCACCGCTGCTGCTACTGCTGTGGCTGCCTCTGCTAGCACGGTTGTCGTCCATATTCTCCTGGTCCGCCCCCTCCTTCTCCGCGCTCACATTCAGATCATGCCAAGAGGGGAAGGTCAACGGAATGCCCTTGGTCGTCGACATGTGCCTGGGCTTGTCGGGTACCAAAGCGAGGAAATAGGGACGGCCACACGGCGGCAGTATTACGATCGATTGTTATTGTTCTGCCGTTGTGAGGAGGCCAGTGCGCAGAAAGATGGCGAAGAAAGGTCCCCAAAACTCTGCCACAGGACCCTCTGCAGGGCACGCAGCTCGGTCGATCGTTTCGCACTGTGCGGGGGATGTTGGTGCATGAGATATGTGTAGCTCGTAAGAAACGGGGCGCTCAAATTCAGACGAAGGAAGGGCGGGAGGGAGGCGCTTCAAAACAGACAAGCGATCGCTAAACTATTCAAGTTCATTACGGGCACATTTACATTTACATGTTTATCCTTCACTTTCTTTAACCCAGGACGGACGATGACACAACCATACCACGCACCTTGCGAGCTGTCGCCCGGGCAGCCCGACTCCCAGTCGTCCAAGCCAGCAGCAATAGCAACACTTCACTTCATACCCACTGCCGGCGGTCGTCAAAGTACCAGTGCGGCGGTCGTCCAATTAACAGCGACCTCGATGGGGAAGCACCGCCTGTGCTCTGCATCTTAATAACTGGGAAAACCATGAGCCTCATCTAGGAAGGCCTGTATGAGGAGGAGACGCGGCAGGTCGAGTGTGGGGACGAGGAGGGGGACGAGAAAACGGTTGGTGGTGGCGACGGTTCCACGATGAAGGATGGTGATTTGCCGTTCACAAAGGGTGACGCAAAGGAGGGAACGGAGAAGGGGGAAGAGGAAGCAAACGGAGATGACGGAAGCTCTGAAGAACTGAAGAAATGAAGGCGGCTTACAACAGCGGTCGCCTGAATATGCGATCCATTTCGAGATTGGCAGCGGCTGAGAGGTCTTGAGCGAGGATTTCACGGTGGAAGATGCTTTTGCGCTTACAGAAAGTGAGGCACAGGGGGAAACGAAGGAAGAGGAAGAAGGTATGATGGGGTACGTCGAAAAGTATGAAGAAAGAAAGGCGGATGGTAACAGCGATTCGATGACTTCATGTCAAATTCTCAGACAATTGGAAGCCTACCTCTTCCCAAGGCCCGCCACACCAGGGTCGGCTCTAGATCTCTCCGTTTTATCCCCTTCTCAGCGCGGGAACGTTTCTGCGCCTTCTCTACCGAAGTGGGTATATGCGATTACGGAGGAGCCGAAGGCGAGTAGGGGCATGGGGCGATGAGGCAAGAGACGGAGGCAAAGACAAGGAAGGCAGCAAGGCAGCAGAAAATCGAGAGGCGGAGGAGATGAAATCTTTGAGACCATCAAGACAAGCATTCCTCAAACCGGAATGGCGCGCCGGCAGAGTCAGCATCTTGAGCACACGGGTGAGATCTCACTCTGTGTCTACAGGTTATAAATAAATTTCCGGAAGAAGGCGACAGACTGAGCAAGGCACTGTCTATCTCGCGGTATAAGAATAAAAATAATAGCAATAATAAAGGCCGACGGGGAAGAAAAGTATGAATTTCAATGTATGACCCCTACCACACTGAACGGTTGTGTCCTACCACACAATCCAAATCCCACACGCTGGTGGGCGTCTGTACTCAATTTGATTTGAATTCAAATTTATATGCGACTTTCTTCTCGTCGAATTTCCTTCGGTCTTTCTCGTGTTGTCTGTCCGTGGATGTCGGAGAGACTTCTGTTGTCTTGTTATCTTCCCTCCTCCTCCTCCTCCTCTTCTCTAGCTGTCTTCATGTGCAATTCACGCATGTGAAACATAAACAATGCTTCCGCTGGCACTGCTTTGTCCACCTATCCCCACACTACTTCACATCGAACTGTCTCACTTGTCTCAATTCGGTGTGACGTAGTACGGGGACTCGTGGTCAAAACAGTTCCAGCGGAAGTAGCCACCATACATCATATGTGCTTGTTTTACATTTGTTTTGTAATAAGAAACTACAGTTACGACCACTACTTCTATTTCTACTTCAACGTTTTCATCATCATCATCATCATCATCCTCCTCCTCCTCCTCCTCCTCCTCCTCCTCCTTCTCCTCCTTCTCCGCCTCTGCCTCCTCCCTCTCTCCCTCCTTCCCTCCCTCTTCCCTCTCTCTAGCCCGCCTTCTTATCCTTCACTTGCCCTCGCGTCAAGACGATCGATCGCCTCTTCAACGGCATCCCTTCTCTTCCCGCCTTCGCCCCCTCCTTCCCCCCCGACTCCTTTCCTCCTCCCCCCTTCCCCACCTTCACCGTCCGCACCGCCGACGTCTGCACCCCCGACACACACAGGCCATGCTCCCGCTGTTCAAACGCACTAACATCCACCCACAACGAAAACGCCCTCCGGGTATGTTGCCGACTCAACGCCGTGATGCGGGCCTTGACAAGCCATTCCCTCTCTCCCGGCCTCAGCACGGGATCCTCAAGCAACGTTAGATAAGACTGCTCGATCCCTCCCTCCCCTCCCTCCCTCCCGCCCTCTTTCCCTGCATACCTCAGCTCCACCACCAACGAGCAAGAGGTCTGTAGACGTTTTACCGCTCGACGGCAGCAGCGGGGAAGGCCGACGCGGAAGGTGAAGTAAGAAGGGAGGGAGGGAGGGAGGGAGGGGTCAGAGGAGGAGGAATGATTGAGACCGATGGCGAAGGTGGGTGGGGGTTGAGAGAGGAGGACGAGGGGGAGAGGGGGGGGGGGGGAAGGGGAAGAGGCGAAGGAGAGGCTGGAGGAGCAATGGTGGGAAGGAGGGAGGGAGCGACGGTTGCGCCGACGAGATCGGGTGATACTACAAGGTTTTCTCTTCTCCACCTCGTCGTCCTCCTCCTCCTCCTCCTCCTCCTCCTCCGACGATGACGACGACGACGACAACGACGAGCAATCCGATGAATGCATCCCTGTCCCCTCCTCCGCACTCCTTCTCCTCTTCCTCTCCCTCCCTCCCTCCCCCTTTTCCTCCCACTCCTCCTCCTCCTCCTCCATAACCACCTGTGACTTCCACTCTGCATACCGTTCCGCCGCAGACAAAAGAACCGACTCACCGTCCTTCCTCTTTGTCCGTCCCCCCTCCCCTCCTCCGCTCGTAGGTCCGGTGTGTGGAGCCGAAAGAGGGAGTGCCTTCCCTGCCCCCTGACCGTACCGTCCTGACTCCCCTTTCCTTCGTTTCTTGGAGGAGGAGGAGGAGGGAGGGGGCCGACCGCCACACTTCACTGTGACAGCCGCAGCCGCGTTGTTATTTGACTGCCCTTCTTGCTCTCCTTCACTCGTTTCCTCCCCCTCCTCCTCCTCCTCTTCTCGGCCTCCTTTTCCATTCCCCCCTGCCACTCTCCTCCTCCCTCCCACCCGCCCGCCCTCCCTTTTCCTCCTCTCCATCTCCCTCAAACTTGGATAATCGCCCAGACATCGGAACAAATCGTCTCTCGCCTGATGGTAAGTGTACAAGCCCCCCCCCCTTCCCTCCCGCCCCCTCGGCCCCCCCCTCCTGCTCGGCACCTGGGGCAGCCCCTGCCCGTGCGAATAGAGCATCTCCACGTCCCTGGCAGTGGCCACCACGTGATCGACACGATTTAGTAAAGCAGTCGCACAGTCCTTCGGGCAGGCATGGGTGGTGATAAGCGACCGCACCTCGGTACGAAAGGCCTCCAGAGAAGAGTATTTGACTGCTTGAATACCGTGGAAAATCGCTTCTCGTACACGGGTGAGGGGAAGGGAGGAGGTGGGTAAGACGCCCGCGGAAAAGATTTGGGGGTATAGGAGCTGAAGGCACTTGCCAATGTGGACACGCCGGAGGAGGGGGTCGGCAGGGAGGAGGGAAGAGGACAAAGGGGAGGAGGAGGAGGGGTGCGTCGTGCTGGTGCCGTTGCTGGAGGAGGGGGAGGACCCTGTCAAGTCCACCACTGCGGCCGAAATCACGCCTGTGTCTGATGCTTCTCGCGCTGGGGCTCCTCGTGACCATCCATTCCTTGTCGCAGATGGCGAGTTGTGGCTGGTGCCGGGCCGGAGTCGTGTCGAATAAATTGCTTCGTTCATCACAGGAGGGAAGAAAAGGATCAAGGAGGTGATTGGTCCTGCCTTATGGCGCAACTGCTGTTACTGCTGCTGCTGCTGCTGCTGCTGCTGCTGCTGCTGCTGCTGCTGCTGCTGCTGCTGCTGCTGCTGCTGCTGCTGCTGCTGCTGCTGCTGCTGCTGCTGCTGCTGCTGCACAAAGTGGTAGGATGTAATGGTGAGCTTTATAATGAAACCTTTGCAAGTGGTCGGCGGAATGATTTCCATTTTATTCGCGAGTTGATGTCGGCTGTCGCTGCTACTGCTGCTGCGATTCTACCGCTTGCTCTCCTCCACACACACGCACGCACACAGAACACAGGCATACGCGAGACACACAAGGAGATCGTGACGCTCTCTCTGCTGTCATTGCCATCGCGGTTGCCAGTTTCCCCGTCTCTTTTCCAACCCTTATTCCAGGGAACTTTTAGCGCAGCATTCTCCTGACACCCCTCAATTCACTTCACCCCTCGTACATCACCACATACGCTTACACAAAGAACGCCGTCAGGCCCTAGATAGAGGCACTCTGAGAGTGCTTGTCTTTGCTGGCTTCGATCCACAGAGGCGAGTAGCCCACCGGCGGTAGCAGCACAGCAGGAGCAAGAGGCGGCCACTTGGAGTGGGAGTGGACCATAGCAAGAGGAGAGGAGAGAGGACAAGACAGTCCTGTTTAATGCTTGTGGGTTTATTTGAGTGAGAGGGGGAAATATGCCGCGTGTCACCGTCAGTACCGTTTTGGCTGGTAGGTGCTGGTGGTGGATATGAGGGAGGGAGAGGCAGGAAGTAAAATGCAACAGCAAGAGGAAACACGCCAATCACATTTCCTTCACAATATTTCACTCTACTCTAACTCCAGTTGTCGGTGCCGGTATTGTGCTTGTCGGTATCCTGAGCATAGCCTGTGTCATGGCCCGAATGACACTTCTGTGGAGGAATCAGCGTTATGCTTCATTTGGGGAAAGCAGCCTTCCTACAGCTGCTGATACTGATGACCAATCACAAGAGGAGGGAAGAAGAGGAGGAAGAAGAGGAGAAGATGGAGGAGGACGAGGACAAGGGGTGAGCCTTACATCTCTGGCGACCAAGGCGACGATGAAGAAGAATAATAAAATGGGAGGAGAGGGAGGGGAGGGAGGGATGGCGGGAGAAGGAACGAAACGTAGGCCAGCATCACTGGGGAGGGGGAAGACGATGACAATAAGAGAGAAAGGTGACCCAAAAAATGATTTCTCCTCTTCTTCTCCAACCTCTCCCGCGTATTCTTCCTCCACGCTCTCTACCATGCCCTCTTCACTGGCAGGGATAGAGGGAGGGAGGGAGGGAGGATGGAGGGGGGTAGCTATTGTGCATATGGACTCGCTTTCTGGTGAGGCGGCACCATCGAGAAGGAAAGAAGGAGGAGGGGAGGGGGGGATTGAGGAGGGAGAGGAGGAAGGGGAAGAGGTGATGGAGGAGGTAGCTTTACATGATGTTGATTTGGAGGCACAGGCGGAGACGGCTTGTCAATAGGGGGGGAGGGAGGGAGGGAGGGAGGGTTGTAGATATAGACTTGCATGTGATGGTCATGGGAGGAGCTCGTGCGTGTAGATATATCGGTTGTGACGAGTAAAAATCATCCAGAAACCTCCAAAACTCAGGGAGAGTAGAGACAGAAAGTAATCACAGGAAGAGTACGAGAAACATCTCCACACACGCAGGGAGAGATTGTCCACTCGAGAGAGTGCGTCGTTTTTAAGGGCTTATACACTGGAAGCGTACTCTTCTCTTCTTTCCCCTTCCTCTTCTCTTATCCTCTCTCCCTTTTCTCTTCTCTTCTCTTCCTCTTCCGGTTGGGTTCTAGATTTCTTTTCCTTCTCGTCTCTGTAATGCTCGGCGAGTTTTTTTCTCAAACCTTCCTCCAATTATGAAGCCTCTTCTTGTTCTAAAGTACAAGGGCGTTGCTGCTTGCTTCGCCCCCCTCCCCCCCGCCCTCCTCCCCTCCCCCCCCCCCCCCCCCCTTCTGATTTCCGTTCGCCTTGCATTCTTGCTTCTCTCGTCATCCTGACCATTCCCTCCCCCCTCCCTCCCTCCCTTCCCCCCTACATGACAGCCTCCGCCTCCGCCTTCATTTCCTCCAGCGTGGCAATTTTCCCCGATTCCAAGAACTCCTACAATGCATTAACCGAGGAGGGAGGGAGGGAGGGAGAGAGGGAGGGGGAGAGGGCGGGGACGAAGGGAGCAGGTAGGTCAAAGGACGGAGGAAGGGAATCCGATGGGAGGGAAGGAAGGGAGGAAGGAAGGGAGAGAGAGAGGGAGGGAGGGAGGGAGGGAGAGAGGAAGAAATGGAGAGATTGCGTGACGGCGTTGAAGAGGAGAGGGAAGTGCAGGCGCCCTCCCTCCGTCCCTCCCTCCCGCCCTCCCTCCCTCCCTCCTCGTGGCCATACCTGGACCTTATTGGCGCTGCTTTTTCCCACCCCGTTCAGATTCT
>Ga0160419_101104_pt1 | contig 12370 bp, 19 predicted proteins | sample CelAP2metagpilot_2_FD_108196 | JGI IMG/M metagenome (GOLD analysis project Ga0160419, IMG submission 108196) | Phycosphere-associated microbial communities from Cellana algal ponds in Kailua-Kona, Hawaii, USA - Cellana AP2-4-25 metagenome pilot ... | reverse complement strand
GTTGTTGTTGTTGTTGTTGTTGTTGTTGTTGTTGTTGTTGTTGTTGTTGTTGTTGTTGTTGTTGTTGTTGTTGTTGTTGTTGTTGTTGTTGTTGTTGTTGTTGTTGTTGCTGCTGCTGCTGCTGCTGCTGCTGCTGCTGCTGCTGCTGCTATTGTTGTTGTTTGTGGTGGCGGTGGTGGTACTTGCGCTGTCTTTTCGGATGTGCATGCCAAGAGGCCCCATGGGAGGGAAGCCAGCGGCGGTGGTGGTGGTGGTGACAAGGGGAGGGAAGGAAGGCGGGAGGAAGGGGGAGGATGCGAAAGAGGAAGAGGAGGAGGAGGAGGAGGAGGAGGAGGAGGGGAGAGAGAGGGTGCTGGATACCATGTTATGCAAGGAGGCCGACGTCGGGGATTGGAAGGTAGAGAAGGAGGGCGGGAGGGAGGACGGGGGGGGTATCAAACCTTCCCTCACGACCTTTTCTCTTCCTCCATGCACCTCACTGCCATTATTCCATCGCTGCTGCTGCTGCTGCTGCTGCTGCAATTGCAACTCCTCCACCGAGGGCACCCTATAAGGCCTCACCTTCTTTCTCATTGGGGTCCTCCCTCCCTCCTTCCCTCCCTCCTTCCCTACTCCTTCCTGTTTAATCCACACAAGGTGTTGTTGCGCGAGAGTGAGGGATTTGGAGTGTGCCATGGCAGTGGATACGACATAAAAAATGTCATACAAAGACTGCGAACACACGGATAAGAATCGCTTGGTCAGCGGCAGGGAAGAGGTATCGAAGGAAGACGGGGCACAAGAGAAAGGAGGAGGGAGGAGAGTAGGATCATCTGACCCACAGGAGGCAAAAAAGGAGGAGGAGGAGGAAGGAAGAGAGAAACGGCCAAAGCGAGACACCTCCAGCTCCTCGAACAGTTGCTCGAGCTCACAACTCAAGAAAAAAGCATTCCTCCTCCTCCCCTCCCTCCCTCTCAACCCTCCTCCGCTCCCTCCCTCCCTCCCTCCCTCCTCCTCCTCCACCTCCACCAACCGCCAATAACAACCCCTGAGCATGTTCACTAGCTGTTTGAAATACGCTGTTTCTCGTCCCACGGGATCCCACCTCATCATTCTGACTACTTCTATGACCCATGGAAGGGTGAGGACAGCTTTCCCTCCTTCCCACCCTCGCTGTAGGAACAACAAGCAGGGAAAAGGAGGGTAAGTGTATGTGTCAGCTGCTCTGATTCTCTCTTGAAGGGACCGATGAAGAGGATGGGAAGGAGGGAGGCGGGAAAGAGGTAAGCGCTCATCGCCACCTTCTTCCCGCCCTCCCTCCCTTCTGTTGTTGTTAGTGCTGACGATGCTGCTGCTGCTGCCGCCGCCACTGCTGCTGCTGCTGCTGTAGCGACTCCCGTTTGCAGTCCCCCACCAATCCGCTCCAAAAAGCAAAAGACCTAAGAACCTCCCGAGCATCTTTAGGGTCGCAACTTTCCCTCCCTCCCTCCCTCCTTCCTTCCATTCCCCACTTTCGGCTTCGGTGGTTTCTCCTAACTGAGAGGCCAGGACGCGAAGGAGGGCGAGGTGGAAGGAGGCGCTGTCTGCGGCACGAAGGAAGTGATAAAAAAATTCTTGGGATCCGGGGAAGTATTCTTCCGGGGAAGGGAGGGAGGGAGGGAAGGAGGTGGAGGAGGGAGGAGGTTTCGTGTTGAGGGAGAAGGACGAGGAGGAGGAGGAGGAGGATGGAGGGGGGCGCATGTTAACGTTGTTGGTCTTGCTGCTGCTACTGGTGCTGCTGCTGCGGCTGCGGCCGTTGTCACTGCTGCTGCTGGCGGTGGTGTTTGTGGCAGCGCCACCTTTTCCTCTATTACTGCTGGTGCTGCTGGAGGTCGAGGGGGAAGACGCGAGGGAAAGCCGCTTGCTACTGGCCCCAAGCGAAGCTGAAGGCCCCCCACCCCCCCGGCCTCGAATGCGTCCCTGGAGGAGGTGGACTTTGTGAGTGGAGGGAGGGATGGACGTCGTGGTCACCGCAGCCGCAGAGGGGGAGGAGAAGGAGGAGGAAAGGAGGGAGGAAGGACGTGATGGCAGCAGCAGCTGCTGCTGCTGCTGCTGGTTGTTGTTGTGTGGCGGCCTTCCTCCTCGTCGTGGCTTACTCTCTCCTCCTCCCCCTCCTCCTCCTCCTCCTCCTCCTCCTCTTCTTCCACCACCACCACCTCCTTTCCCTCCTCCACTGCCACTACCGACCTTCCCCTCTTCTCCCTCCCCCTTCCCTCCTCCTCCTCCTCCCCCAGCCGTCAAAGCCCCCATCCACCCCTCCTCCCTCCCTCCCCCTCCCCCTCCACGTCCCCCTCCCTCCCCGACTTTCACCAGTGTCGCCACCCAAAATTCCGCGAACCACGGCATGCTCCAAGGCAACAACAACAATAACACCCTCCGAGCCCTTCCCCCCTCCCCTCCCAACACATCACCAATCCACCTCTCGACTCGGCGGCGGTCCAAGTATTGGGACGCCTCCTCCTCCCATTCCCTCAAGAGGAGGAGGAAGGCATCCCGTGCCTCCTCTTGCCGCTTGTACAACAATTTGGCCCATGCGCTCCCATTGTACCAGTGCCGTGCATCCCTCTCTTCCACGAAAGGCAGGGCCACATCCACCCCTCCCGCCTGCCCTCCTTCCCTCCCTCCCTCCCTCCCTAGCAGGAGGAAGGCGTCGCGTGCTTCGTCTGGTTGAAACGAGGGGAAGGCAGCCCCTCCCTCCCTCCCATCCTCGTCCTCTTTCATTGCGTCAGTCCCAGTGCGAAGGAGGGTGAGGGAGGGGAGGAGGGAAGGGACATGCCGAGCGAGAGCCGGGGGGGAGAGGAGGAGGGAGAGGAGGGAGGGAGGGAGTGAGAGGAGGAGAGGCTGCAGGTTAGACAGGGTGTGAGCTGCCAGGAAATTACAGGCGTGGCCGGAGGAAAAGAGGGAGGATGAGGACGAGAAAGGCAAGGAGGAAGGACACGAAAGGGAAGTGGAAGGCGGAGTGCTGGGTGCCCACCCAGGAGTGGAGGGAGGGAGGGAGGGAGGGAGGGAGGGAGGGAGGAGGAGAAGGTCTTCATGGACGGTGAGGAGCCGGGCGAGGAGGTGTAGTTCGGTGGCCAATTTGGGCGCGAGGCGGAGGAGAAGGACCTGGGCGTATGTCTTCGCAATGAGAAGGAGACGGGAGGAGAGGGAGGGGGGGAGAGAGGGGCGGGGGGGGGAGGGGCAGGAGGGAGTTGGGGGGGAGAGGAGGGCGAGGGAGGGGCTGGTCAGGCTGGGAGTATCTGTCTTGACACTGCGGCTGCGGGCATGAAAGGATGGAGGGGGAGGGCGTAGGACAAGGTGGCCGTGGGTAGGAGCAGAGGTGGAGAGGGATGAAGGAGCATCGGCTGCAGCGGTGCGGGCAGGAGTTGGTTTTTTGACGGGAGTGAGGAAGGCCGACGAGGCCTCTGCGTCTGTCGCTGCTGCTGGTGCTGCTGTTGATGGTGCTGTTGCTGCTGATGCTGTCTCATGGGCTACTACTGCTGCTGCTGCTGTCGAGGTGCGTGTCCTTCGAGAGGGTGGTAGCATGATGGGAGGGGCGTTGGGAAGGTGGGTCAGGTCACCGTCACTCAACGGGGGAGGAGGAGCATCTCCACCACTACCAGCAGCAGCAGCAGCAGCAGCAGTAGTAGTACTAGCAGCAGTGGCAGTGGTGAAAAGAGGAGGAGAGGGAGGGAGGAGGGTCTGGGTGAGCGCGGATGCGTGCAGGGAGGACGAGGAAGGAAGGGAAAAAGGGAAGGAGGAGGTAGCGAGAGGAGTTGTTGAGGGAGGGACAAAGACAGATGTAGGACGAATGCGTCGCCTTGCCTTGATGCCCTTCGTCTGATGACGGTGGTCAAATTCACTGCTGGTCGTGCTGCTCGTGCTAGTCACGCTTTGAGGAGTCTCATTTCCATCCCTCCCTCCTTCTCTTCCTTCGCCTCCTCCTCGTCCTCCTCGTCTTCCTCGTCCTCCTCCTCGTCCTCCGCCGCCATCATCATCTAATGCAGGAAAATCTGCATCGGTGAACAAATGACGAGGTTCCGGGTCCAACAGAGGAGGAGGAGGAGGAGGAGCAGAAGCAGCAGTAGCAGCAGTGGCAGATGCGTCTGCGGCTTCGGACGTGGCGTCTGCCTCAGCGAAAGGAGGAGGAGGTGGAGGGGAAGAAGGACAAGAAGGAGGAGGGGCGACTAGATGAGAGGAGGACTGATGGGGTGGTTTTGGAGGGGTACGGAGAGGGCGACAGGGAGAAGGAGGGGGAGAGGACTGCTGGTGGGTAGGTGGTCGACACTCACGACCTCGATGCTTCGCAAAGGCTGATATCGGCGTGCGGATCCCACTAACACTCCCAGGTGTTGCTCCTCCTCCCCCTCCCCCTCCCCCTCTTCCTTCTGCGCTGTAGGGTGGGGTGGCCGCCGATGCTGCTGCTGCTGCTGCTGCTGCTGTTGCGGCAGCGGAGGCTGCTGCAGCGGTGGCAGCGCGTGGGTTGAGGAGAGGAGCAGATTCGTCCCTGAGCCAGTTGAGCATATCAACGGCAAATGCGGAAGATTTTTCACGATCTTGCTGCAGGAGGGCGAGGGAAAGGGGGTTGGGGTTGCGTTGCCAGTCGTGGAAGGTGGGGAGAGTAGTGGGGGGGGCGGGAGGTGGTTGTGGAGAAAGGGGAGATGGGGAAGGTGGGTCTCCGTCGGCTTGTGCCATGATAGTTGTGACGGTAAGGAGCACGTGTGCTGTGGAGTTAGTTTCTTATCGAACGTGGTTGTTGGGCCGACGTGTTGACGGCATGGAAGACACGCAGGTAGGATGGCAGGTCGAGTCGTGGTCGGACAGCTAGGTCTTGTGTGGTGCTGCAGATAGTTTTTAGTATAAGAATGCAAGCATTCCGTCTCTTTATTATTAGCAATGGCTGTGTTAACGTACGTGTGTGTATGTATGGACGGTGGTTGGTAGAACCTCGGGGTCTCGTCGTTGTTACGGCACCACTTTACTTCTTTTCAGCGACGACGTCCTCGTAATTCGCGCTCCGACTTCTCTTATCCTTTGAACTCAAACAAAAAAAATAACCGCAGGGCAAAATCCCAATATAAATTTTGACTGCCAAAAAAAAGCCCTTGATGTTAGTTTATCCATGACCGTATCTCACAAATCATTGCATTGCAAAGACTTTAGAATAATTGTGAGGTTGGCTTTTTGCCTGCCTAGCACAACAAGCGAAGGGGCGTGAGATTCGATCCTTCAAGTGTGCTTCCCTTGCTGCATGCTGCCCACTCAAGTAGAAGGCGAGGGCTCACATGCCGTCCGTAGGGGCTATCTCGCCTCTTATCACATACAGGGATCATACGTGGTTTGCTTAATTCACCGACCTTGTCTACCATGTGGCATTTTGCATGAAATGCATCTCCTGTCTGATATAGTTCCTGCACTGCCCGTACAAAACCTCTGAACATCTTGTCTATATCTATATTCTTTTTGGGGGGCCTTGTCATGCCCCCTGGCGTCGTCATCTATTAAAGGGTCGCCAATCAAGCAACGGGTCGCCTCTCCCACGTCCGCGTTGTTTTTGTTCACAAACGCAAGAGACTCTATGTATGTCGGTGTGCTTTTGTCCACGAGTTGCACTTGACGTCCATTGCATAGCGCCGAACAGTCTCAAGTTCAAACTCCCAACATCAAGTGTCGAGGATGGCAAGTACGTGCGTGCCTTGTCCTCTCCAATAACTCCATACAACCATCGTCCTTTGGCGCTTGACCTTACCCTATTCAGACATTCACCCTTGTCTCCTTGTCTTAGAACCTTGAGCGTGGGCCGCGGCCTTTTGTATTCCGGTCGCCCTCTTTTTGTTCTGCTTCCTCGGTTGATGCCCGACCGACAGGCGACACCCATTCTGCAAGTGCTTAAGGGAAACGACATCCTTTTTCCCATTAAAGCCCGTCTGTTTGTATGCCCTACATTCTCACGCACGCTCTCCTTGTCGAAAGAGGCCCTGTGCCTGTGCTGGACACTGCTGTGGCACTGGCCCGTGTGCTTGTAGTTTTGTCCTTCTGTTTCGGAGGCACGACACCCACCGCAACGACGGGGGCCAGTGGGTATGCATACATTGCCTACTTGTTCCCTCGAGACCTGGCGCCTCGCCGTCTGCCCGCCCTTTGGGTCCTGGTCCAGTGAGAGTGAGAGTACACATAGATGGATGGGAAGCATCCTTTAAACGCCCTACACAGAGCGTCGTCCATTTCCGTCCGCCCTGCTCCTCTTTGACCCCTTCTCCTTCCCCCTACCCACCCATATACAGTCACTCCACGCTTACGCACTTAAAGCCATTCACAATGGACAAGTCTGGTGGTAGCAGCAGTATCATTGACGGTCCTTCGTCCTATTCATCCCCTTCTGGTGCCCTTACTTTTGCCGCCGCTCCCTCCGCGGGCAACTTGAACAACGATCACCACGACAACAATATGGTCAAAAAGATGAACTATGGACATGGCAAGCACCATTTGCGTCGTCAACTCAACAACCACGCCAACAACAATCAAGTCCATCCCAAGCCCCCTCATTCGCCCCCCCGCTACTGTATGTCCGACATCGTCGCGCACGCTCGACAGCAAGGAGGCCAGGGCCATCAGCTCGAGCAGCAGCACCAGCAGCACCAGCAGCACCAGCAGCACCAGCAGATGCAGATGCAGCAACTACAGCAGCAGCACAACCATGGGCATAGTAAGAACAAGGCCCCTTATCGTCCGTTTCCGATTGTCAGCTTTAACCACATGTCTCGGGAGGTGTTGGATTACGAGCTGTCGCGTGATTTCTATTGCGGCGTGCTCGGGTTTATTGAAATTCCCCGACCGGCGTTTGAGAACGAGGGTGTCTGGCTCTATGGCTTCGGCTTGTCGTTGCATCTGATCAAATCGCGCTACCCACAGAAGAGGCTGTTGCTTAAGGGACGCAGGATTGGTACGTAGAGGGAGGGAGGGAGTGAGGGAAGGAGGAAAGGGGGGAAAGTTTTTCCCCCTTTTTAACGTATAGTATTTCGGTGTGAGTCGTGCGTTAGCGAGTGCCTCCCTGGAGGATAGGGATGGAGAAATGGCGAGAGTTATAAAGAGAGAAAGAAAGGAAAGGAATTCTCTCTCCGAAGTCTATTATTAACTCACATTGCCTTCCTTTCCTCCCTCCCGTCCACGCTCCCTCCCTCCCTCCCTCCCTCCCTCCCGTCCACGCTCCCTGCCGTCCTCCCTTCGGTCCGTCCTCCTTCCCAGAGCATTTCGAGGAGGCCTTGCCTAACGTGGACCACATGGCGTTTATCACCAGCAACCTGAACAAGGTGGAGAAGCAGCTACGTGAGCATTCGGTCTTCTACAAGCGCTTTGGGAGCGACAAGACCAACGTACGCCCTCTCTCTCTCCCTCCTTCCATTCCTCACTCCCTCCCTACCTATCTACCTCTCTTACTCCCTCCCTCCCTCCCTCCCTCCCTCCCTTCCTCCTTCCCTCCCTTCCTCCCTCCCTGCCTGCCTCCCTCCCTTCCTCCCTCCATTCCTGCCTCCCTCCTTGCCTGCCTCCTTCCTTCCTTCCCGTCACCTAGGCACCGTCCCTCCCTCCCTTTGTCTTTGCCTGCCTGCATTCATTCCTTTCCATCCCTCACTGTGGAGGGTATGACGCTCTTTTTTTAAGCATCGCTTTTTCACACAGCCTCTCCGTGCCCGACCTCATATCTCACGTCCTTCCCTCCCTCTTTCCCTCCCTCCCTCTTTCCCTCCTTCCAGATCCATCAAATTTTCCTGTTCGACCCGGACGGAAACGTCATCGAGATCGGCAACTGTGCTCCGCCTGTAGGAGAGACGGTATGCTCCCGCGCCGTGGGCTTGGGAGGACCGGAGAGCCCCCATTCACGTTTGTAGGGAGGGAGGGAGGGAGGGAGGGAGGGAGGGAAGTGTGCCCACGCACGATGGGGATGGGTGGCCGTGAAAGTCCCCAAGTCTCCTTTGTAGGGAGAGAGGGAGGGAAGGAAGGAGGGAAGGAGGGAGAGAAGTCCAAAGCGCCGCTGTGTGGTCTTTGGTTCTAGAGAGGAAAGGAGGGATGGAGGGAGGGAGGGAATGAAAGCGAAGACTTAGACCGACATCATATGACGTAGCCGTTTCGAATAAATTTTGCCTGTATGTATAGACAGATATATATAGAGAGAGTGAGGGAGAGAAAGGGAAAAAAGCGTCAAGAGACGAGAGAGGGAGGGAAGGAGAGAGGGAGGGATAGACGGAAGAGTGGGAGGAGCCTTCACCCGTGCTACTTGAATATATCCATATCTCTAGCGACTCTCAAACAATCGAATGAATGAGATCAGAAGTCACCGAAAGGGAAATTAACATATTTTTATATACACATCATATATATGTATGTATTTCAGTCGGTAGGCTAGGGAGAGAATATGGCTACTCCATCGTCTATGTAATAGTAGAAGAAGTAGAAGCAGGTTGAAGTAGTAGTTGTAGGACTCGCTGTTGTTATTGTCGTTGTTGAACAAAACAGTAGCAGTAGCAGCAGCAGTGGCAGCTACCACAACAACGGATTTAAATAACCTCTTCCCTCCCCTCTCTGTTATTTCTTATTGCGAGTCTTCTGTGAGAGAAGAGGAAAGTGAGACATGAAGGGAGGAAGGAGGAAAAGCAAGTCCAAAAGAAGGGCTCAAGGAATTTAACTCTAGCACACAACCAGAGACACTCTCAAAGAAGAAGAACAAGTAAATGATGGGAAAAGAAAAGTTCATAAGCCATCGATGGACAAGAAGTTACGAACACGATTCAAAGTAACAGCCGAGAGATAAGGAAAGAGACTGCCACCACAGCCCCCTCGGATGCGCGCATGTGTCACCGGATACAACTTGCGAATCAATCAATCACAGGTTACCGAAATAAAACCCACTATCAGTGGTCACTTCCGGGTAGTGGAACTTCTCTAACTCTTGGGGATCGGTCGCTCACAGACACATGTATCATTTTTACCCCCACTTATCTCTCCTTGTAGAACCGCTTGTCATCTTCTCCCAGCCGTCTGGCAACTGAATCAACGGCTGGATCAAGAACGACCGGCCCTAGATTCAAAATGGTAAGTAATCTAAGTGATCCGACCACCCCACCAACTGAAAGCAAGTCTGATTTCATGTTTTCATGACGGGGGACCGACGACGTGCATCCGGGCGTCAGTCATTTTTCATTTCTTTCTTTCTTTCAATTACTTTCAAACTTTAAACTTAAATTCTGTTTTGAACTTTTGAACTAAAAGGTACCCTTTTCCGTCTCTCGATGGTTATTTATGCTGCTGGTGGTGGTGGTGGTGGTGGTGGTGGTGGTGGTGGTGCTGCTGCTGCTGACTTATTGCTGATGCTCCTGCTGTCGCTGCTGCTGCTGCTGTTCCAGCCTTCTTTTGTGTTGTCTTGTAGGTGCAGTAGAGTCTCGCTTGGATGACCACTCCCCCCAGCCCTCACACTTGTCGCCCTCCTCCTCCGCCTCCTCCTCGTCACATGCCAAACGTTATCATCAGCATAGCAACCCCACCACTGATAATCTCATTCCTCCCCCCCATCCTTGATTTTCCCATGCTTACTCTTTCTTCGCACTCTCCTTCTCCTTCGACTCCCTTGCAAGATCGGCCTTGGTCTTGACCGCTGCCTCCTCTCCTGTCTTCAACCCCTTCTCAAACTCCTGCGGCACTGCCTTCAACTCTCCGGCCGCCTTGCCTACCCCACGGGCGAGGTCCACGATCTTGTCTGGCCCCTGCGAAGGAAAGGAGGGAGGGAGGGAGGGAGGGAGGGAGGGAGGGATTGGGTTGAGAGTGGAACCGGTGATGGGAGGAACAGTAGCTTCTCCTCATTTTCGCCGACAGGGCGCATTCACAGTATATCGACACCGTACATAATAGACATAAGTAACAGCTAAAATGTTTTCTTTTTCAGGAAAGCGTGAGGAAGGAATGGAGGGAGGGAAGGAGGGAGGGAGGAAGGGTGGGAGGGAGGGAGAGAAGGAAAAGGGCGTACCAGCACGATGCCTGCCACGAGCGCAATCACCACCAGCTCGGGTGTGCCCAGGCCGAAGATGCCGTATAGGGGCTGGCCTATAGTTTGGTGGTAAGGAGGAGGGGGTGAGGGTGTGAGATCGTGCTTCACTTATTTTTATTTTGTGATGCGTCTCCGTTCTCGAGGAGGGGGGAGGTCCCTTGGCGGAGGAATCTCAACCCGGAAGCATGCAAAGTACGCAAGCGTGTCATCTCACGTCATGTGAGAGCTCCCATTTCATGAAAAGGAGGATACAAGAGGAGGATCTGGCTGTCACACCCACTCACTCTCACAGACAAATCATACGGTCATCTTCAACTCGGATAAAGGAAGCAAGCCCCTTGGCCTCAAACGAGGCACACACATGAACCTCGCGTACACAGAGACGTACCGCGCGATGGTTTTTGTACGTAAGACAAGGGGGAGGATTGCGGGCGGGTGACGAGGAGGGAGGACGCGGAGGAGGGAGTATGTGGCTGCAGGCGTCTTGCCGTGGTGGTTGAAGCCGGTCGTGTGATGGAAGGAAGGAAGGCATCGGCGCACGTGCCAAACAAAAGGACCAAAAGCGCCAGGATGCTGACCCGACGGGCGGAAGACATGGTAGTCGATTTTGGACTGTAAGATGAAACCTGTGGAGAGATTTTTTGTTGTGTGGTGCATATGTCAGTGCTGTCAATTGATTGGAAACAAAGATTTTGCCAGGCCACCGTCATCAGTCTTTCGCAAGAAGAAGCAGTACTTCAAAATCGGGCCCTTGACCCGGGATAAATGGGACATTGCTTGTCTGTGTGTGAGAGCATCTTGACAGTGACCTGGCCCTACTTTGAGTCCTAAGATTTGACTCGCAGATTCATTCATCCATTGCATAATACTTCTGCTTTACTTTATCACAGTACCGTAGCCCGTAAGTTTCCTCGTAGGTGCGGCGGCTTTATCGCGACCCTCTTCGCACTACACACGCACCGTAGCAGCAGTAGGAGCAGCAGCAGCAGGAGCGGCCAGGAGTGCGTCTTGAAAGAAGTGGGGGACAGTTAGGTGAGCAGGAGTAGCGAAAACCCATTCCCCTCCGGGCAGCACGAGTGGCAGTCAGCACCAGCAGCATCGCCCTGTAGCACATGCATAGCATGCACTAGAGCCTTTTTTCTGCAGTGCAATCTAACCATTCATGCCTCTCGCTCACGCCAGCAGCACCACTACAACCATTGACACCACTCCTCGCCCTTCCTCCTCCCAGTCTTCCTCTACGTCCTCTTACTCCCCCCCCCCCTCCCTCACCTTTCGCCCGCTCTGTCCCAACGACCTGCACGCCATCAAAACCCTGCACGAAGAACTTTTCCCCGTCAAGTATTCACATTCTTTTTATGAATGTGCAGTGCGTCAGTATATGGTAGGGACATTGCAGCCATTGATAACACTGGTGGCGATGGAGGGAGAGGAGGAGGAGCAGGAGCAGGGAGGGCGAAGAGGAGGAGAGAAGGAAGTGGTGATGAAGACCACTAGACAGCTGGTGGCAACGAAGGAGGAGAAGGAAGAGGAGGAGAAGGAGGAGGAGGGAGGGCATATAGGAGGAGGGCAGGACAAGGGGATCAGAAGCGGTCTTGCTCCCTCTTCAACCGCTTCTTCTTCCTCCCCTTCCTCCTCTTTCTCTTCCGCCCCTTCCTCTCCGCTCTTCTCCTCCACTTTTGTGAAGACACCAATACCATCAACTGCAGCACCTACCTCCCTGATTTCTCTCTCCTTGTCCTCCTCCCCCTCCTCCCTTCCGGCCCCTTTCCAAACCGTAAATCAAAAACGAAACGGGCGCCTCGTCGGTTTCATCCTCGCTCAGCTCATCCCCCTTGCCGAGCTCTCCGCCGAGGACTCCTCCCTTCTCCTCCCCCTCTCTCCTTACCCGCTCCTCCCTTCTTTCCTCTCTACGCCTCCCCCTATCCCTCCCGCTTCTGCTACACATGCCATGTACATCCTCACGCTGGGCACACGTCCCGATGCTCGTCGAAGGGGCCTCGGTCGCTCCCTCCTCCTCCAAGCCCTCGGCCACTCCTCCATCACATCCTCCTCCACGTCCTGCCATTCTCCCCTCCCTCCGGCGACCAGCAGCTGTGGTACTGGGGGACAAGCCACCTCCACCGCCGTCCCTTCCTCCTCCCCATCCTCCTTCTCTTCCTCCTCCAGCTGCATCACTACGTCCATCAGCATCCCCTCCTCCACCTCTTCCTCTTGCCTTCCCTCCCTCCCTCCCTCCCACCCCCCCCCCCCCACCCTTGGCCCCACCACCCTCCACCTCCTCCCTCCACATACCCTCCCCCCCCACCCTCCCCCCACCCTTCCCTCTCCCCCCCC
>Ga0160419_101103_pt1 | contig 12375 bp, 14 predicted proteins | sample CelAP2metagpilot_2_FD_108196 | JGI IMG/M metagenome (GOLD analysis project Ga0160419, IMG submission 108196) | Phycosphere-associated microbial communities from Cellana algal ponds in Kailua-Kona, Hawaii, USA - Cellana AP2-4-25 metagenome pilot ... | reverse complement strand
TCCCTCCCTCCCTCCCTCCCTCCCTCCCTCTCTCTCTCCTTCTCTCCCTCCCTCCCTCCCTCCCTACCTTCCCGAAGACCACGTGCCGGCCGTCCAGGTGGGGGGTGTCTTTGGTGGTGATGAAAAACTGCGAGCCGTTCGTGTTGGGCCCGGCGTTGGCCATGGAGAGGAGGCCGGGCTCCTGGGAAGGGAAGGAGGGAGGGAGGGAGGGAGGGAGGGAAGGAAGGAGGGGTTTCATCGCCTGGTCCGGAAGGGCGAAGCGAAAGGAAGGGAGGGAGGAGGGAGGGAGGGAGGGCAGGAGGGAGGGGGCAGAGAGGGAGGGACGTACCGTGTGCGACCTTTTGAAATTCTCATCTTTGAATTTCTCCCCGTAGATCGACTCCCCGCCCGTGCCATCGCCGTGGGTGAAATCGCCCCCCTGGATCATGAAGTCCTTTGAGAGGGGGGAGGAAGGGAGGGAGGGAGGGAGGGGATGGAGCGTGAGTGTGCGTGCGTACGTAAGCCGAGCCGTTCGTCGATGCCACACGAAGAGGATGAGGGCGGAAGGGAAGGAAGGAAAGAGGGAGGGAGGGAGGGAGGGCGAGCGGGACGTGCCTTGATGACGCGATGGAAGCCCGAGCCCTTGTAGGAGAGGAGGTTGCCCGTGGTCTTGCTCTGACCTTTCTCGCCCGTGCAGAGGCAGCGGAAGTTCTCCGCCGTCCTGGGCACCGAGTCCGCGAAGAGCTCCATAGTGACCCTGGGTAGGGAGGGAGGGAGGGAACGGTTGAGGGTGAGTGTCTCCTGGTCTCGGACGGAGGGATCCATCGTCATCGTATCTTATCTTCTCGTTCCTTCAATCGCTCGCGTCGATTTCGAATCGAACATCACGTGGCTACAATTAGACTGCAGACTATCCTTCTCTCCCTCTCTCCTTCCCGCCCTCCTCCCTTCCCTCCCTACCTTCCCGCCTTCTCCCCTCCGATCGTCACGTCCATGAAGACCTTGGGATTAGGCCCCTCGTGAGCTAGGATGCCCTCCTTGTCGTCGTACATAGAGAGCTTGTTCAAAAACCTGGAGAGGGAGGGAGGGAGAGAGGGAGGGATGTGGATCAGATTAGAAGACATGTCGATATCAATCGTGAAATCGCACTCGCCATACCTCCCTTCCTCCTATCTCCCTTCCTCCCTCCTTCCCTTCCTCCCTCCTTCCCTCACTATCTTCCTTCCCTTCCTCCTTCCCTTCCTCCCTCCCTTCCTCCCTCCCTTCCTCCCTCCCTTCCTCCCTCCCTTCCTCCCTCCCTTCCTCCTCCCTTCCTCCTCCCTCCCTTCCTCCCTTCCTCCTCCCTACCCGCCAAACGTAGCCTTCTCCTTCGCCGCCATCGACTTCAATTTGTCCTTCACCGCCTGGAGCTGAGGGAGAGAGGGAAGAGGGGAAGGAGGGAGGGAGGGAGGAAAGAGGCATGAGTACGCAGGGTTTTCAAACGGTGAACGCCGGGTGCAGTACGACAGTACTTCCTTCCTCCCTCCCTCCCTCCCTCCCTCCCTCTTCCCTTCCGATTTTTCTACTTAAGCTCTGGTCCAATTCGCCCTTCCTCTCTCCCTCCCCCTCTCCCGCCCTCCCTCCCTCCCTCCTGCCCTCCCTACCTGCACCCGAATGTCTTTGTTCTGAGGATCCGCTTTGGCTGCGGACAGCAAATCCTCTCGTGCTTCCTCCAGCAATCCCAGGTGCATCCGGGCCACGCCTAACGAGGGAGGGAGGGAGAGAGGGAGGGCGGAAGGGAGGGGAAGGTGCCATGGGTCGACGATCTTCAGTCCTTCATTTCATCCGGCGCACGAGCCACGCCGAGAAGGAGGAAAACAAGAAGAAGATGAAGAAGAAGAGGACGAAGAAGAAGAGAAAAGGCGCAAGGGCACAAAGAGGGGAGGTAGGAAGGAAAAGAGGGAGGGACCGAAAAGGCGGGGGACGAGAAACACCCTTTTCACATGACAGGACCAGGGAAAGAGGAGGGGGACGAGAAACACCCTCCTCACATGACTGGACCTACCTCGTCGGTACAGAGCCTTGGCACTGCCTGCCTCCTTCTTAAGCGCCGCACTCGCTTCTTGCGCGGCCTCGGGCCACATCTGAGGGAGGGCGGAAGGGAGGGAAAGAGGGTGGGGGAGATAATGTGGTGGAGTCAGTACTGTCATGTGAAACAAAACCGCAACGTTTCTTCCTCCCTTCCTACCTCCGCCTTGAGGAACGCCAGGGCGGCGTTGCTGTGCAGCGTCACACTCAAGGCAGCAGCTGCATCCACGGTGCTGGCATCGTCTTCCTCCTGAATGGACAGGGAGGGAGGGAGGGAGGGAGGGAGGGAGGGCGAGAGTGAAAGGGAATGTTGACAAGGCAATCACAGAGAAACAGGCGCTCGGTTGCCGTATTTTCCTCCTGATCTCCTTCCCTCCCTATCTACCTTCTTCCCTTCCTTCCTTCCTCCCTCCTTCCTTACATTCAACCCATCGACATATGACCCCGCTTCGATGTACTCGGAGGCGGCCTCGCCCCATCGCTGCTCCTTGAAGAGACCTGTGGCGACCTGCAGGGGAGGGAGGGAGGGAGGGAGGGAGGGAGGGAGAGAGGGGGAGGGAGGGAGAGAAAGAGAGAGAGGGAGAAAAGGAGAGGTGAATTTTCCGGCCTCTCGACTTTCCCGGCATTGCAGTATCATCTTAGCAAGGCTGTGAAGGAGACAAGGTCAGCAGAAAGAGGGATAAAAGGGATAATAGAGGAGAAATATGGCAGACGGGAGAGGAGAAGCAAGCAAGCCGCCCACCTCCTTGAGCTTGACGGCCTCCGCCACCCGTTCCTCACTGGACATCTCCCATTTCTCCTTCTTCTTGGGCGCAAATGATAAAAGCTCCACGTCGAAGCATAACGTGGCCTTAGGAGGGATGGAGGGAGGGCTCCCGCTCTCCCCGTAACCGTAGTCGTGGCGGCACTTGAGGATAGCGTGTTCGCCAACCTGCGAGCGGGGGGGAAATGGAAGAGGAAGGGATGGAGAGAGTGAGGGGAGGAATGCATGTGCATGGATTGGGAGATGGGTTGATTGGTTGAAAGCAGAAGCCTTAGGGACCTCAATGTGTCCTCGAACAGACTCCGTTACACTGCACAGCAGCCTTCCGTCTCTCCCTCCCTCCCTCCCTCCCTCCCTCCCTCCCTCTCTACCTTCATGGTGGCAAAGCCGACATCCCATCCTTTGATCACTTGCTGCTGCCCGATCGTGAACTTGAATGGCTGATTGCGCTTCCGGGAGGAGTCTGAAGGAAGAAGGTAAGAAAAAGGAGTCAGGAGAGGTCGATGGAAAGCCACCGTACCGAGTCACTTTTCCGCCTGCTCAAGCCTTTTCGTCCTCACACATCTCTTTATCAGTCCCCCATTTCCCTTCACTCCCTCCATCCTTCCCAACTTTCTCCGCTTCCATCGCACATACCGAACTCCGAGCCGTCGCTTTCGAGCGTGCCCGTGTAGTGCGCCACCACTTCATTCCCCTGCGGCGGCGACTCGCCTTCGCCTTCCTTCAAAATCTGTCGTGTTTGAAAAACCAGAAAAATGATTTAGGTCAGCATATAACGACTTTCATTTGTCCTCCTATTGGGGTTAGCCCTCCCCTCACTCCTACCCTCCGTATCCGTTCCTCTATGAACAAATTACCTTTTTCAGCAATCCTCCGTCCCCGCTCACGTCGATCCACTCCCCATTCGTATTGTCAGCAGCCATATTCGGTAGGTATGCGTCTACGTGGGTAGACAAGCCTGAAGAGAGAAAGGGAAAAGGAAAAGAGGGTGTGGTGGGCATGGAAATTTCCATAGTCGAGAGGGAGGGGAGGTCGATAAGGAAATCGCACGCTCTATTCAAATGGTAGGCATGGAAGCATCCCGCATCCCTACAATCACTGTCAGGAAGCTAAGCATCCTGTACAATTGTGGATGCCATGGCGTGGCTTGGTTTTTGGAGGCGATGGAAATAGAAAATGTAGTGGCAAGCAAGAGCTTCCATTATTCGCCAAGCGAATAAGCTATCTACATCTCCTCTTCCCCTTACCATACCACCCCTACCCGACCAACCAAAGGGTGTCATCGATCGCACCCGCACGCTTGTGCGGCAGGCTATGGTGCCATGGCCTCAAGTTTTACTCAATCCCTACTTTACACACAGTACATAGAGAACACATTGGGCCTGGCAACTTGTGGCAAGCAGACCGCTCTCGCTGTTTGTTGCTGCACGTTCAATCGCCGGCAAAAATCAATTGGGCACTGGCAAGACATCAAAGCACATCGATGCAGAGTCCCTTTCCGTTTATAAAGTAGCAGCAGCAACAACAGTGGAACGACCGGTATGCATCCTGAATCGTCCTGTCGGAAGCCTACGACTATCAGAGCGACGACGTGGCTGAGTAGGATGATGCACCAGAACCGCTTGCCCATATTCATCGCAACTCTCCCTCCCTTCCCCTCCTTCCAACCCTTCCCTCCGCCCCCATCCTCCTTCCTCACGCAGGAAGGCATGGCATCGTTTTTCAACCGCGTGCTTGACAAGCTGGATACAGCATTGGAGGCGTTCAATAGCGCCGTGGATGGGAAGGAGGAGGAGGAAGATGAAGAGGAAGAGGAAGATGACGACGACGACGAGGAAGAGATGAAGGGGGAAGAGGATGACGAGGATGAAGGTCACGTACAAACAGCCGTTGCTCGTGCTGATATCGCCGCTGCCGGTGCTGCTGGTCGGCCTCCTCAAGAACCTTTGCCAGTGCCACCTGCACAACCTCTACCCACACCACCGCCTGAGGAGGAAGGCAAGTCAGGAGGACGGGCCGTGGCTCTATTTCCTCCTCCTCTACTGCCTATCACTGCGCCATCCACCAATGTGAAGCTACCGACGGGCAGGTCGTCAAGCGCTCCCGTGCCACGGGACGCAGCAGTAGCAGCAGGACCGGGAGACACGAGGAGGTCGCCTATATCACAACCGGCACAGGACGAACAGGGTTATGGGATGATGCCTCCAGATCCAGAAAATCAGCAGCAGCAGGGGCAGCAGCAGCAGCAGCAGGGGCAGCAGCAGCAACAGCAGGGGCAGCAGCAACAGCAGGATGAGGATATGGCTGCTGCCCTCCTCCTTTCTTCGTCGACCATTCTCCCTGCTCTCCCTCCTCCTTTGCAAGAGCAGCAGCAGGGGCAGCAGCAGCAGCAGCCGCAGTCAGAGATGAGTGGACAGAACCAACAAGCGAGTTCTTCAGCCCCTCCGTCCTCCTCATTTTCCTCCTGCTCCCCTTCCTCCTCCTCCTTTCTTGCCCTACACCCTTCCAAGCCACCACCATCATCACCGCGAGCCCCAAGTTCCCCCTCACATATGAACAGCCCTCGCTGGTCCTCCCTCTCTCCCGCCCGCCCTCCCTTCCTCTCCTTCCCGAGCCAAGAACCAACAGGGCATGTGTTTGAGAGGGAAATGCGCGTGTGGGACAAGCAGGGAGAGAGGAAGGGAGGGAGGGAGAGAGGGAAGAAGAGACGCGTCTCCGTCTTGCATGATCCACGGAAGATGGGTGGAGGGGAGGGGAAGGCGGTGGAGGAAGAGGCATGCATGGACGAGGAGGAAGACGAGGTCGAGAACGAGGAGGAGGAGGAGGGAGGGAGGGAGGTAGGGAGGGAGGGAAGGCATGCCTGTGTGATGTGCTCTGGCCTGTGGGATGAGGGGGGCTCTGCTCTCTTCCCCTTTTACAGGTGTCAAAAATGCACCATCCTCGTGCACACTGCCTGCAGGTATGCCTTGCTCTCCCTCACTCTCCTTCCTTCACTCCCTCTCTCTCTCCTTCCTTTCCATTTACTTTTCCTCGTGTCACCATCGCTGACCCCCGCCCTCCCTCCCTCCCTCCCTTTCTCCTTCCCCCCCCTCCCTCTTCCCAGGTCATTTGCTCACGCCGCTCTGACCTGTCCGCCACAGCCCTCCTTCCACATGCAACAAGGAAAGAAGGGACCTGTGGGAGTTCAGAGTAAGAGAATGAGAAGGAGGGAGGGAGGGAGGGAGCGAGTGAGAGAGAAAGGATTTAGGTACCCGGTATTGACTGACTCGCCCTCTCGCCCTCACCCCCTCCCTCCCTCCCTCCTTCCTTCCCTCCCTCAGACCCCACCGTCCTCAACGCCGCGGGCGTATTCACCCTCCGCCTTAAGCAGGCCTACGACCTCCCCCTCCCACCTGGCACCACCATCTATGCCAAGATCGGCCTCTGGCCCTGGAATGAACGGGTACGCAAGCCCTTCCTCCCTCCCTCCCTCCCTCCCTCTATTTATTTCTCTATTTCCTAGCCCTAAATCCTCTCTGTCTTACGCGCCTTCCCTCTCTCCCTCCCTCCCTCCTTTCCTTCCCCGCTCCCTCCCTCAGGTGAACACTGCGCTTGCCGAGGTGGGCATCGGGCGTGACGCCTGTTGGACAAGCCCCGACTGGAAGGAAACGGGGGAAGGGGAGGTAACGAGGACAAGGACGAGGACGTGGAGGGGGCGAAACAGCGGGGAGGAGGAGAGAGAGAGATTGAGCGAAAGATGCCCGAGCTCGGCACCTCGGATTGATGACCTACAGCCTCTCCCTCCTTCCCTCCCTCCTCCCCTTCTTCCCTCCCCTCAGGGGCCTTCCTCCTACTCCCTCCTCCATCCCTACAACAGCGCCTCAACCCCTCTCCCCTGCCTCCGCCTGGGGCTGTATGCTTCCTTTTCTGCTGCCTCCCTCACAACCATCCTAGACCGATGTGTCGGCGTCGCTGGTAAGGGAGGGAGGGAGGTTTCGTCCCTCAACTTATTCAAAAATTCATTCGTCCATCCCTCCCTCCCTCCCTCTCTCCCTATTTCCCACGCTCCCTCCAAACCGCTATTCCTTGTTCTTTCTGGCTTTCCCGCCCATGGATATCGACCACTGACTCACCCCTCCTTCCCTCCCTCCCTCCCTTCCTCCCTGATCCCTTCCTCCCCCCCTCTCTTCAGAGATTCCTCTTGTGCCTGTCTTGGCGTATCCACGCGTGGAGGTCGAGCGCTGGCATACCCTCAAGGAGCAGGGGAGTCAGGAGGAAGAGGAGGAGGAGGAGGAGGAGGAGGAGGAGGAGGAGGAGGGGGCAGAGAAAGGGGGAGGACGGATGAGAGGAGAAAGAGGTGGAAAAAGAGGTGGAGGAGGACGGGGGGGGGGAGGAGGAGGAGGAGGAGGAGGAAGAAGAGGAGGAGGAAGAGGAGGAGGAGGAGGTGGAGGAAGGAAGGGAGCCATTTTGTTCAGTGTGTCCTTCAATCCCACTCACTCCGTTTCACCCTTCCTCGGCGCCTCCCCCTCCTCCTCCTTCCCTTCCTCCTCCGACCCACTTCCTTCTCCCTCGACCTCCCTTCCCTCTCCTTCTTCCCCTTCCCTCCTCCTCTCTGCAGCTTCCAATGCAGTCCACCAGCAGCCACCGTCTGTTGTCTCGTTCTCAGTAGCCGAGCACTTGTTCACACTACATGTAAGGGGGGAAAGAAGCAAGGAGGGAGGGAGGGAGCGAGCGAGCGAGCGAGGGAAGGTTTAGCAGGATCTGACAGCATCTCACCCCATCATCAACAGAGCTACCGAAACCTCACCTTCTGCGGTGTCTGCGACTCCCTCCTCCTCGGTCTGATCCGTCAGGTACGCCCTGCTTCCCTCCTTCCCTCTCTTCTTTCCCTCCTATCACCGTCCTCCACTTATCCCCCCCTCTCTCTCCCTCCCTCCCTCCCTCCCTCCCTCCCTCACTTATCCAGGGCTATCGCTGCGAGCGCTGTGGCTTCGACGTCCACCAAGAGTGTCAGCTCCGGGTACGCTGCCCTCTACCCCTCCCTCCTTCCCTTTCTCCTCCCCTCCCTCTTTCTCTCCTTGCATGTCTCTGACTAGTGTGACCGACCCCTCACCCCTCCCCTCCCTCCCTCCTCGTCCAGGCAAGCATCCAGCGGCCCTGTCGAAGCCCGCACAGTGTGACAGAGCAAAGAGGGGGGGAAGGAGGAGGGGATGACGCCATGGGACTGTCATCAAGTAATATTTCCTCTCCCTTCTCGACGCCGGCCCGGGGAGGAGGAGGAAGAGGAGGACGAGGACGAGGACGAGGAGGAGGAGGAGGAGGAGGGGAAAGGGAATTAGGGAGCACAACAGAGGTGGAAGAGGAAGGAGAAGAAGAAGAAAAAGAAAGAAGGGGAGGAGGAGGAGATGAGAAAGAAGGAGGAAGAGGAGGAGGAGGGGAGGGGGTAGCAAGAGCAGCGTCTGTGGCTGCTGCAGTGGCCGCCCGCCTTGCGTCTCCCGCTGCTGCTGCAGCTGCTTCTGCAACCACTCCTCTGCCCCTTCCTCCCCCCTCTCCTTCTTGTTCCTCTCTGTCTCTGTCTAGGACTCGGGGGGCAGGGGATAGCGGAGGAGAGGCAAGGAGGGAGGGAGGGAAGGAGGGGGGGAAGGCGAGCGGGGAGGGCATCGGGTCGCTGCGGGTCAGGATCGTAGAAGCGCATGCTTGCTCCAACAAATGCATCACGGTACGAGGGAGGGAGGGAAGGAGGGGGGGAGGGCGGATGGGAGGAAAAGATGAAAGCCCTGTTTCGGTCCTGATGTGCCTTTTCATCATGCCCTTCTTGCTTCCCGCCCCCCCCCTCCCTCCCTCCCCAGCTCCCAAATGGGTCTATCAGGCATCATCATGCCGCCTCTTTCCTCCAGAACCAAGGCCAGGACGACGTCCGAGACTTCTACTGCCGCATCAAGCTCGGACCCATTCAGGTCTATCCATCCCTCCCTCTCTCCATCCCTCCCTCCATCCCTTCTCCTCTCCATCTATTCATCTACCCTCCCCCGCTAATCCTACAGGCGGATCGCGGGAATAAGAGCGTCATTTCCCACAGAACGCGAACCATCTACCAGGTACCTCCCTCCCCTCCCCCCCTCCTTCCATCCCTCGCTCCCTCCTACCTTCCCATCCTCCCCGCCTCCCTCCCTCCCTCCCCGCAGACCTCCGATCCCGTGTTCTCCGAGCAATGGACCCTAGACGTGCCACACTACAGGGCTAGCCTCTCGGTACGCCTCCCCCCTTCCCTCCCTCCCTCCCTCTGTCCCTGCTTCCCTCCTCCCTCCCTCCAACCTTTTCTTCCCCTCCTTCCCTCCCTCCCTCCCTCCCTCCCTAGATCGAGCTCATGGACGCGGCCCGTGAGCGTGTGGTGGGCAAGGCGGAGTGGCCCGTCTTTCGCCTGCTACAAGAGGAGGCAGACAGGGCGATGGGAGGGAGGGAAGGAGGGTGGGAAGGAGGGGGGCAGGAGGAGGAGGAGGAGGAGGAGGAGGAGGAGGAGGGGGAGAGGGTTGCTCCCTTGATGTAAGCTTGAGGGAGGGAGGGAGGGAGGGAAGGAAAGAGGGAAGGAGAAGGTGGACGAGCCCGCAAATTGCTCTTTCCAGACGACATTCATTCTTATCCCCTCATGCCCTCCCTCCCTCCCTTCCTCCCTCCCTCCCTCCCTCCAGTGTCAACGACAAGGAGGTGGGCTACCTGCGCCTCAGCCTGCGCATGAAGGAAGACAACGCCTCCCTCTTCCTTGCCCAGCGACCGAGACGTGTTCCAGCCCCACCACAGGTAGGTAAGGAGGCAGGGAGGGAGGGAGGAAGGGAGGGAGGGAGGGAGAGAGACGTGTGTCTGACCTCGTTTCGGAAGGAAGAGGAAGCCGGTTTATTTTGTGCAGTCTTTCACTCCTCATACTAATATCCGCCTGTATCTATATCTGTATCTGTATCTATATCTATATCCATGACTACTTATAGGAGGAGCTGGCCGTGGAGAGCTTCCGACGGGCGCTAGACCGGCTGCAGGTAAGAAGCCGACACCCTCGCTCCCCCCCTTTCCCCTCCCTTCCCTCCTTCCCACCCGTCCCCCCCCCCGTCCTTTAGGCCCTCCTTGCTTACCTGCGGGCGCTCGAATCGAGCTACTCCTACATCATGAGCTGGGAGCACCCTCCCTCCACCCTCGCCCTCCTCCTTCTTTTCGTCTACCTCTGCCTCTACACCGACGCCGAGAAGGTGAGAAAGGGAGGGAGGTAGGGATGGAAAGAGAATGTAAGCGATCATTTCACTCACGCACACACCTCCCTCCCTCCCTCCTTCCCTCCCTCCCTTTCAGGCTGGATCCCTTCTGGTTTTCGCCATTCTCACCTTCATGACGCGCGCTCTATACGTCCGCAGCACTGGACAGTACGTGCCTTGTTCTCCCTCCCTCCCTCTCTCCCTCACTCCTTTATATCCTTCCATCTAACACACCCTTCCTCCTCTCCCTCCCTCCCTTCCTCACCCCCTCCCTCCTTCAGGTATGCGCAGCGATGGGTGGAACATGACCCGGAAGAGGACGCAGCAGCAGGGGGGGACGGATCCTCCTCCTCCTCCTCCTCCTCTTCAATCGCCAAGAGGCCCTATCGAGCTATCGCTAAGCTCAAGGTAACTAAGTCTCTCTCCCTCTCTCCCTCTCTCCCTCCCTCCCTCCCTTTTCCTCCCACCCTTCCTCCTCTCTTACCTTTATTTCTTCCTTCCCTGTTCACATGCCCCGCACTCCCTCGCGACCTCTCTCCATCATCGTCACCCTCCCATCCTCCCTCCCTCCCTCGGTAGATCTCCGTCGACCGTGCCCGCTTCGCCCGTGCTGCGGAGGGTCGGGGCAGCACGTACGTCACCATTACCTACGCCCACCACGGAGCCGACCCACAGGTACTCCCTCCCTCCCTCCTTTCTTCCTTGTCTACCTTCTTCTCTCCTTCGGTCCGAAATCCATGATTGCTCTATCAATTTTCGTACCTTCTTTTTCCCACTCTTCTCCCACTCCCTCCCCTCCCACCCTCCCCCCCTCCCTCCCTCCCTCCCTCAGGAGGCGGACCAAGACTTGGTCGTCGGCTGCTGCTCAGGAATGGTGGGGGATGAAGGCTCATTTGGAATGCTCAAGGTGCCTCCATCCCTCCCGTCCTCCCTTCCTCCCTCTCTTCTTCTACGTCCTCCCCTGCTTTTTCTCTTTCCTCTGTTGTCTCACCCATCATTTCGCCACCTCCCTTCCTGCTCAGGAGCTCGATCTGGACGTCTCCCTTCCATTCATCGCCACCGCTCAGCTGGGAGGACGCGCTGAGAGGGCCTCCTTGTTCCGCAACATCTGCGTGTGGGATGAGGAAGGCGGGGAGGAGGAAGGGGAGGGGGCAGGGAGGGAGGGAAGGGGGAGGAGTAGCTCCCTCTCTGCTGCTGTTGGGGAGGGGCACAGGCGCTGGTCGCTCCTTTGGCCTGTATTACAGGTACTTCTTCACCTCCCTCCCTCCTCCCTCCCTCCCTTCCTCCTTCCTCTTCCTCACCCCTCCCTTCCTCCTTCCCTCCTTCCTTCCCTCCCTCAAGCCCATCGGCTTTGCTCCAGGCCAAGCCTCCTCCTCGTCACAGAAAAAATTGGAGGCTTTGCCCTTCACGGCAGCCACTGGATGCTTGAGGATCCGTGCCTACCAGGTGGGGAAATAGGTGGAGGGAGGGAAGGAGGGAGGGGTGAGGATGGAGGTGACATGATGACTCTTACAGCGTGATTGCTCACCGGCCCTTCCTCCCTCCCTCCTTCCCTCCCTCCCTCCCTCCCTCTGTGCAGGACTCGGGCCTCTCCACGTTCGAGGGAGAGTACCTCGGCCAAGCCCTCCTTCCCCTCGCCCCCCTCATCGAGCAGGCCCTCTCTCCCTCCCTCCCTGGACCAGGACGGGAGGGGAAGACGGGAGGGAGGACGGGAAAGGTAGAGGGCTGGATCCCGGTCGGCGTCTTTAATAGCTTGCAGTATCAAGGTAAGGAGGGATGGAGGACGGGAAGGAGGAAGCTGTGGATGCGGTTGACCTTTGACTTTCTTTCATGTGTCTCTTTTGTCTCACACTTTGCTTTTCTCTCTTTCTTTCCCCCCCTCCCTCCCTCCCTCCCACAGCTTCTCTTCGTGAAGAAGCAGGAGAAGTGCATCAAGAAGCAGAGTTCCAGCAGCAGCAGCAGCAGCAGCAACAAGAAGCCGTCGGTCCTCCACTCACCGACGAAGGAAGGGAGGGAGGAGGACGAGGCGGAAGACCAGGCGGAGAACGGGGAGGGTATCCGAGAGGCTCATTCTACACGCCACCTCAACCCACCTTTCCTCCGGCGGCCGTGGCCGTCCATGTGCGGGCATCGATTGAGTGAGAATGGAGGAACGAGTGAGGGAAAAGGGGGAGGAAAGAACGAGGAATTTTTTCGCTGCGTTGCGCGATACACAACCATCTTTCTCATCACTCGTCCCTTCCCTCCTTCCCTCCTCCCCTCCTCCCCTCCTCCCCTGCCTTCTTCAATCGCTGACAGGATTCCGCCAACCTCCTCCTCCTCCTCCTCCTCCTCCACCTCCTCCTT
>Ga0160419_101102_pt1 | contig 12381 bp, 13 predicted proteins | sample CelAP2metagpilot_2_FD_108196 | JGI IMG/M metagenome (GOLD analysis project Ga0160419, IMG submission 108196) | Phycosphere-associated microbial communities from Cellana algal ponds in Kailua-Kona, Hawaii, USA - Cellana AP2-4-25 metagenome pilot ... | reverse complement strand
CGCGACGACATGCGCAAGGCCGCCGAGAACCTGGAGTTCGAGGAGGCCGCCCGCCTGCGCGACGAGGTCAAGCGGCTGGAGGCGGTGGACCTCGCCATCGCAGACGATCCCATGGCCCGCCAGTATGCGGTGGAGAAGGCGGTGGGCGATGCCCAGAAAAGCTCGGGCCGTTCCACCCTGGGCCGCGGCGGGATGCGCGGCGGCACCAAGCGCAAGGCCCGCCGCTGATGCGGCGCGGGGCGGCGGCGCTGGCGCTGCTTCTCTCGGCCGCCCCCGCCCTCGCCTGGGAGTTCACGCCCGGCCCACCCTGCCGTCTGGACCACGCCGAGGGCGACCTCTCGGTCAACCTCACCCACGATCCCGGCCCGCCGCGTTTCACCATCACCTACCGGAGCCCAGTCCCCCTGCCCCGGGAACCTATCTTCGCCATCCGCTTCGAAGGCGCCGCCCCCCTGACCATCACCACGGACAGGCACACCTACGGCCCGGAGGGGCGCAGCCTGACGGTCTCCGACAGGGGCTTCGGCAACCTCCTGCGCGGCATGGCGGGCAACGGGCGCATGGTGGCCCTGCTGGGCGAGCGCACCCTGCCCCTGTCGCTGGCGGGCGCGGCACCCCAGGTCCGGCCCTTCGCCGAGTGCGCCGCCGCCCTCTCCTGAAAAGCAATAAAATACAGCACTTTACGTTACCCTGGCCCAGACCTGCCCGAGGCGGCAAATGGCGGCGATCACGATTGCGGGAACCATTTCCCCCGGATTCCGGTTTTCTCCCCAACAACGCACTTCGCGAAGGAGAAAGACAATGGAATATGGACTTTTCGGCCTCATCGTCCTGATCGCGGACATCTATGCGATCTATCAGGTTCTCACCTCCGGCGCCTCGACGCTGGCCAAGATCCTCTGGACGCTGCTGATCCTGGTGCTGCCGGTGCTCGGCTTCATCATCTGGCTCATCGCAGGCCCCCGCGGCGGCTCCGTGCGCGTGTAACGCCACCCACCGCCTGACAAAGACCAAAGCCGACGGGCCCGCCCCGTCGGCTTTTTTCGTGCGCCCTCCCCACCAGCCAAGACAGCCGTAACCCTTTGTTAAGGAAGATTGGCAAGGATGGTTAAAGGGAGATTAAGCATGAAAAAGCCGATCCTGACCGCCCTCGCCCTCTTCATCCTGACCCCGAACGGCGCCCTCGATGCCGGCCCCTGGCTGCGCGAGAAGGGCGAAAGCTTCACCTCCTTCTCGCTCAGCGCCAGCCTCTTCCGCGACACCAACAGCACCGGCTACCTGGAGTACGGCGTGACCGAGCGCAGCACCATGGGGCTGGAAATGGGCCTCGCCCAGAACGAGACGCGGCGCAAGCTGGCCTTCGGCACGCTCTTCCTGCGCCGCCCCATCGGCAAGACGGACGGCCCCAGCCGCATGGCCTACGAGCTGGGCGTCGGGGCCACCTACGCCGGGGCCGGCACGGGCGCCCGCGCGCATCTCAAGACTGGCCTCTCCTGGGGCCGCGGTCTCACAATCGGGGACCGCAGCGGCTGGATCAACACCGACGCCGCGGTCCTCTGGAGCCTCTCGAACGACACCCACGTCGGCAAGCTCGACACCACCCTGGGGATGACCTTCAGTGACCGCTTCCAGGGCATGGTCCAGCTCAACTTCGCCCACCAGGAGGGCGAGACCTTCTCTTACTTCGAGCCCTCGCTGATCTTCACCCCGCCCAAGAGCAAGCTGCAGATCCAGTTCGGCGTCATCACCCCGCTGGATCAGCCGAACAAGACGGCCATCAAGCTGGGCCTCTGGCACAGGTTCTGATCAGCGCTTGTCCATCCGCACCGTCGCCATCACCCGCCCGCGCACCGCCGTGGGCCAGACCAGCCGCAGCTGATCCCGGTTCGGCCCCTGGCGCAGGTCCACGTGGGGCATGGCATACTGGCGCACGTTGGCCGCGTTTCGCAGGGCGCCAAGCGTGATGACGCTGTCCACGCTCAGGGCCTGCCCGCCGAAGGGCAGGACATCGGCGGCGTCGATGGTCCAGGTGTCGGCCTCGCTGCCCTGGCTGAAGTCGATCAGCGCCGGGCACTCCACCTGCACCTGCACGTTGTTGTAGGAGTTGCCCGTCATGACCACGTTCTTGGCCCGGTTGTGATCGAGATCGGCAAAGGTCGTGTCCACCCGCTCCACCCTGTCCATCGTGCCGTTGATGCAGCGGAAGCGGTTGCCCGTCACCGAGATGCCGTTGAGGAAATGCCCCGCCCCGTGCGGCTTCACCACCAGGTAGCTGAACCAGGGCGCCACCTCGCCCGACAGGAAGACGTTGTCCGTCACGCTCAGGGCGCTGAAGGAGAAGCCCCCGGTAAAGCCCGGCGTCGGGTCCTGCTCGTTGGTCCACTCGATGAAGGCATTGTCCACGTAGTTGTTCGCCAGCACCGAGCTGGTGTTCGTCGTGGCCAGCACCAGCCCAGCCGAGCGCACCCCGTTTGCCACCCCGTCGCCCTGGAAGAAGTGGTTGCCCAGGATCAGGTTGTTCTGCCCCGCGATTACCCCGAAATGGCGAAAGCGGGTCGCCCGGTTGTCGCGCAGCTTGAGATCGTTGGCGTTCATGTTGAAGCCCACGGTCCGGCGCTCCGGCACGGTCAGCGCATCCTCGTTGGACAGGAACTGGCAACGGTCGATGAACATGCCCTGGCAGCCGCCCCCGATGGAGGTGATGCCCCGGTCCTTGGGCCGCGTGATGAAGCAGTCCTTGAGGGTGAAGGTCGAGCCCGTGATCGCCAGCATCACCGCCGAGGCGCGCCCGTTGCACTGGAACTCGATGTCCGTGAGGACAAACTTGCTGAGCTGGCTGAAGCCGCTGAAGTCGAGCAGGTAGCGGAAGCGCCGGAAGCTGAAGGTCTGGGTGCCTGCCGCATCATAGAGCGGCGCGCTCAGGGTGAGGCTGCTGGTGGCGGCGTTCTTGTCCCGCACGTAGATCTCGCGGCCCACGCCCGAGCCCTCCACCAGCGCCCCCACCGGCACGGCGCCAAGGTTGCTGACATTGCTCAGCCGGAAGGGATCGCCGGGATCGTAGGTGGCTTGAGAGCTGGCCACCGCGTCGTCCCAGGCGGCACTCACGCCCGCCTCGATCTGGCCGTTCCGGATCACCCGGCGGGTGGCATAGAAGGTCCGGTCCGGCACCGCCGCCTGCATGTCCACCGGCCCGGTCAGGGTCACCTTGCGGCCACCCAGGTCGAAGGATTCGTGATCCACGTTGTTAAGGAGCGCCTGGAAGCCTTTGCGGAAGGCCAGTTCCTCGTCCTCGAAGGCCTCCACGTAGGTCGGCAGATCGAAGTTGCGCCGCAAAAGCAGCAGCGCCTCGGTGGGCATGGAGAGGGTCCCCTCGAAGCGCACCGGGTGGTCCAGGGTCACGTCCCCGTTCAGCCGGAAAGTGCCCGCGGGCACGTAGATCGTGCGCCCCGCCGCCGCCGCGTTGGCCGCCTCGAAGGCGGCCGTGTCATCGCTGCTGCCATCGCCGAGGGCGCCGTAGTCCGTCACATCGACGAGGGAGATCATGTCCCGCAGGAAGACCGAGGTGACATCCTCGATCACCAGGTCGTCGATCCGCACGATGCCGCCGTTCGGCCCCGTGAGGTCCAGTCCGAAATGGCCGTAGAGGGGGGCGCTGCCCCAGACCATGTCCACCCCGCCCCGGTCCCCGGCCCCGATGATGGCGCTCACCTCCACCACCGTGCCGTAGCTGTCGAGCGTGGTCGCGGGTCCGGAGGTCGCCACGCCGCTCACCTGGCTGCCGTCCCCGCGCGCCGGGTAGGCGGCGATCCGCACCGAGGGGAAGGAGCCGCTGATCAGCTTCACCCGCGCCGTCACCCGCAGGTAGCAGCCCGGCAGCAGGGGCACCTGCCCCATGTAGCGCAGCCGCTGGGTGGCCTCGGTCTTGAGCAGCTCCAGCGCTCCGCCGAAATCCGCATCCGCCGCCACGAAGAGCGCATTGCCCGCCCCCGCATAGGTGTCCGAGCCCGGCGTCCCGTCGCCGCTCGACCAGACCTCGAGCCCCTGCTCGAAGGGCGGCGGCATCAACAGCACCCCTTCGGTGATCGCCTTGTTCATCTTGATGTCCCTTCCCGCCAGTTGCGCCAGTACCGGCCCCGGGCCGATGCAACAGGGAAATAGGAGGAGAAGGGTTAAGCCGAGGCAGCAGCAGCGGGCGTTGCGGGGGTATGGCGCTTGACCCAGCGCTCCGCCGCTAGAAGGTCAAGTTACTGAAAATAGATGAACAATCAGCAGGCCCGCCTCATCCTTCCAGGCTCAGCCGCGCATTGATCCGTTGCGCCGCCTCGGCCGCCGCAAACCAGCCCCGGGCCTGGCGCACGGCTTCCCGCACCTTACCCGGTCGGCTCTCGAGGGCGGCGAAAAGCTCCGTCGCCCGGTAAAGCCCGCCCAGAGAAGGCGGCGGCAGGGCCCGCTTCTGAAGCGCCTGCCGCGTCACCCGAAGGCGCGCCGCAACGTCCCCCTGGCTCACCAGGTCAGGCTTCACCTCCCGCAGGCGGCTGCCCCTCGGCAGGGCCGCCAGGGCCTCCCCGATCGCTGCGGTGATGACCGCTTCCGCCTCTTCTCCCGCACGGACCAGGGCCAGGCCCACCAGGCCCGGTGCCCCCAGCCCGATCAGGGCATCGTCAAACCCCGCCTCAAAAAGCGCATCTGTCAGGCCCTCCGCCTCCCAGCCGCCCTCCGGCAGGGCAAAAACCAGCTCGAACTCGAACCCCTCAACTTCCGTCATTGTCGCTCTCCTTCCGCACCAGGCAGCCCTGCGCCTGCCGCAGCAAGGCCCGGGCGTGGGCCGTCGGATCACGCGGCGTGCTCCAGACCTGGTTGCGGCAGAAGATCCCATTGCGGAAACGGTCCCTTTCCGTCTCGGGGCAAAGCACATGGCCCCGGGCATAGGCGCTGCGGCCCCGGGCCTTCACCACCCGCCAGCCCATCCGCTCCAGCGCGCGCAGGGCCCGCTCGATCTCCTTGTTCGGATGCCGCGCCCTGGCCACGGGTATCCCTCCGGCAAGAAGTTGTCAATCGACAACCGAGGCGCCACCAGCGCGGCGCCCGCACCAGTCCGAAGGATTTGTCTGAAAATAGCGTTAACGGCGCGGCATGACCGTCGCAGCAATCACGCCGTCGCGCCCGGCTGCTTCATCACCTGCACGCCGCCGATGCGCCAGCCCGCCTCGGTCGCGATCATCCGGTAGAGCAGCAGGTGCGCAAAGCCCTTCTGATCGACGATCCGCACCTTCTGCCAGTAGGAGCCGCCGCGCTCCTCCAGCTCCAGGTACTCCACCTCCGCCGGGCGCCAGACCATGGGGTAGCCCTGGGTCACCATGCGCTGGAAGTTCTGCGGCGTCTGGAAGAGCCGCTGCAATGTCGGGGTGGCGTAGGTGAAGGCGGTCTCGAAGTCGTCCGCCTTGAAGGCCTCAATCTGGCTGCTGATCGTGCCCTCGATTTCCTGCTGCTGCGCCTCGGCGCCGCCGCTCAAGGTGGCCAGCAAAAGGCCGAAGATCCCGGCCAATACCCAATTCCGCATGTTCTCTCTCCCCTGGGGCTAGGTGACTTTAGGTAAGCCACGCCGCCCCGGGGGCAAGAGTTTCACGCCGCCTGGAGTTTACCCGCCAGGGCCGCGTCGATCAGGGCGATGGTCTCCTCCACGCCGTAAAGCGCGATGAAGCCGCCGAAGCGCGGCCCCTGGCTGGCCCCCAGGAGCACTTCGTAGAGGGCGGTGAACCAGTCGCGCAGGGGCTCGAAGCGGGGCTTACCGACGGCGAAGACCATGGACTGAAGCGCCTCCGCGTCCAGCCCGCCGTCCCACGCCTTCAGCTTGTCGCGCAGCTCTTCCAGGGCCTCGCGCTCCAGCGCGGTGGGCGCCCGGAAGACCTTCTGGGGCTTCACGAAGTCGTTGTAGTAGCGCACCGCGTGGCCCGCCGCCGCATCCATGCCCGGGTGGGTCTCGGGGCTCGCCTCGGGCGCGTAGCGCTGGATGAAGCCCCAAAGCTGGGCCTTTTCCTCGGCCCCCGAAACGGAGGCGAGGTTGAGCAGCATGGAGAAGGGCACCACCATGTCGGACGTCGGCACATCGCCGCCGTGGATATGCCAGACGGGGTTATTCAGCCGGGCCTTCTCGTCCTGGGTCTCGTAGGCCCGGAGCTGTTGGTGATACTCGTCCACGGCCTTGGGGATCACGCCGAAGTACATGCGTTTCGCCGTCTTCGGCTTCAGGAACATGAAGTAGGCCAGGCTCTCGGTGCTGGCATAGGTGAGCCACTCGTCGATGGAGATGCCGTTGCCCGAGGACTTGGAGATCTTCTGCCCCTTTTCATCGAGGAAGAGCTCGTAGCTGAAGTGTTCGGGCTTCTTGCCGCCCAGGATCTCGCAGATCCGGTCGTAGATGGCGGTGTTGGTGGCGTGCTCCTTGCCGTACATCTCGAAGTCCACGTCAAGCGCCGCCCAGCGCGCGCCGAAGTCGGGCTTCCACTGGAGCTTCACGTTGCCCCCGGTGACGGGCAGGGTCATCTCGGTGCCGTCCTCGTCGTCGAAGGTGACGGTGCCCGCCTCGGCATCGACGTGCTTGATCGGCACGTACATCACCCGCCCGGTCTCGGGATGGATCGGCAGGAAGATGGAGTAGGTCTGGCGCCGCTCCTCGCGCAGCGACTTGAGCATCACTTCCATGATCTCGTCGTACTTCTCGCAGGCCCTGAGCAGGATCTCGTCGAACTGGCCCGAGCGGTAGAACTCGCGCGCCGAGTAGAACTCGTACTCAAAGCCGAAGGTGTCGAGGAAGCGGCGCAGCATGGCGTTGTTGTGGTGGCCAAAGCTCTCGTGGGTGCCAAAGGGGTCCGGCACGTCCGTGAGCGGCTTGTGCATGTGCTCGGCCAGCATCTCCTGCTGGGGCACGTTGCCCGGCACCTTGCGCATCCCGTCGAGGTCGTCGGAGAAGCAGATGAGCTTCGTCGGGATGTCCGAAATCTCCTCGAAGGCGCGCTTGATCATGGTGGTGCGCAGCACCTCGCCGAAGGTGCCGATGTGCGGCAGGCCCGAGGGGCCATAGCCCGTCTCGAAGAGCACGTAGCCCTTCTCGGGCGGTTTCTTGGCATAGCGTTTGAGCACGCGGCGCGCCTCTTCGAAGGGCCAGGCTTTGCTTTCCATCGCCGCGGTTCGCGTCTCAGACATGCCGATCATCCAATTCTTGCCGATTCCACGCCCCTCCGGTGGGGCGTCGCGTGTACCTATTGCGTCGCTCTACTTGCGTCAATATTCTGCACTGCAACATGACTTCTCGAAGGACGCCCCCGATGCACCAGGACGACGACGCCCATTCGCTCAGCGCCCAGGATTGCCTGGTGGCCCTCATGGTCGCCGTCTCGGCCTCGGACGAGAACATCCGCACCACCGAGCTGATCAAGATCCAGGCCGCCGTGAACATGCTGCCGATCTTCGCCCAGTACGACGATGACCGCATGAGCGTCATCAGCAAGACGGTCTTCGACCTCTTCGAGCAGGAGGACGGGCTCGACGCCCTCTTCGGCCTGATCCGCGAGAACCTGCCCGAGCGGCTCTTCGAGACGGCCTACGCCCTGGCCTGCGACGTGGCCGCCGCCGACGGCACCCTGGGCGAGGCCGAGCTGCGCCTGCTCGAGGAGATCCGCTACGAGCTCAACCTCGACAGGCTGCACGCCGCCGCCATCGAACGCGGCGCCCGCGCCCGCCACCTGAGCTAGGCCGCGCTTAGCCCCGGCGCCCGCGCCGGGCTCAGTGGATCTTGATCGGCAGCAGCACGCACTCCGAATAGAGCATGTCGATCTCGTTCGGCGGCAGCAATCCCTGCTGGCAGAAGCGCGGCGTGGCGAACTCCCGCACCTCGTCCGGCGTGATCCCCGGCGCGGCAAAGCGCCGGTCAAGCGAGAGGATCGCCGCCTCTTCCGGCAGGACCGAGGCCGCGATCCGGTCCGCGTAGCGGGCAAAGAGCGGCTGATCGCTCAGGAACATGATCTCGTGGGTGACGAAGTCGTCGTGCTTCTGCTGCGGGTAGATGACCATCACGCAAAGCCCATCCGGGGTCTCCACCGCCAGGGGATGCAGGCGGTCCAGCCCCCGGTGATCCTCAATGATCCGGCGCTCCTTCTCGGTCAGCCTGTCGCCCAGCGAGAGCGGATTGCGGTGCACCGTGAGGCGCGGCGCCCCGGGGCGCGGCAGCCAGACCAGCCGCTCGCTGTCGAGCACCGTCAGCCCGGCCTTGATGAGCACGCTCACCGCCGCCTTGGCGGAGGAGAAGTTGGTCACCGTCACCTCCGGGTCCGAGGTCGCCAGGCGCAGCATCTTCTGCCCCACCCCGCCGCCGCGATAGTCCTTCAGCACGTACCAGGAGGTCATGTCGGCGGTCTTGCGCGGCCCCTGGCTGGTCATCCGCTCGGCCGTCACCAGGCCCAGCACCCCCACCAGCTCCTTGCCGTCGCGCACCGTCACCGCATAGCGCCCCTGGGGCCCGCTCCAGCGTCCGGCCACCAGGCGGCGCCAGCCCTCGATGTCCCACTTGGCCTTGTGAAAGACCCGGTTCATGAACTGGGCCACCTCCTCGCGTTCCTCGGGGGCGGCATAGGCAACCTCGACCATGGCTCTTCCTTTCAGCGGTTCATCAGTTCCGAGAGGGCGATCCAGCGGCTGCTGCCGCCCCTTGTGACGCGCTCCATGAAGGCTTCGGTGAAATCCCAGGTGGCCTCGTCCGTCTGGAGGTGGTGGGTCACCAGGCCCGTGGGCTCGTCCCGGTCGGCCTCGCCCGTGCGGCGCTGGCGAAGATGGCGCAGGCACTGCTCCAGGGTCTTCTCCGTCCCGGCAAAGCGCGCCCCCTCCTTCCAGCGGATCGGGTCGATGTGGCCATTGAAGATCTGCAGGCCCGCCACCGGCGAGGGCGAGGGCCGCCTGTCGAAGTTGGAGAGGGCCGGAAAGCCCCAGCCCGGCAGGTGCGGCAGGGTCTTGTCGGCGATCCGGTTCCAGGGCGGCACGAAGACCGGCAGAAGCCGCGGCAGCCCCGCCTCGGTCAAAAGCCGCCAGCCCTCGCGCAGGTCCGCCTTCTGGAGGGAGAGGTCCCGGTTCACCCCCACCTCTGAGGCCCGGGCGGGCTTGGGCTCGTGGTTGCGGTGGGCCAGCCCGTGCTGCAACACCAGCGTGCCTGGCGCCCCCTCCAGCCGCTCCTTCAGGGGGGCGCCCACGCCGCGCGGCACGGCGGCCAGGTGCAGCGGCGCGCGAAAGCGGTCGGCCAGGGGGATCAGCCGGTCGAGGTCCGCTGTCGGTTCCTCCACGTCGTCGTCGCGCCACCAGAAGGTGGGCGCCTCGCCCGCCGCACGCCAGAGCGCCAGCTCCGCCTCAAGTTCGTCCCAAGTGGCCATGAAGTCTCTTTCCTCTAGGGGTGTCGGGGCCGTCAGGTGCCGTAGAGCAGGCTCCAGCGTTCGATCAGGCCGCGCTGGACCCGCTTGGCGCGGGCGTTCCAGCCGCGCGCCCCGGGCGGCCGCTCGCGCGCCTCCCGGCTGATGCCCGCCCGCTCCTCATCGTTCGCGGCGAAGATGGCAAAGGCCAGCTCCTCGCCGCCGCCCTCCTCCCGGCTGATGTAGCCGGCCAGGCCCGAGACGAAGTTGAGCGTGCCGGTCTTGGCCGCGACGCTCACCGGGTGGTCCCGGTCGGGCCGGCCCTGGTCGTCGCGCAGCAGGAAGGGCTTCATCAGGTCGCGCAGGCTGCTTTCCTTCACCACCACCAGGGCCCGGGCCATGTCCAGCGCGGTCAGCTGGCTGGCGTCGCCAAGGCCGGAATGGTCCACCAGCCGGGGCGCCTTCATGCCCAGAATGTCGATGGCCCAGCGGTTCATCTCGGCGGCCGAGGCGGTGAGGTCTTCCACCATGCCGATGCGCCGCACCGTGGCGGCCAGGCCCACCATCTCGGCGGTGAGGTTGGTGGAATACTTCAGCATGTCCTGCACAATCTCGCGCAGGGGCGCGCTCAGGTGGCCCACCAGGGTCTCGCCCTGGGGCAGGGTGCTGACCACCTCGGGCTGCTTCAGGGGCAGGCCCTCGTAGTCGGCGATCGCCTTGCAGATCTCCCCCGCGTAGAGGGCCGGGCGCCGCACCGGCAGCCAGCGCGCCCCGCCCTTGCCCAGGGCCGAACGGGCCACGGTCCAGTTGTCGCGCCCCTCGGCATCCTCGTAGGTGTAGATCGGCGCGCGCCGGTCCACCACGCGCATCCGCGCCATCTCCACCCCCGGGGCATAGCGCAGGGCCCGCCCCTCCATGGTCACCTCGTAGCCGCTCTCGGCGCGGGTCCATTCGAAATGCACCCGGTTGAAGTTGAGCGCGATGCCCGAGATGCCGGGGTTGTAGCCCACCTGATAGGGCTGCTCCGGGTCGATCTGGCGGATGTGCGGCAGGGCCCCGTCATAGACCTTGAAGCCCCCCTTCACGCCCTTGACGCCAGCCGCCTTCAGAGCATTGACCATCTCGCCCAGGTGATCCGTGTCGAGCGTCGGGTCGGCCCCGCCGACCAGCACCAGATCGCCCTGGATCACCCCCTCCTCGATCCCGCCGGTGGCGATCAGCCGGGTCTCGAAGCGGTGCGCCGGGCCCAGGGTCTCAAGCGCGTAGAGCGCCGTCACCGCCTTGGCGACGCTGGCGGGCGGCGTGCCCACCTGCTCGTTGCGGCACTCCAGCCAGGCGCCCGTGTCGGTCCGGGCGACGGCAAAGGTCAGGCGGCCGGTCAGGCCGCTCTCGCGCAGGATCTCCTCGACCTCGGGCAGGCTGCGCAGGCGCAGGTCCTCGCCCCGCATGACCGGGCGCAGAGAGACCCCTGGCGGTTGCGCCGCCGCCGCGGTGCCGAAAAGGCCGAACCCGGTGGCGGCCCCGAGGAATCGCCGCCGTGAAAAACGCTTGTCCATGGCCCCGTTAAACCGCACCGACGCCGGCGGAGCAAGCAGGCGGAAGGCCGATGGTCAGCCCCGATCGGCCATGTTAAGCCGACGCGATGCAGCGCGCCCTCCCGATTATGCTTCTGGCCATGTCCCTGATCCCGGCGGGCGACAGCCCGGGCAAGCTGCTCACCTCCCTCTTCGGCGCCTCGCCGCTCTTCGTGGCCTGGTCGCGCTTCGTCCTGGGCACCCTGATGGTCCTGCCCTTCCTGCCCCGGGGCGCCCTGGCGCTGCTGCGGCGGCCCCTGCTCTGGGTCCGGGCCGCGCTCCTGGCCGGGGGCATCACCTCGATCCAGACGGCCCTCCAGACCACGGACGTGGCCACCGTCTTTGCCGCCTTCTTCGTCGGCCCGCTCTTCAGCTACGTCCTGGCCGTGGCCTTCCTGGGCGAGCGGGTGACGCCCCTCCGCAGCCTGCTCATCGCCCTGGGCTTTGCCGGGGTGCTGCTGGTGGTCCGCCCCGGCCTGGGGATGACCCCGGGCCTGGCCTGGGCCCTCGCCGCCGGGCTCTTCTACGGCGGCTTCCTGCCCCTCTCGCGGGCCGTCACGGGCCTCGCCCCGCCGCTCGCCCTGATCTTCTCGCAGCTCGCCATCGCGGCCCTGCTGCTCCTGCCGCTCGGGCTCTTCGCCCTGCCCGCGCCCAGCCTGCCCCTGGCAGGCCTGACCCTGGCCTCGGCCCTCTGCTCGATGCTGGGCAACCTGCTGCTGCTCTATGCCTACCGCCTCGCCTCGGCCACGCGGGTGGCGCCGCTGGTCTACTTCCAGCTCATCGCGGCGGTGCTGCTGGGCTGGCTGCTCTTTGGGGATTTGCCCGATGGACTGACCTGGGCGGGCCTGGCCCTCATCATCGGCGCAGGGATCGCCTCAGCCCGCCTCAGATGACCAGCGCCCCGCCGCCCGGATCGCGCTGGAGGAGAGATCCACCATGGGCACGTTGATGAAGCACCAGGCCGGCGCCTCGGCCTGGCCCAGGAGGTGGCTGAACCGCGCCGGAATGCGGTAGGGCGCGTAGAGCCCGGCGGCCCGGCTCATGCGCGCCGAGATGCGCTGCCCGGGCCGCGCCAGGACGCCGATGGGCAGCCCCTCCATGATTTCGCGCCAGTCCTGCCAGCGGTGTAGCTGGGCCATGTTGTCCGCCCCCATGAGCCAGACAAAGCGCACCTGCGGGTAGAGCCGCCGGATCTGCGCCAGGCTCTCGGCGGTGTAGCGGGTGCCGATCCGAGCCTCCAGGTCCGTCACCGTGACGCGCGGATGCTGCATCACCGCCCGGGCCCGCGCCAGGCGCCGCTCCAGCGGCGCGGGGCCATGCGCCTTGAGCGGGTTGCCGGGGCTCACCAGCCACCAGACCCGGTCCAGTCCAAAGCGCTTGAGGGCCTCGCGGGTGATGTGGACGTGGCCCGCATG
>Ga0160419_101101_pt1 | contig 12385 bp, 5 predicted proteins | sample CelAP2metagpilot_2_FD_108196 | JGI IMG/M metagenome (GOLD analysis project Ga0160419, IMG submission 108196) | Phycosphere-associated microbial communities from Cellana algal ponds in Kailua-Kona, Hawaii, USA - Cellana AP2-4-25 metagenome pilot ... | reverse complement strand
GCAACTTTAGTCTAAAAAGTACATCATATTTAATGATCGGCGAGGATTTGCCAGGTAGTCCGCCTCCGCCGCCCATAGTAGCTGAAATTTTGGGGGTAGATCTGGAAAGTCTCGATTATATGCGGGACTTAAATGCCTTGAAAAGTGGAATGGGGTTTGCCTTTGGAGCCGACTTTAGTGTGGATACCGGTGACATGACCTTTTTGATATTCTATGCAAGATTCCAAGCGGGGTTTGGATTTGATATTATGATCAAGGATTATGGTGAGGCCGCATGTAAAGGTAAAGGACAAATAGGAATAGATGGCTGGTATGCCAATGGACAGGCCTATGCTTATCTCCAAGGAGAGTTGGGCATTAATATAAAATTACTCTTCGTACGTAAAAAAATACCCATAATAAAAGCAGGTGCTGCAGTATTGTTGCATGCAAAGTTGCCCAATCCAGCTTGGTTTAAAGGATACTTGGGCGGGCATTTTAACCTTTTGGGTGGATTGGTGAAAGGAAGGTTCCGTTTTAAAATAGAACTTGGGGAAGAATGCGAGATTGTCGGGGGCTCACCTCTGGGTGGTTTAAAAGTGATTACTGATGTTACTCCACGAGATGGTTCTGATAATATTGATGTGTTTGCCGTTCCACAGGCTGCATTTAATATGCGGATAGACCACCCATTTGAGTTGGAGGATGATGAAGGTGTGAAAACCTATCGCATTCTCTTGGATGAATATCGAGTGACAAGTGAGGGAACGGCAATCAATGGAGAGCTGGAATGGAATGAAAACCATGACTTGGCAAATTTTGTCTCTCATGATATTTTGCCTCCAAATACTCCAATCAATGTAAGGGTTTCGGTTAGTTTTCAAGAATGGAGAGGAAACCGATGGATTACGCTGACCCAAGATGGAAAGCCAGCGAAAGAAATAGAAGAGCGAAGCTTTACCACTGGGGAAGCACCTGATTACATTCCTCTTACCAATGTGGTTTACACATATCCTGTGGTGGATCAGCAATACTTTTATCAAAATGAGAGTCGTGAGGGCTATGTAAAACTAAAAAGGGGACAACCTTATTTATTTGCGCCGCAGACGGATTGGGTGCAATCTACACAGTTTGTAACGGAATCACAATCTGTAAGCAAAAATCAAGTAGTTTACAATGCTTCGGATAAAATGGTACGCTTTGATTTTCCTGAATTGCAGAATCAAACAACCCACACATTTAAACTATTAAGCGCATCGCCGGAAGAGGCAAGCTCAGGAACCATTAACGAAAACTATGTTTCGGAAAACAGTGGTCAGGAAGGTACCTCGATCAAAGTACGTAACAGAGAAATAGGAACTGCAGCAAAACAAACTGCAGAAACTGAAATTTTGGTTTTCGAGTTCACTACAAGTGAATATAACACTTTTAAGGATAAAGTAGCGGCCAAGCAAGTAGATCAATATTTATTAGATCCCATTCACTCCAATGTTCACGCACTACAGGTAGATGTTATTGTACCATCGGAACGTTTTGGGAAGGATGAAATATTAGGAGCAGAATATTCGGATAATAATCCTATGATATCAAGACAGGCTATCTTGAGTGACAGTTATTATCACCAAGCTATACACCCACTTATATATGAGGGTTACCCCTTGGAATCCCGTTTCACAGTTGACCGAGATACGAAGAAACTAGGTGTACCGCCCAAAAAAGGAGTGGATATTCTGACTTGGTACATCTCGTATTTGGAATCCAATCCCGATTATTCATTATTAGACAGGAGGATTCCATATCGATATAATCTACCGTATTACTACAAACAGGATTTTATAGATATCCAATATAAAGTAGTCAATGCCTATTTGCATGAACCATCGAAATATCAATCCCAAATTGATAAGTACAACTACATCATAAATGGAATGATGCCGCCCATCAGAACAGGGGATTATAAGGTAAGGTTCCAATACATGCTTCCTGGAGAAATCGAGGGGACTTCACAAATCTTTAAATACAATAACCCTTATTAATCGCATCGCCATGAAATATTCGATTTCTTCAAAAAATATTATGGCAGTGTTGATAATTTGCTTTACTGCAATTCAAATTAATGCCCAACAAGATTCTTTGGTTAAAAATGTGCCGGAAATTGTAGCGATGGCCCGTCCACAACAAGATGGTAGAATAATGCTCCGATGGGCAGTTACTACACCATTGGCATGGCGGAAGCTGAACGAATATGGTTATCAGGTGAAACGATACACCGTCACTCGCAATAAAAAAACATTATCAGCTCCAATTGAAAAGCTTCTGGGGACCTTTAAGCCCAAACCATTGGAAGAATGGGTGTCAGTGATAGATAAAAATGATAATGCAGCCTTGATGGCACAATCCATTTATGGAGAAGCTTTTGATGTGGAGGGTATGGATCAGCTGTCGGCCATAATTAATCTAGCCGAAGAACAAGAACAACGATTTACATGGGGTTTATATACTGCCGATCAAGATTATGAGGTGGCACAGATGGCAGGTTTGGGGTATGTGGACACTCAAGTGGAAGCCAACGAGAAATATGTTTACAAAATCAATTCACTCGTTCCGGAAGATATCCTGACAATTCAAGAAGGAGGAGTTTTTGTGGGACTGCAGGATTATGAGGAATTGCCCAAACCTTTGGATTTAGCTGTAGTTTTTTTTGATGGAAAATCCATGCTGAGCTGGAATTATGCTATCCATAACCAGACATATAACAGCTATTTCGTGGAAAGGTCTATTGATGGGGTCAATTTTAAAGGATTGAACGATTTACCTCTTACCACACTCAACAATAGTGAAAAAACTGACCCGATGCGGATGTTTTATACGGATTCCATTACCAATGGTCAGACGTATTATTATCGAATAAAGGGCAAGACACCTTTTGGGGAGTTAAGTCCCGTCTCCGAAGTGGTTTCGGGGAAAGGAGAAAAAAAGCTGGCCTACGTGCCCCATATCACTTCAAGATATTTTGAAGATGATAAAACGGTGTTGTTGGAGTGGGAGTTTATGGAAGAGGGGAATACTATGATCACAGGGTTCGAACTTAACCAAAGTGATAATGTTGATGGGACATATAAAACCGTGGTGAAAAATATACCGCCCGAAGCACGAAAAGTACGGTACGATAGCTTAATGCCAACAAATTACATGACGATTACTGCATTGGGCAAAAATGGAAGCAAACGAACTTCATTCCCGGCATTGGTGCAGCCCGTGGACTCCGTTCCCCCGACCAAGCCCAAAGGGTTTACAGGAAAAGTGGATAGTTTGGGAGTAGTAACCCTAAGTTGGGCCGCCAATATCGAGAAAGATATACTGGGCTATCGCATTTTTAGAGGTAACAATAAAGACGAAGAATATTCACAGATTACGGTTTCACCACATCAAAACACAATCTATTATGACAGTGTTTCGGTAAAGAATCTCAACAGCAAAGTGTATTACCAGCTGATTGCCGTGGACCAACGCTTCAATATGTCCGAACCCTCGGAAATCCTGGAACTCAAAAAGCCAGATTTTATAAAACCTACGCAGCCCGTATTCAAATCTTACAATATAAAGAATGGCAAAGTGCATCTCAGTTGGGCCAGTAGCTCCAGTGACGATGTGGTAAGGCACGAGCTATATCGGAAGGCGGGTGATAGTCTGGATTGGAAACTTGTTTATACGGTTGACAGTATGCAGTTGGCAGTCGGCAGTGAGCAGTTGGCAGAAGCCGGTGGACAGTGGGTGGATAATGACGTGGAAGAAGTTGAGCAATACACGTACACCCTTATTGCCATTGACGACAGCGAACTCGAATCCGACCCAGCACCTCCACTTACGGTAATTGTACCCAAGACCAGTTTACACCCTCCATTACAAGGACTGTATGGCAAAGCGGATAAAGAAGCCGGAACCATAACCATTCACTGGAAAGCTTATAAAGAACCCAATGCTTCCAAAATCACCATTTACAAAGGAGTACAAGGCCAACCCAAAAACCTGTTAAAAGAAGTTCCAATTGAAGCAAGAGGCTTAGTGGACCGTAAAGTACAACCCAACAATACTTATGAGTATCTGTTTCGGGTAGTTTTTGGGGATGGAGGGGTGAGTGAAATTATAAGTTTGGATGTAAAATATTAAATACTATGAAAAAACTAGTGTTGTTTGTCATTTTAGGATTGTTGTGTCAACTTACATTTTCACAATCTAAGTTGTTCGTACATTCTAAAAAACCAACAATAAATTTTATCAACGACATAGACTGTTTTTATGATGAGTACCAATTTCAATATGGTATTTCTTATGAAACTGGCGTATATCTTTTAATTGAAGATGAAGTAGACATATATGTCGATTTTAAGGAAGGGTATAACGATGACCCCAACTGGAATTGTAATGGACCTTGTGGACAATTTAGTTGGTATTGTGATGACCCTGATGATAAAGTAGACCAAAAAATAAGCTTATTTGAATCAATTAATCTTTTTTATGATGGACCAGAAGAAATTACATGTACAGCGAATGAGCAAGCTGGAACATGTTTACCTATTGATTATTATGCAATATTGTTACCAAATTTGAATCCAGATGATTTTGAACGGTGTCCAACAGAACTCTTATTTGAACAATATGAGGACAACCAAGATCACACGGTAGAGGGTTTGAAATGGGAATATTACAATAAAAACAGTCAGTGGGTTGAAATTCCAAATTTTTCGAATAGATATCCATTAAATGTTAGCTTAGAAGAGGCACTTGGTCTTAATTATGACTCTCTTTTTGATGGAAATTTACAATTGAGGTATACAGTTGAGGCGTCATTTTCAGATGTTGTGTTGAATCCTGAAGATAGTTTTACATTTAATATCATCGGCTGCTCACCAAAACTCCTCGACCTAACCCCTCATAAAACCTCCTGCGTAGGAGCCGATGATGGCAGTTTTACCATGATTCTGGATAGGGATTTAGATGAAAATATTAATGAAGAACTCGTTGTTTCAGTTTATGATGCAAATGACCCAGATGGCCCAATCTTAGTACAAAAAGACACCACGGTTTTAATTGACAACCAAGATGATACCTATTCCTATACGTTTCCGAAAATTTTAGTAGAAGGGAGCTATCTGGTAAAATATCAAACACATCCAGATGGTGAGGATATTGAAGACGAATCGTGGAACAGTCTTGAGTTTTCGGATGAATTTGTAGTAGAGGACCCCGATCCGGTCATGTTTGTTCTCCAAGAACTAAACGATGTGTATTGCTTTGGAGGCAGCGATGGTCGTTTTAAAATAACCGCCTCTGGTGGTTCCGAGGAAGGCAAGTACCAATTTAAGGTCAATAATGAGGGCAATTGGACGGATTTTGATAATCCCAATAATCATACGCTAATTGGTTTGGAGGAAGGCAATTATGAGGTGGCAGTACAGCGGGTCAATGGCAATGCCATTTGTATATCCAATGAAGAAGATGACCAAATATATATCGGTCAACCTTCAAAGGCACTATCAATAGGGGAGATTACTGATGACAATTTTGTAGAACCCACCGCCTATGGTTTTACCGATGGTAGCATCACTGTGGATATTTCGGGCGGAACTCCCTATCAAAACAATAGCTATGACTACACCTGGTACGATGAAGATGATAATCCTATTAATACAACCTCTGCACAATATGTGAACAATGTATATCGTATCACCTTGGAAAATGTAACTGCAGGAACTTACACATTGAATATATCGGATGCCAATTATAGTGAAGCAGATGATATACAAGGGTGTATTTTAACCCAAAAATTTGAGCTAATAGGCCCTCCTAAGCTGCAATTGAGTATAGAAGAAACTGTTCCCATTTCTTGCAACAGCGCCAATATATATAGCAATCCATCCAACGATGGTGAATTAACCATAATTGCCACTGGTGGTGTACCTTTTGACCCCTTGATCGATGGTCAGTATGCATACATATATACTTGGAAGAAAAAAGTTGGGCCAAACAATTGGCAAAATATTCCCAACAATGGTTCCAATGTACTCAGCAATCTGGAAGCGGGCGAATATGCTGCAAATATTGAGGATGCTAATGGGGTTGTAATCGGCACCTATATTAACAACCAACTGCAACAAACCAATGATGTGACCTATGTATTGGAAGAACCCGAACTCCTTACCGTTCAAATAGAAAAAACGGACATCAACTGTTTTGGAGGAACAGACGGAACAGCCACAGCAATTGTCAATGGCGGAACACCCCCGTTTGAATACTTATGGTCAACTGGAGCTACAAGCGAAACTGCCGAAGGACTTTGGTTGGGTAACCATACAGTTTATGTTGTGGATTCCCGGGGTTGTGAAGCCGAGGCAGAAGTTACCATTGGTCAACCCGATGCTCCGGTATCAATTTCCAACCCACAATATGTGCAACCTACAGCATTTGGCTTTACCAACGGAAGTATCACGGTTCAAGTAAATGGAGGAACGCCTTTAAACAATGATAGTTATGCATATCAATGGCGGGATGAACAAGACAATGTTATCAATACAACAACAGCTCAAACTGCTCCAGAGGGTTATATTGTTCAAATGCATGATGTTCCAGCTGGCACATACACAATGACTGTGACTGATGCCAACTACGAAAATGCAGTACAGAAAGAAGGATGTACCTATGTTGCTGAGTTTATTTTAGATGAGCCGCCCGCTTTGGATTTGAGTGTAGTACAAACCATACCCATTTCCTGTAATGGGGAAAACCTATTCAATAATCCATCCGATGATGGTCAATTGATGGCCATCGCATCAGGAGGAGTGCCTTTTGATCCATTGATAAATGGTCAGTTTGCCTACATCTACACTTGGAAAAAGAAAGATGACCAAAATATCTGGCAAACTATTCCAAATGTAACCGGAAATATATTGGATAATGTGGATGCTGGTGAATATGCGGTCAATATTGAAGACGCCAATGGAATTATTCTGGGTGTTTACGTGAATAATATGCTAGAAGAACCAACGGATTATGAATACCCTGTTCAAGAAACCGACCCTATTGTTCTGCAAATGGATAAACTGGATGTGAGTTGCTATAATAGCAAAGATGGATGGGCAACGGTAGCCATAGAAGGAGGGATGCCCCCTTATAACATTTCATGGTCTTCAGGAGCCGATACAGAAATTGCGGAAAATCTAATTGCAGGCACCTATTTTGTATATGTAATGGATTTTTATGGTTGCGAAGTAAGTGCTCAGGTGACCATAGATCAGCCAGAAGAGTTAACTGTAAGTGTAATTGATATAGTATCACCTACCTGTTTTGAGTCAGAAGACGGTAGTTTAGATGTGGAAATTATAGGAGGAATACCACCATATACTTACTTGTGGAACGTAGATGAAGTTTCATTGTCACTGAACAATATCGGGCAGGGGAGCTATAACTTGGAGGTTGTTGATGCCGTAGGCTGCACCACTAGCAAAGAAGTAATCTTGGAAGCACCATTCCCTACGCAAGTAGATTTGGGAGGAAATAGAACGCTATGCAATGGGCAAGAGCATACATCGGATATTACCATAAACGATCCCAATGCCGAATACAAATGGATTTCTGATAATGGATTTAGTAGCAACTCACCCAAAGTCACTTTATCCGAACCTGGTAGATATACTGCAACGGTGACCAATAGTTTAGGTTGCTCTGGAAGTGATACCATCGAAATTACTACAACCGAAATAGAGATTGATTCCCAGTTTTTGATTACATCACAAGCCTTCGCAGGCGAGGATGTTGTTTTGGTGAATACAAGTAATCCTATTGGGACCAATGAAGAGTGGGTCTTTCCCGTTGGAATGAAAGTAATTGAGCAAGAAAAGGGTACTGTAATCGTTAGGTTTGAAGAACCCGGTGCTTACGAAGTGATTCTTCGGAATTATCAAGGAGATTGTTACCAGGATATTACAAAGTCCATTATTGTAGCAGAAGCTAGGGAACTCCCGGATGTCGGGGAATCCATTACCCCCTTTATTAAAGAGTTTAAGGTATTTCCCAACCCTTCTTCGGGTACGTTTACAGTAGTCGTATCCCTTCAAGAGGCATCCCCTGCCGCTTTGCGATTGTTTGGTCTTACCACGAACCATATTTACGACGAGCAACAATTACAGGATAGTGCTTATTACCAAGTACCTTACGCTATGGATTTAGCCTCTGGGGTTTACCTGTTGCTCTTGGAAACGCCCAAAGGGAGTGAAATCAGGAAGATTGTGATTTTATGAGGCGGTATCAACAGGTAACAATTGTCATTATGATCGTTTTTTGGGTTTCATGTGCCAAAGAGGTGGCTCTTCCCATAAATGCTCATTTTGAAGTTATAGCGGAATCGAATGATTATTACGTGCCCGTTCGTGTCACAATAAATAACCTTACCGAAGGTGCGGACACGTATCTATGGACTTTTGAAGGAGGTGAACCATCCTCCTCCACAGATAAAAACCCGGGTATGGTTCGCTACAACAGACCGGGTAGCTATACAATTGACTTGAAGGCATCCAACCGTGATGGAAACATAGAAATGTTTCAACATCAAATTCAGATAGACGAAGCCATAATTCCCAAATTTGAAGCCCATATAGTTGACGATAACTACCTGCCCGTTACGGTCAATATCGAAAATATGACTACGGGAGCGGACCGTTACCAATGGAAATTTGAAAAAGGCATTCCATCACAATCCACGGAGGAATCACCGCAACATATCGTTTTTAACGAACCGGGTGACCATGTCATAATCCTTGAAGCCAGTAATGGGAGAGAAACACAACTGGTCTCCGATACCATTACCGTAACCCCGGATATTTATGCCGAGTTCGATTATCAAGTTGCTTTTGAGGACGATGATTTTCAGGTACCCGTTACACTCAGCCTTGTCAATAAAAGTATGAGTGCAACAAATTTTGAATGGACTTTTGATACTGCGGTTCCATCATCGAGCATGGAGACAAATCCTACTATTACCATTCATACCCCAGGTGTTCATCAACTAAAGTTAAAAGCTTCCAATAGTAAACGGTCGCATACAATCACCAAAGAGATAACCATTTATGAAGACACCAATCTAAGAATCATTAATAATGTTAAGCTTGGGATCAGTTCAGCACATAACAACAATATTGTAGGCGCATTTTACTCCACTACATCACGAGAAGTATATATAAAAGAAGGTGTTCCGTTGGATGACGGAAGCATTATTGATGTTGCTTTTTTTGCCTTGAATCAAGATTTCAACTTCAACAAATTTCTGTCTCCAGATGAGGTTGAGGATTTTACGTTTGACCCAATCCCCAATGCAAAACATACCAAGTTTATCAACCTGCAAGAATCCTGCGAGTGTGAAGCATCACTTTCTGTTGTGGAATTTGATGCTATGGAAGATGATACTCTTTTATCCGAAATGACCATTGAAGAAACGATTGGGGGCATTCAGGATTTTGATGATACCGAAGTTCCAAGAATAGTATTGTTTGAAACATGGGATGGTAGAAAAGGAGCCATCAAAATAAAAGAGTTTGTACAAGATGGAGCTAATTCTCACATAGTTATGGATGTTAAAGTGCAAAAGCAGTGACCAATGAGCAATAAACAATTTACAATAATCAAAAGGAAAAATTATCAAAGCCTGGTGAATGTCATTCTGAACATCGAGAAGAATCTCACATGGCCTCAAACCTACCAGTCATTATTAAATAAACTGTTCATTGTATATTGTTTATTGTACACTGTACAGACAACAGCCCAAATCTATCCCGTACAGGTCACACCACAAATAATACCGCCTTACAGTTTTCAACTCTCTGATTACACCACCACAACGCAGGAAAAACTCTTTGTGAACCTTTTGCTCACCGATGCCCAAGAATCCGGTAGGCAAGTACGATTAAAACTCTTCGTGGAAGGCCCTAGCATCAATTTCCGATCCACAGCTTTTGTTTCGGGGACAACACCCATTATCCTCAACGGGGGCATCAACAACAGGTTGACCAATTTGGATCTACAGGCCTATTTTAATTATAACAATCTGGTGGGCATCTCCCCACAACAGTATGCCCAACAATTGCCCGAAGGGCAGTACAGCTTTTGTTTTGAGGTGTACGACCAGTTTTCGGGTCAGCGCATAAGCAATCGCAGTTGCGCCAATGTTTACTTGGTACTGAACGACCCGCCCCTGCTCAACGTTCCCTTCCGTGGCGATCTGGTCACGGCCCAGAACCCGCAGAACATCATTTTTAACTGGACGCCAAGACACATCAACGCAGGAGCGGTACAGTACGAGTTCACTTTAAAGGAACTATGGGACACGGGCATGGATCCACAGGCGGCCTTTTTGGCCAGTCCACCGCTGTACCAGACCACCACCTTTGCCAATACTTTGCACTACGGCCCCGCACAGATGCAATTGTTGGAGGGTAAAACCTTTGCTTGGCAGGTAAGGGCCTTTGTGAGTGACGGCATTACCACTACAAGTCTGTTCCGAAACAATGGACGGAGCGATATTTACCATTTTACCTATCGTGCCGATTGCCCACCGCCCCGCTTTGTATTGTCCGAGGCCGAGAACTCCCAGACCGTAAAAATTAATTGGCAAATGGGGGAGCATCTGCGCTATAGGGTACAGTACCGTAAAAAAGGCTTTGGGGAAAATGACTGGTTTGGATTATGGTCGCAATCCACTGAGGCCATTATCCGTAATTTGGAAGGAGGCACGGTGTACGAGTTCCGTGTGGGGGGAGACTGTGAGCCCCTTTCAGCTTCTCAACATGGGGGAGATGAGGGATTGGCCTATTCGCCCATTCACGAGTTTACCACCCCAACGGAGGACGAAATGGCCTACTATAATTGCGGCATTCCACCCGAGGTAGAGATTGCCAATCAGGATCCGTTGCTCAACCTTGGCGTGAACGAGGTGTTTACGGCGGGGGATTTTCCAATTACTGTTAAGTATGTGGACTATTTGGGCGATGATGGTAGATATACTGGTTGGGGCACTATGACGGTACCCTACTTTGGCGATACCAATATTAGGGTAGAGTTTGATAACATCAAGATCAATACCGATTACCAATTGGTGGAGGGCATGGTGGAGACGAGCTATGACCCCAATTGGTCTGGGATTGTGGATGTGAATGAGGCGATTGAGGATATAAAAATGACTCTTGAACAATTGGTTGAGATGCTCTCTAACATAGGAATTGACAGTACCACTAGGGAAAACATCAAAAAATTGACGGATATGCTTGTTCAACAGGCCCAAGAAGAGCTTCCGCAACCCAGTGCGGACAAAATACAAGCAGCTACGGATAAAATGAATTCGGCCAAAGAGCAGTATGATTCAGCTATGGCAAATGGAAACCAGGAATTGGCCTATCAGGCAAAAGAGGATTTTAAAGCGGCCCAGAATGATTTAAAAGAAGCTGAAAAGGAAAAAGAAGATTTTATTGATGCCTACGCCTCCATCATAAAAGAGACCCTAAAAGAAATTGTAAGAGAAAGTGATGATAATTTGGATGATGGCCTGGCCCAATATGGCGAAGAGAGCATGGTCGTAAAAGGGACGGGGGAGAATCTAGATTTGACCAGTACTGACCTGGGCCAACTTTCAACTGTATTGCAACCCGAAGCATCAATAACAAGTGCACAAGACCTTACAGGACATTTTGAGTACGAACGTTGGATGATGTTGAATTTTATTGCCACTAACCTACAAACAGACGAAGGCACCCAAGAGCTTGGCAACTTATTGGAGAATGAAGGAGAAAAACTCGGGGTGTACATCTACAATAGGTTGGAAGAAGGAGCAAAGAAAAAAAACCTCATAACAGAAGTAAAAGAACTGATCATAGAAACTATTACCGAAAAGATAGCCCTATCTACCAAACTCTTTTAAAAATGAAAAACTTAACCACTCTTATTATGCTATGCATGGGGCTTTTATGCTATGCATTCCCAAATCCCAAGGATACCATTTACACCAATGTGGAATCTTTAATGAAAGAAGTACGAACCACTAAAAACAAAACAGCTACCTATTATCTGGTACTGAAGGATGGAGAGGAAAAAGAAGTCAAGGTACGAATAGACTTAAAACAGATTGATGCCAATATACCTATATATAAATCTAATGAAATGGACATAAAAAAACTCTTGGCCCTAAAAGAAAAAAGTTTAGAGGAACCTTTGAAGAAATTTGCTGAATTTCAAGTCCAATTGGAATCGTGGAAAAGTATTAATAATGAGGTTGAAACTCTAAAAACAGAAATCGAAAGCCATAAGACTGGGGACAGTCTTGAATGGGATACCGTATCGATTGACTCCATACAAGCAATTTTGG
>Ga0160419_101098_pt1 | contig 12399 bp, 18 predicted proteins | sample CelAP2metagpilot_2_FD_108196 | JGI IMG/M metagenome (GOLD analysis project Ga0160419, IMG submission 108196) | Phycosphere-associated microbial communities from Cellana algal ponds in Kailua-Kona, Hawaii, USA - Cellana AP2-4-25 metagenome pilot ... | reverse complement strand
TGTGGGCGTGATCCGCTACAGGTGCGCCCCTCCCTCCCTCCCTCCCTCCCTCCCTCCCTCCCTCCCTCCCTCCCTCCCTTCCATCCTTCCTTCCTTTCTCACCATCGTGTCGATTTCGCCATACCCGTCATTCTGACCGACGCCCGTATCCCTCACCCGCTTCTTAATGCCCTCCTTCTCTCCTCATCTCATGCCCAGCTCACCAAGCCCGTCATTTCTGACTGACATCGATGCCTTCCATAGAATACACACATACAACTCAAATGTACTCCTGACTCACATCCCTCCCTCCCTCCCTCCCTCAGCGGCAAGGCCACCAACGTAATGACGCACGAGAAGCTCCAGTTGCTCAAGGAAAGACTGCAGCAAGAAACACTGCTGCCGAAAGAGTGTGAAGAGGTGGACTGGTGAGGGAGGGAGGGAGTGTGGGAACGGAGAGTTGGAAGGGAGAAGGAGAGTGCTCATTACCGCCTTTTCACGTATGCTTCTGTCTCATCTTCCCCTCCCTCCCTCCCTCCCTCCCTCCCTCCCTTCCTTCCTTTTTTCCTCGCAGGATGTACTGTGGCTACGATCCTCCCTTCACGCCGGGCCCATTCCGCAGGGTAGGGAGGGAGGGAGGGAGGGAGGGAGGGAGGGAGGGACACTGGCAGTATGCACATTGCATGTATATTTAAATGCATGCTCATGTTTTTACCTTAATCCCCCCTTCCTCCTTCCCTCACTCCCTCCTCAGAACGAGGTGTGGGTTGACTTGAAGATGAGCGAGGAAGACGTCAAGGCCAAGCTGGCCGCAGTGGATGGCAAGTAGGGAGGGAGGGAGGGAGGGAGGGAGGGAGGGAGGGAGGGTTGAGACGATCCACCTCCGCATTCGGCAGGACATGGAAAGGCAAGGAGGACAGAAAGAGGACAGCTCGTAGACGGTGTGGTCAATGGAAAGGGATGAGGTTGATTGGGTGTGTGTGCATGTGTGTATGAAAGAGGGAGAAGGAGAGAGAGATGTGGTGAGAGGGAGAGAGAATGAGAGGGGGGGGGGATAGAGCGAGAGATGCAGAGAGACACAGAGAGACAGAAAGAGACAGAAAGGGGAAAAAAAAAAGAGAGAGAGAGAGAGAGAGAGAGAGAGAGAGAGAGAGGCACACAGAGAGATAGAAAGAGAAAGAGAGGGAAAGAGAGATAGAAAAAAGAAGCGAGGGGTACGGAGGAAAGGCAAGGGGAAAGAGAAGATGGGAGAAATGAAAGGAAAAATAATGTCCAGCCATTGACGCATTTTATTTCCTTTCTCCGGTATTTATATCATCACTGTGCTTAATTCTTAATTAGTCGATCGTAGGGTTTATCTCTGCTGTCTTCATTACTTCCTTCGCCATTCTAGTCCACGAGTTGTCGCCACATCGAGTGGCGATGGTGATGAGGGAGGGAGGGAGGAAGGGGCACGTGCCTGCATGAGTGCTTATTAATTGCCCTGGATATTCAATTCAATTCTTCTATTTGCGGTTCTTTTGTTGAAATCACAAAATCCTCTTTCTGTCTGTCTCTCAATAGTCCTGTCGTCCTCGATGTCTTTCTCTGTCCCTCTCCCGCATACTTTTGCCTTCTTTATTGTTTCATTTTTTCTTGTTTGTCTTGTTCATCGACACCTACAGCTTCCTGACCTCTCCAGCACTCGATCCTTCCCTCCTCATCATTCCCTCCTTCCTCCTCGTCATTCCCTCCTTCCCTCCTCATTACTCCTCATCGATTCCCAAGGCCGCGCCAAGCGAGGTCGGTCCTCCCCCAACTCTTCCTCCCTCCCTCCCTCCCTCCCTCCCCCCCTCGGCAGGCTGCTGCGGCGGCTGGTGTTGAGCTGCAACTCCGGCAGCAGCAGTGGCAGCAGCAGCAGCAGCAGCAGCAGCAGAAGCAGCAGCAGCAGCAGCAGGGTGGGTGGGGCTGGTTCCCGTGCTGCTGGTGGGATAGGAGGAGGAAGAAGGGATGGAGGCGAGAGGGGGGGGGAGGAAGGAGGAGGTGGAGGAGGAGGAAGGGGGAAGGGAGGAGGAATGGGCCGAATCATGGTGTAGTTGCTGCTGTGGCGGTTGTGATTGCTTTTTATGTTGTGGGCCCGCCTCTTCCTGCTGTTGCTGCTGCTGCTGCTGGGGGTGATGGTGGTATTGGTGGTAGTAGTGATTGTACCGGTGGTCGTAGAATGGATGAGGGGGAGGGGGAGGAAGGGAGGGAGGAACGGAATATGAAGAGGTGGGAGCAGCAACAGCGGACGAAGAGGAGGAAGAAGAGGTTGAAGAAGAAGGAGGGAGAGGAGGGAGAGGAACGGCAGGAGCAAGGGATGAGGAGGAGGAAGAGGAGGAGGAGGAGGAGGAGGAGGAGGGAGGAGCAGAGAAGGAGGGCGCGTAAGGGTAAGCAGGGTGGTGGTGATAGGAGGAGGCAAGGTGCGCGTGATGATGATGCGAATGAGGAGGAGGGAGGGAAGGAGGAAGAGGTGGAGGGTCGCTACTGCTGCTGCTGCTGTTGCTGCCATTGCTGCTGCTGGAAATCAGGAGGGGGAGGTGGTGATTGGGGGGGACCGCCCCGCTCTCCTTCCCTCCTCCTCCTCCTCCTCTTCCTCCCCGGGGCGGTGGAGGGTGAGGGTAAAATTCTTGGGCGTGAGGGTGAGAGGGAGGGAAGGAAGGGGGGCCGGGCGCTCCTCCCTCCCCTCCTCCTTCCCCTAAGGAAGACGACGAGTAAGCATAATGGTGATGAGAATGTGCTGCCCCGAGGTGGGGAGGGAGGCAGGGAGGGAGGGAAGAAGGAGGGGGGGGGTTCTCGTAGAGGGAAGGATGGGGATGGTGCTGGTAAGGGTAGTGGTGAGGAGGGTGAGGAGGGAGAGGAGCAGCAGCAGCAGCAGCAGCCGCGGCGGCGGCGGGGGTGGTGGAGGAGGATGAGGCAGTTTGAGGGGGAGCGCGAGTGCGCTCGTAGAATTCAGAGAAGGCTGCGAGGGAGGGAGGGAGGGAGGGAGGGAGGGAAGGAGGACTGAGTGTTTGGAGGTAAGAGAGACGTATTACACTTTCGCTGGTCATCTCTCCCTCCCTCCTTTTGTCTCTCCCTCTCTCCCTCCCTCCCTCCCTTCCCATCATGCCCACCTCATTCTGACACCCATATTCCCATTACACTTCCCACACCCACACTCACCGACGCTACCCCTCCCTCCCTCCCTCCCTCCCTCCCTCCCCCTCTCTCTCCCTCCCTCCCTCACCTTGATGCCGCTTCTGGTCTTGTTCCTGCTCCGTCACCTTCCTCTTCCTTTCTTCGATGGCTTTCTTGTCTCGCTGTTGGGGTGAAACACGCTGCGACCACACCACCTTCTTCCGGTCGACGTTTAGGCTGGAGGGAGGAAGGGAGGGGTGGAAGGGGGTGAATATTATGTTGAAACGCACGCAACGTTTCGTTTGTTTGAGAAGGGAGAAAAAGAGATGGAAGGAGGGAGAGAGGGAGAGGTGATTATTTGGCTCTCTACTCACTTTCCCCCACCGAGGGAAAAAGGGAGCCAGGGCCGAGGGAGGGGGGGAGGGAGGGAGGGAGGGAGGGCCGTACCTGCCATCGTCCAAGAAGTTGGTAACAGGGTTCACGTGAAACTCTCTCGCAGCCTTGTCGTAGGCCAGCGCCGCCGCCTCGTCCGTTTGAAAGTAGCCGAGAGACCGAGAGAGGTTTCCTACGCTGATGCAAGCCCGCCATCGTCCCGCGGTGCTGTTCCAAAACACGCCCCGGAAGGTGGACTGCCTGGAAGAGGAGGATGGAGGAGGGGGAAGAGGAGGGGGGGGAGGCGGAGGAAGAGGGTGGGCTGGGCCGTGGGGGTGCATGAAGGAGGGAGGGGGGGGATGAGGAGGGGGAGGAAATCCAGCTGCTCGCCCTCCGTGGGCTGCTTGGAGTTCGTGGAGAAGGGGGTAGGGATGAGGAGAAGGAGGTGAGGGTGGATGATGCTGCTGCTGCTGCTGCTGCTGCTGCTGCCGTCGCGGCTGCTGCTTCTTCGAGCGAGGGCCCGTCCCGGTGGTAGGCACAGGTGCCCTGTTATACGGCGATTTTGGAGAGGGGGGGAAGAGGGGAGGAGAGTGATGTGAGGGAGAATGAAATCGATGGCACGGTCGCCAAAGGGAGGGAGGGAGGAAGGGGGAGAGGAAGGGAGGGAGGGAGGGAGGGAGGGGGCTTACTTGGGCTTGGTGGTCCGCTTCATGGCCCGCTTTCGATCGGGATTCAGGCTGTCGGTAAGGAGGGAGTAAGGGAGGGAGGGTTAGAACGCAGTTGCTTTCTTGCAACAATTTTAGAAAACGCGAAAACCAACAAATGCACACAGGCCCTTCCTCCACTTCCTCCATCCCTCCTTCCCTTCCCCCTTCTTTCGATCCCTCCCTCCGTCCCTCCTTCCCTACCTGCCATCGGGCAAGAAATTCAAAATAGGGGTAGGGTAATGTTGTTCGATCGCCGCCTCATCATAGGCCCGCGCAGCCTCCTCCTCATCCGTGTAGGTGCCTAGGGACTTCGTTTTATTCCCCACGGAGATGGAGCAGTTCCACCGACGCTTGGCCTTCACCCAGCTCACGCCTGAAGGAGGGAAGGAGGAAGGGAGGGAGGGAAGGTGAGCCTTTTTCTACTTTGATCTGCCACCGTCGCTCCTCTTCCTTCCCCCTTCCTTCCTTCTCTCGGGAGACGCACCTCGATAGGTTGAGGACGGCATGCTACTACTACTTCTGCCACTGCCGCTGCTGCTGATTTTGTTGCCGTTGTTGATCTTGGTGGACATCTGTGGGTGTGCGTGTGGGTGGGTGGGTGGTGGCATTGAGAGATTGAAGAGGTTTGAGACACATAAGCACGGGAGTGATCAGAAAGAGTGATGGCGCCTCTCTGCATGCGAGCGTCAAGAATGTCCGTGCCTGGCTTACTGGGCAGATGACTTCATGCATATTGTACGCTGTACCGGTAGCTGTGAACCTACGGGGCTTTTTGGGTGTGGTGTGGATGTAGGTGGGTAGAGGCGTGGCTGCTTTCTCGCGGGGCTCGTGATGCATGCACGTCTAAAAAAATCAACAACAGACCACCACGCTGATCCCTGCTGCCATTACAGGCAACCCACCGCTTATCCCTCTCTGTTCCCTCACTCTCATGCCTCCATGAGCAAGGTGGAGTGCAGAGGCTGTGGGATGGGGGAAGAAGCCGGTCTTTTGCCCCCACATCTGTCGCTTTTTGTGCCAGGATAGAAGGTGTCAAGCTATAAGCCGTCCACCGTCCGAGACAACAAACAACCTCGTCACCTGTAGCTCATAGGATCATACCGCAGACACACAGCCACATAGACGGCGTTCAAATGCAAGGGATGGGGGAGAGCGGGGCAAGCCACAAATAGAAGGGCATCGAAGTAAGCGAAGCCACACCACATGTGCCCCGGCCACGGATTTTTCGTCACATGGGCGCGGCCGTCGGACCGCTTCACAAAGAAGCGTAGGCTTTTTACATGTGTCTGACTGTCACAAGGTGGAACCCTTCCAAGCTTGTGCTGAGTGCTTGCGATCGAGTTCAAGCATGTGATCTGTGAAGCAAGAGCAGCAGGCAAGGGGGGGGGCGTTGGAGGGATGGTCGGGGCAGCAGCAAGAGCCCCACTTTTTCGATCTCACAACAGAAAAAATCAATGCATCTTCCTTAGATGCTGATGGGGGTAAAATTATTTCTTCATTGGAGCGCCGAGCCAGCCAGTGCGCTTCTTTCTTTAACTCTCTATTTACGCTCTTACTTCCAGTCTCTGCTGCTGCCGCTATAATTCGAGTAACAATTCATTCTCCAATGAGGCTTGTCAAAGCGGGAGGCCCAAGGAATTGAAATGGGACCTATCATCACTTTGCCGTGGCAGGAGGCCGGGCACTCTTTGTTGCTGCTCTGTTGAGAGGCCTTCCTCCATTCTGTGTGCTAGACTCAGGACTTGTGTACCTGTTGTCTGAGATATGGGGTCGCGTGTGATTTGGGCAATTCTGGGGGAGATAACCGCCTGTGTTCCTTCCACGAGTGGCTTGATCAGCCCACTAAAGAAGAAAGCATTTGGCTGTATTATCTCTCCACACTTGAGTGCGGGCCTGCTAACACTTGCTCGTAAATATGACCCTGACCAGGTCTCCCCGGGGCTTTCATTCCACCCTCTTCCTGTGACAAATGACCACAGAGAAGCGATTACATCCTTGTGTCTCACATGTTGCCTCCCCGCTCACCTCCGCTCTTTTCTCCCCTTCTCCTAGCCCTGTATGGACCATCCGAGGACTTCGCTGACGGAAAAATCTGTCAAAGCCGCTCACAAGGGGAATCATATGCAACATTTTTTAGGTAGAAGGCTTCCCCTCATACGCAATCCCATGACGTGGCAGACTTGTGCTTAGGTCAGTGGCATTAGTTTGTGTTGGTGGGTAAAGATTGTTTACTTCTTTTCTGTTGTCACTATGGGGAGGAGGAGGTTATATGCTCCGGCCATCCGAGGACTTTGTTGGTGTGAGGAGACGTGTGAACAGTTCGTATCTCGGGACGGCGATAGGGCACGCAACATCCTGCGGGTGTACAGGAGTATGGTCCGTGGAGAAGCTCGAGAGAAGGTCAGCAGGGAGGTTACACACACAACGTCCGCATCACCTGCCGCGGTTGACCAAACCGGAGATCATGGGGACGAGCTTTCCACGGACCATACTCCTGTACACCCGCAGGATATTGCGTGCCCAATCGCCGTCCCGAGATACGAACTGTTCACGTGTCTCCTCACACCAACAAAGTCCTCGGATGGCCGGAATGTAAAACCTCCTCCTCGTTCTTCTCCTTCTACCCTTCCTCGACCCCCTCAGGATTTCGTCATATCTCCCCTTCCTCCTCCTCCTGCTGGCCATGTTCTTGCTGCTGCTGCTGCCACTAGCATTATCAATCGTGCTCGTGCTGCTTCTGCAGACCGGGAAGATCAATGCGGGAACGTCAGCAGGTGCAGGAAAACCTGCAGCCAGTCAGAGAGCGGCGCATTGTCGCGATCGATCCCGGTCGCGTCAACCTGGTCACGGCGTTGGACTCGCAGACGGGCAAGATCAAGACCTTGACGCGTCGTGCGTACTACGAGAAGAGGCGGATCAACGAGTGCAACAGAAAGTTTAGATCTTGGGAAGGTGCACTCGGTGACATCACTGTTGCCTTTTCGAGGACCACGATGAAGACGTGCTGTCCCGACTTGCGAAGCGCTTACCGGGTCTGGACAGCACGTCTTCATCGTGGTTCTCAAAATTGCAACAGTGATGTCACCGAGTGCACCCTTCCAAGATCCAAAGAAACTTTTTGTTGCACCCACTCGTTGATCCGCCTTTTTTCGTAGTACGAATGACGCGTCAAGGTCTTGATCTTGCCCGTCTGCGAGTCCAACGCCGTGACCAGGTTGACGCGACCGGGATCGATCGCGACAATGCGTCGCGATCTGACTGGCTGCAGGCTTTCCTGCCCCTGCTGACGTTCCCGCATCCCCTTCTCCTCGTCCTCCTTCCCCATCCTGGTCCCTTTCATTTTCTTCCTCTCCAGGCTCTCCTTCGCCACGTGGAAGAAGACCGACACCGAGACAATATCCGTGGAAATCCGGTTGTGAAACACACACTGGTTTCGTTGGCCCCCCACTCAGAGCGCCTGGTCCCACATCTCCTTCACCAGAAAAACATGCCCGCCAATTTCTTTTCGCTCCTCCCTCCCAAACGCTACAGCCAACCCGGTCAAGCTTGTTTCCATGTCTTCCTGGCTATCGTTGCTGGTCTACCTCTCAACACGTTATAAGCAAACTACGTAGGGCTTTGGTATCGAGCGTCATGAGATGGCGCTTGATATCGGAGACGGGGAGCGATGATAGAAGCGCGAGCGCCATGATTCCCTCCATTCTCGGCATGCATTCGAAAGTTGTCCTCCATCTCCCGTTGTACCGCCAGTACCGCCAGATGCTTTTGATGATACTCGTACAGTTTTTGGTACAGGAAGGGAAGAAGGAGCCCCTCCACTGAGGTCTTCTCAACGACATCCAGGCGGGCGGAACCCTCCGCCGTTCCTCGTCGATGAAGGGCTAGACTTCTTCCGGGATCTCCGCCACTTGCCCCCCATCCAACCCCCCCCCCCACCCAGCTACTGCTCGAGTTCGTGCTTGTATTCGTACTCCTCCTCCTGCTGCTGTTGCTGCTGCTACTACTTTTGCTGCTGCTGCTGCACTTGCTGTTGCTCTTCTCGATCCTCCTCCTCCCTCTCTCCCTCCCCCCCTTCCCCTTCCCCGCCTGCTTATTGTTGTACCGCCTGTCCCAGCCGCTGATGAGGCAATGAACATGATGAGCAGATACCTCCCGGGACTCCGATCCATGCTCTCGAAACCAGAATTGCACAAAATCAAGTTGTCGCCCCACAAAGGAGGTCCATGTCGACGCTGCCAACTTTGTCACGTACAGCTTTGCCGCCAAAGTGATGACCTAGTAGTCGCCATCGCTCCGGAAGATGAACGGATAATTATGAAATTTGTCCTGAAACACCTCCTGGATGACCCCGCGGTATCCCTCGTTCGATGTTTGGCCGGGTCTAACCTCTAACCCTCGAGTGAAGCAGACCGTGGCAAGGCTTTGATCTAGCTTTGGAAGAGCAATTTGTTCTTCAACTGGATGACTGAGGTACCGATGCAACACCTCATTCACCAGGGGTGATCCTCGTGCGATCCTCGTACGACAATTTCGGACGTGCTCCTAATCTGTCACTCCAGGGTTTCTTTCAGGACTGCTTTAGTTGTCGGATGCCAACCAGGCACCAGTCGCTCGGAAAGACAACACTTTACGCATTGCCTCTCCAGTGTTCCCTACATCATCTTCCGCGCGACCACGTCCGGTCGCGTGGCTTTTACAGTCTCACTTGACGAAGACATTACTGTGTTTTCGGGGGGGAAAAGGGGGAGGAACATTTAGAACCGTAAAAATAAGGTGAAGAAGGTTGATTGTCCGATTCAAAGGATCATGACTCCAACTCCACAGGCCAATGCACACAAATGAAGACGATAAAAAGTGGGTAGGATGGGCCTACAAACAGTAGAGGCCAATGACGCATCCTCGTGGTCAACAGATTTACAATGGGCAGGCAAGTTGCCCCCTCTGGTCCAATGACCGCTCTTATGGAGGGCACAAGGGCAAAATATAGGTTGTCGCCGCGATTGGACAGGGAAAGGATGGTGAGGCGGGTGTGGCGCGGGAAGGAAATGCTGTGCAAAGGAGTGCACGCCGCCCACTGTCACTCTGGTGTGGCCACGGTGCTGTCGTTCGTCCCCTTGCAGACTGGCGCGGGGGGTCACCTGTGGGTGGGTGGATGTGTGGGGTGTGGCGCGATGGGTGGGTGTCGGTATGGGAATGTGTGTGTGCTGGCGGCGGCAGTAAACGAAGCAGCGAGCCAAATGCACAGCTATGGAGAGAAGCCTTGTGGAAATCCACAGAGATAGACGAAGATCTGCTCTTAGCCGAATGGTGAAAGCCCATCCATGATAACCAAGCGCAGCCCAAACGATGGACAAAGTCCTATTGCTGCGCCCCACGGAAAGAGTTCAGCAATGCACTAGAAGCACGCGGCCCACGCAATACTTCCCCCAAAACCCTTCCCCGGTCCTCGCCGCCTTCCCCTTCGCTCCTGTCCCCACTTTCGAATCTCCCGCAAATTTCGAGAAACTATGCCCCGACATGCTCTTCTTCATTTTTTAACTACCAGCAGGGGACGTACCAACAGTATCTCGCTGCCAAGCTGTTAAAAAAACAGTCGAGGCGTTACCACAAGATGTACATGACCTGGTTTCAGTGGCGTGAGGAGCCGGAAGTGGCGACGGAAGAATATGAGCAGGGGACGTATGTCTACTACACATTGATTTTGGCCGGCTAAACAGTCGCAAAAAAGTAGGCCCTGAACATAAAGATTGTGAGTGTACTACATATAAGTAATGAGTACAATATTAAAAAATAAATACATGTATACACTACACAGTACCGTGGTGATGAGATCACGAGGAAGTTTTCTCATTTGCATCTTCGATTTCTTCTTACTTATTTCTTCTTCGTTTTCTATTGCCTTGTAATTACTTATGCTTTTGTTGTTATCGGTTATTGAGAAATTCATCATCACATGAATTTTGCTTCTCTCTTCTTCCTTTCTCTAACATTTATTTCATCATCTGATTTTATTTTGTGACTGGCGCAAGCAGTCCTTTTATATTCATTCGAAAATCTCTCTCTCAACCCTCACCTCAGGCTTCTCTAGACTCACTCAATTTAGTCAGTATTTTCCTTTCCCCTCGCTTTGTGCCACGACGTATCAAAATCTCCACTTCCTCCCCCTCCTCCCCTCCCTGCTTCCCTCCCTGCTTCCCTCCTTATCCACTACGTCGAAACACCGGCAGCGAACACGAGGCCAGGCCCACCCCCCGTCCATTCAACCCTACCTCCCTCCCTCCCTCTCTCACTCCTCCCACCACAAAACGTCCCCATCCCTCAATCAACCTCTGAGCCACCCGTCGACCTTCCTCCCTCTCGCCCTCCCTCCCACCCTCCCTCGTCATTACGGAGAGAATCACCCGAGGGAGGCCCGAGTCGACCAAGTGATGTTTCTCGACCGGCAGGACCAGCAGCATTTTCAAAAAGAGAAGGACGAGGTGGGGAGGGAGGGAGGGACGACAGGCAGGTATGATGGAAAAGGAGGAAGCCATGCCGTCTCCTCGTCCTTCTCGCCCTCCTCCTTCATCGCCAACACCACCGGAGAGCGAACAAGGATGGGAACGAGAGGAGGGGCCCTTTGCCATCCCCCCTGCCCCTGCCCCTCCCAACTCTTTCTCCTTCCCTCCCTCCAGAAATCTCCTCACCACCGACAGCAGGCCTTTGTCGAGCAACACGCGCTGCTCCTCTCTCGGGAGGGTGCTTATGTTCTTGAGTACGTCCTCTTTTATTTTGTCGATTTCGACCGCAGGCCAGCCATGGGAAAGGGATAAGAGGTCGGTGGAGATGGCGGTGGAGAGACGGGTGAGGAGGAGGGAGGGCTGAAAGGAGGAAGGGGAGAATGTAAGGGAGGGGGAGGGGCTGCGAGATGCGGAGCATCTGTCGAGCCAGGAGCAAGACGAAAAGCGGGGGGAGGTGGAAAAGAAGGTCGACTCTCCCCTTCCTCCTCCTCCTCCTCCTCCTCCTCCTCCTCCTCCATTGCTACTCTTGCCGTTCTGCAAACGAGGCCTTCGATTCAAACCGCCCGTCAAAGCTGTAGCAGCAGTGGCAGCAGTGGTAGCAAAAGTCGGCCGGGATAGAGGTACCAAGGAAGGGAGGGAGGAAGGAAGAGAGGAAGGGCGTCCTCCCCCTCTTCTTCCTTCCTCCTCTTCCGAGGAAGAGGAAGGAATTTCATAGGACCTTCGCTTGCGTCGACCACTCCCTCCTCCTCCCCTTCCTCCCTCCCTTCCTCCCCCCCTTTCTCCTTTTCCTCCTCTCTCTACAACTCTCGCAAGCGCCTTTTCCTTCCACTCAAACGCCCTCTTCACCTCCTCCTCCTCCTCCCTCACTTCCTTCCTCCCTCCCTCCTCCTCCTCGGCTTCTTCCTCCTCCCTCCTTACCCCCCCTCCCTCCCTCCCGCCTTCCCTCAATCCCTCCTCCGCCTCTGCCGCCGCTCTCAAGACACGGCTCCACGATTCGGTCGAAGGAAGCACTGCAGGCCCTCCCACCCTCTGCTGCAGCGCAACAGCCAGCCTATTCCTCCCCCCCCCTCTCCTCCTCCCCCTCACCCTCCTCCTACTCGTCCTGGTATGGTCACTGCCGCTGCTGCTGCTGCTGTCACTTCGAGGCCGGCGTACCCTCCTCCTCCTTCTCGCCCCTCCCTCCCTCCCTCCCTCTCTCTCCTCCCCCTCCGCCCCCATTCCCTCCTCCTCCTCCACCTCTTCCTCTCTCCTTCGGGACCTTACCAGCCTCCCCCTCTCCCCTCCCACCCTCCCTGCCTCCCTGCCTCTCTCACACCTCCGACAAAACCAATTTCCTTCAGGCACAGCCCTCCCTAGTCCGACACAGTACGTGTGCGACGCCCTCCCACACCCTCCCTCCCTCCCCCCTCTCTCCCCATCACACAACAACAACAACTCGTCATCATCCCCCCTTCCACACTCGTGGCACATGACCCCTTCCTCCTCCCCTTCCTCCTCCCAATCTTCCGTCCCCACCCTCCTCTCTTCCTCGCCAACCAAATAATTATAGCTCCTCCCCGCCCTCCTCCTCTTCTTCCCCCCCCCCCTCCCTCCCGGCAACGCCACCGCACTCCCTTCCCTTCCTCCCACCCTCGGCCCTTGGTACACTCCGTTACAAGTAGGGCATGGGTTAGAGAGCACGCGCCAGCGCCAGAGACACGAAAAAG
>Ga0160419_101096_pt1 | contig 12406 bp, 8 predicted proteins | sample CelAP2metagpilot_2_FD_108196 | JGI IMG/M metagenome (GOLD analysis project Ga0160419, IMG submission 108196) | Phycosphere-associated microbial communities from Cellana algal ponds in Kailua-Kona, Hawaii, USA - Cellana AP2-4-25 metagenome pilot ... | reverse complement strand
TGGTGCTCAAAATATGATAGAAGGAGATGTCTTTATGCCGGTGACAAGGCTGGTTATGGTGATTAAGACCTCAAAAAAGTAAAAAGAGCAAAAAACTTACATAACTTTCTGTATAGTCCGTACGGTTTATGTTATTTTTGGTGTGGTGTGTGGTGTTTTTGTATTTATCAACGCTCTTCGCGCTTTGATGATTCAGAAGTTAAAAACACCAAGGAGATGTCTTTATGCCGGTGACAAGGCTCGTTGTGGTGAGTAAAACAACAAAAAGTAAAAAGAGCAAACAACTTACATAACTTTCTGTATGGTCTTTTTTTGGTGTTTTGTACAGCTATACGTTGTGTATATCATTATTCCGTTCCCTTGGCTTCGAGCGTGTGGGGAAAGTGCTGATTGCACTCTGGATATAAGGGGTTCATCTATAAAAGGATATCACACACACATATAGATACACGTCCACATATATAAGTGTATGTGTGCACCTGTGTGTGGACGAATAGTAGCCTACCACAGCCACCACATACCTGCCAAGATCACACGTCGAGAAGAAGGGGTGAAAAGATCATGCGCGGGACGAGTTTAAAGCGGTCTCCCAGCAAGAGAAAGCAGCGTACAAGGTATGGCTTAAGTGCGTCGGGAAGAACAAATACGCAATGTTTGACGAGATGGCACGCGAGCGGGAAACATGGGATGACCTGTGCGTGGAACCCCAAGTAAGAGCCTTTGCTAGGAGGGGCCTCTGCAAGCCGTGTAAGAGGTATTACGACGACAGCAAAGGACTGGAGGCCCACGAAAAGCGGCATCATCCGAGGCCACCACGGCGAAAGGGAGGCATAAAACATTAAAGCAACATTCCTCAAATTAACAAAATGTATATTCATAAACAAGAGAGAGGGCAAAGTTCAATTGGAATAGTATTGTTGAGATTTGGGACACATTTAGAGAGAGGAGAGTGATTAAAGAGATCGGAAAATATCGAAAGATTTGTGGTCGAGGGCGGGCATATATGTGCAGGGGAGGAGGAGGGGGAGGAGGAGGAGGAGGAGGAGGGGAGGAGCAGGGGGAGGAGCAGGGGAAGAGCAGGAGAGGAGGGGAGGAGGGGGAGGAGCAGGGGAGGAGCAGGGGAGGAGGGGAGGAGGAGGGATTACGGACTATACAGAAAGTTATGTAAGTTTTTTGCTCTTTTTACTTTTTTGGGGTTTTAATCACCATAACGAGCCTTGTCACCGACATGATGGCATCTCCTTCTATCATATTTTGAGCGCCAAAATAAGCCCGCCCCGCATGACGGGGAAGCTGCCGGCATCAGGCCACTGGCATTTTCGCGGGACGATGACACCATCCCGCTCTGAACAAGCCGCTCCTTTGGCTGTCGGTCATCCCGCGCCAACGAGTGGGACTGATGCCGGCAGCTACCCCGTCATGCGGGGCGGGCTTATTTTGGTGCTCAAAATATGATAGAAGAAGACGCTTTCCAAGGTGGCAGAGTCGAACGATGTCTTGTAGTTACCATCTTCATACGGCATTAACCCAACCGTCCAGCCCTCTTTCTTTGTTTGTTTCATGATTTCCTCTTCCCTCTCCCTCTCTTTATTTCTGGTAATGCCTTCGCTAGTCCCTCTTGCCATTTCTCTCTTTCCCCTTCCTTGTAAAAAGGATGGTTGCAAACGGGCAGATACACTACGGGCTTCGCGAGAAGGTCTGCATAAGCGATCCCATGAACTGTGTACTCGGGTATTGGTGGTAAAGGTCGACATTGAGTCATGTCAAAAGGAGCGATGCTAGAATCAGCATCGTTGTTAGCATCAGGCCTATCCTGCTCTTGTTCCTGGTCTTTGTGATTCTGCTGCTGCTGTTGTTGCTGCTGCTGCCGTTGTTTGGTTGCTTCCATTCGGGACTTGGTGAAATTCTTTGCCCACTCGTATAGTTCCGAGTCATAGTGGTTTAGTTCCCGCAGACGATGCATCGTAGCCTCGTCAATAGAATCCTTCCCTGTAGTCTTTTGGGCAGGCCTGACGGAGTTTTCGTGGGGGAAAACGGTTCCATTGGTGCCAAGGACAGAATCAAGGTATTGTGCCATTTCGGCATCATTTAGCCACTCCATAATCAGGATAACATCAAACTGGCCCAAGATTTCCTTGGCCAAAGCCAGATCTGAAATATGCATATGTAACATAACATTTGAAGACATGCAGAGAGAGAGTGATTAGGCGTTCATACATTGCAATTCAGAAAAGTAGTAGCATGATACATTCTATGACCTGAGGTTGGGAACGCGCACCCCACCTTTGCTTTTTCACTTACCGGTCTCATCGATGGGCCTTCGTGTGTCCGCACGGTAGCGGTTTGTAAGTGTTCTTATGTAATAATTTTCCACGCCCTCCCGCATGCGGTTTCTCCTAGAATTTCGAGTTTTGTGTGCATATTTGTGTGTGTAACTCAGTCATCGTGTTATATCTATCCCGCACAAAAGAACGAGATAGGTTGAAAAGGGAGAGAAAGAGCCTCCTGATTTACCTGTATACTTCCGGATCGCTGTCATATTTGTCTAAAATGTACCGCACATATTCGGGAAAGGTCATCGTCTCATTGAAAAGCTGTTTTAGTCTCCCCGAATCCTGCAATTGATTGGGCTCAAAGCCATGAAACTCGTCCATGGTGGTCCGGCGACGGTGACGAACAGGATCATGAAGATCCTTGTATTGGCCCTCATAATAAAAATGGCTGACGATACGGGAGATAGGTTCTCGAAGGTTCGTAACATGCAACATAGACCCGGCTTCGGCGAGACAAGTAATGTTGAATGTGAAGCCTTCACTCCTAAAGAGGCGACCACTATTGAACAAGGGAAGCAAAGCCTTGTGAATGGTCGAACCGCCGGCCTTGCGCATGTGGAGGAAATGGATGGAACCATGGCCATGCCGGAAACACTCTTGATCGATTTCCATTGCACGTTTTTCTCGAAGCTTTGAGAACCTCCTTTGGTCCTCCTTCACTTCTTCTTCGCCGTCTTCAAAGATGGTGCCCGATGTATTTAGTTGCCTTTTCTTCCCTGCTTTGATTTGCTTGCCGTCGCCCGCATCTTGTGCCCAGTATCCCAACAAAGCCCTCACTTCGCACGCAAAACGTCGTGGGGCGGCATCATTCACGACTTCATTCTTGTCTCGCTCCCAGAACTCAGCCAGAAAGTTCTTTTTGTATTTGAGGTCAGGTGGCAAGTGGTAATTCTTGGCCTTGACTTCATAATCCTCCAAGCTTTTCAAATAATGATTCATCTCCAAATATTGCTTCTCATCGTCAAAACAGACCCTGCTCTCCGCTGTGTCGTTGAGCAGGGGCTTGTGCACGAGATGAGTGCTGTATATGTTGGAGATGCTCTTGGTGACATCTTGGGGCCGCAGATTAACAACCAGCTTTCTAGGGGCACGGGATCGGAATGAAAGACCAGAAAGGATGTAATTCTCAATGGTAAGTCCACTCTGCGGTCGATATAAGCGAGAGGAGGAGCCAAAATCCGTGCGAAAGAAATGGACACATGGTTGGTCTTTGTAATAAATGTCGAGAGACTCGGCCAGAGTCTGGCCAGCTTCCTTGGCGTAGGCAAACTCATCCACGTTAGAGAAGAGTACCCAATCAAAGTCTGGCGTCTCATGCAAGGTCTGTAGCTCCATCAGACAAGAATTGATATGCATCATCTCTATCCCCATGTGGTGGCCCTTCATTGTTACAGGTTCAACCGAACGGTCCACTTTACGCAAGTCGACAATGCCGCGCTGGACGTATTTATCCAATACAGCGTGCGTGAAATCCACGCTATTGTCGTCGTACAGTACAAACTTACGGACCCCTTGCAACCAATGATATGCAATCCATTCGTCCAAGAAAAGCGCATCGTTGCAGACAAGGGCGCAGATGGCGATGGTGGACTCATGCACAGAACGCTCAGCAACGGTAGCCCAAGGGTCATAAGATGAGGAGAGTTGTTGTGACGCGAATAAGGCCGTGGTGGTATGACTTGTTGAGGTCGTATCTTGGTCGGCCTGTGTGTGTTTGGTAGCCAACAAGGGAGAGATAGAGCTAGAGATTGTAAACAAGTGTGTATATAAGACAAAATGAATCTCCACCGGTTTGAGTTTGTTGTACCAAACTAAATCTTACCTGACAAGGATACTCTAGGAATGAATCGGTTAATAAAGGGTGCGCGGCCGGATCATGAGGTCCAAGTAGTTGGGAAAGGAGCTTGTCATTGGTCACAGACGGTTTGTTGATGGAAGAAGCGGAGGAAGTCTTACGTCGAATAGTTTTTAAACCAAAAGCATGAGCAGCAAGGTAGCTCGACGATAAAGGAGCATCAACAGCTAATGCTAAGCGGGATAAAGCGTGCACAGACGGTACAAACTCCGCGCGGTCTTCCTGCATGTAAGCCAATAAGGTCCGGACCTTACAGGCATAGCGCTGTTTCGCAGAATCGTCTATAACTTCTGTCCGATCTCGCTCCCAAAAATGTTTCAAAGGATCAATCTTGTACTTATCGTCAGTCGCTAGATAGAAAGTGTTGACTTTCAGGTCGTAATCCTCCAAACTGCGGAGGTAATGGTTCATCTGCAGGTGCTGAAGTTTGTCAATTGAACATATGTTGTCTTTCCGCACGCGCCAGTGGAATACTTTGTGAGCACCATAGACATGTTTGACCCGATTACTCTCATTTAGTGGCCTCAAATTGATGATGAGCTTATCTGGGTCGCGACGGTAACCATTCGCGGAAAGGACATAGTTTTCTATCATAAGCCCTGTCTCGGGTCGGTAAACATGGCCAGAAGTGCCAAAATCCTTCCGATAGATAGTTACGCAGGGATCATCCTTGTAATGATTACTCAAGGCCTGAGCAAGGGTCATGTCCGCAAGATCCGTGGGATAAGCGTATTCGTCTGCATCGTGTAATAACACCCAATCAATGCCTTGCACATCTCGCACTGTCCACATTTCCTCCAGGCAAGCATTCACATGCGCCATCTGGATTCCGACGTGGCCTCTCTCAGGGGGGGCACCCTCTATCGATCGGTTCAGTGTGCGCAAATCGACAATGTTGCGCTGCACATACTTCTGTAACCGTTGGACCGTATCATCCATACTGCCATCATCATAAAGAATAAATTTACGGACACCTTGGAGCCAATGAAAAGCAATCCATTCCTCAATGTCACGCCCCTCGTTACGAATGGCAGAGCAAATTGCTATCCTTGGCTGTTGGGAAGAACGTTCGGCGACTGCAGCCCACGGATCTTTGCTCAACAGACCTGTAGAAGTGGACGCACAAGCCGCGCCACTTGGAGACGAAGCAAGACCAGCCGTTGTCGTCCCAAAGTTATCCAATGATGAATCCTCGGGCGTCAAGAGAGAGGAAGCCACCACATTGGTCTCCAAAAGATCACCATCGAATGTCCCACTGCTTTGCCCATAAGAATCTGCTTGACCGTCTTTCAAAAGATAGAGCAAAAGAAGCCGGACATGGCAGGCGTAGCGCTGTGGGGCGGAATCATCAAAAAACTCATGTTGATTGCGATCCCAGAAATGTCTCAAAGGATCCGTCTTGTACTTCTGGTCGCTTGACAAATAGAAAGTTTTCACTCTGACATCGTAATCCTCCAAACTGCGCAGGTACTGGTTCATTTGCAGCTGACTTTGGCTGTTATCTATGCATTGGACTTCCTTGGGATTGAGTAGCTGGTGCGTATCAGGGACACGCGTCACCTTGATACTCTCATTGTGCGGCTTCAAATTGATGATGAGCTTCCTAGGCGCAGAAGTTCGATGATGACGGGCAGAATGGACATAGTTCTCGATCACAAGCCCCGACTTGGGCCGAAAAATGTGACCGGAACTCCCAAAATCTTTTCGAAAGATGTTCACGCAGATTTCACCCTTGTAATGCGCCTCCAATGCCTGAGCAAGGGTCAGGTTAGGATTCTTAGCGTAAGCAAATTCGTCTGCATCAGCTAAAAGCACCCAATGAAGGCCATGTTCTTCCCGAGCCGCTGAGATCTCCTTTAGGCAAGCATTAATATAGTCCATTTTGATGCGTATGTGACCTTTATCCTTTGTAATATGCGGCGCAGAACGGTCAACTGTACGATAATCGACAATGCCGCGCTGTATATATTTGTCCAATAGCTTACGTGTCCCATCCTCGCTCCCATCGTCAAAGAGGATAAACTTGCGGATACCTTGTAACCAATGAAAAGCAATCCATTCGTCAAGGAACTGACCTTCATTTCTAATTAAAGCAATAATGCAAATCGATGGATGATGAACTGAACGGTCAGCAACAACTTGCCAGGGGTCCATGTCACCGTCATTCCCATTTGCCAATTGAGACTTTGCTAGAACTCCATCAATCTAGTAGTAAATTGAAGTGGTGCTAGTAATGGAAAGTGCTTTTGCGATATCTTTTTCTGGTATGTATGCTTAAATTATAACTTACCTGGCATAAGTATCCATCCAGTCTCACAGCGCTCGAGTCAGTGCCGCGGTCACCGCCTTTGGCGCTCGGGTCCTCATCCGTAGATATATCCAGTCGTCTTTGCAGGATTGATACCACGTTATTTCCCAGATCTTCTGTAGTGGACCAATAGTTCAAAAGGGTTCGTACATCCTGGGCATAACCACGGGCGGCTGAGTCATCCAGGACTTGATTGAGTTCACGCGCCCAAAATTGTTGCAAGGGATCCTTCGTATACTTCTGGGTCCCCGAGAAAAAGTCGCTCCTAAGTTTCTTATCATAATCCTTCAAACTTCTGAGGTACTGATTCATTTTAAAATTTACAATACGGTCTTCGATGCAATATGCACCTTGCACATCGTCGATTGTATGTGGATTCTTGCCAAGACGGCTTACAGCTTCAGTAGCGTTGGCCGGTCTCAGGTTAATGATATATTTTTTCGGCTCTACACGGATGCCATGAGCAGCATGGACATAATTCTCGATCAAAAGGCCATGCTGGGGTCGATCAATATGACCAGACGTCCCAAAATCCACTCGAAAAAAGGTAATACAGGGCTGACCTCTGTAAAGACTATCCAATGCCTGCGCTACCGTTATATTAAGTCCATTGGGATAGAGATATTCATCCGCATCGGAGAAAAGCACCCAGTCAATGCCACTCTCCTCACGCGTTGTCAATGCCTCCTCCAGACACTGATTTAGATATTTCATTTGGAAGTTGACGTCGGTGCCATTCCTCTTGCGCTCAGCACTTTCAGCAGTGCCATTTATAGCACGGTATTTGACAATGCCTCGCTGTATATATCTATCAAGTACCTCTGGAGTGTTATCCGTGCTTTGATCATCATAAAGAAAGAACTTACGGACTCCTTGCAGCCAATGGAAAGCGATCCATTCATCGAGATCGCCCGACTCATTACGAATGAGGGCACAAATCGCGATCGATGGTTCCTTGAAAGAGCGCTCGGCAACCGTGGCCCAAGGATCAGCAGATGACAATAATTGAAGTGAGGATGACGATGATGATGATGAAGTCGCAAGTGGCGGCTTCTCGGAAAAGAAAGAGAAGAGACAGAAAGAGAGTATCGAGAGGGGGGGGGGAATACAATGAGGCATATACATATTGATAAGGTACTCGCCTTCCTTTCTTCACATCTAGACATACACACACATGTCTACTCACTTCAGAAGCATAACCCGGTAGCGGATGGATAAACTCTACTGGTGCTCCAAGTAGATTGTGAAGCTTGTTTAATACTGAATCTTCGGGTGCCGCACCCGTAGATATCAATTGCGTGGACGAGGTGATTGGAAAAGGGACCGTGAGAGCGTCAAGACCTTGATGTAGCGCTGCAATTGATTCTTTCCCCACATATAGACGGACATGAGCAAAATCCTCGAGCTGCCAGAGGTGAAAAAATGTGGGCGCTGCCAAAATTATGAAAAATCCGAAGACATAGAGCACCCAACCAGCACGTATATGGCCCCTTAAAATCATAGCCCTGCTTTGAACCACCTATGGCCTATGGATTGTTTTTGAGGATAAAGGAAAAGTTAAATGAGAAGGAGGAAAAAAGGACCAATGAGTGGGAGGTACGTATGGATAGATCAATAGGGTAACATGAGTGAATGTATATGCCACACTTGAACCCATTTCTGCTTTCTCACAGGCCTCTAAAACGACCGAAATGGCGAGGAAATGCCACAAACTGTGATTAGCACACTTGTAGTTTGTTATTTTCTCTCTTTTGAAACCTAGGGTGCGTGTGCATTGGCTGTGTGTGTGAGGAGAACGACACTCAAAAGTGAGCTCCTTCATCTTGCTGACGGGTGCCTCACCATCAACCGCGACGTCACGGGGGCGGCTTGCTGTTTGCTCCCCTGCTGTGGGCTGGTACAGCTTACTGCCCACGAGTTGTCATCATGCCTCTCCCCTTACGATGGCATTACATGGCGTCAAAAGTGTATGTGATGGGCGCGTGTAGCTGGCATTTGTGGGCAGTAGAAGTCATTGATGAAGGAGAGAGCAAGAGGAAGGAGGCGAAACGGTTTCGACGAACACCAAGATTATAAAGCAAAATATAAAGGCACGGGAAGCCAAAAACCACAACAGATCCGCAATAACAACCCCAAGTCACACAAAACAGTCTTGTAGACAATATTCTTTTGAATCTTATGTTTCAGGGGTGTAGGGGAAGGCGAGCATCGTGTGCAGAGAACGAAGCTGAAAACGACGTTAATAGTAGAGAAGTAGAGATGAAAAATGCGTATTCATGGGCGAACGGCATCTTCAGGAGAACCTCGGTAATAAGGTCACGATACGTCCATTTGTATGCGTGGAAAGGGAGGAGAAATAGGGCCTCTCAGACATCTACGCATACAAGCACGCATCTTGCATCTATGCGAGAAAGTGAGAGTGTTTGTGTGTGTATGTATGTGATGAATTATAACCATATGCAATAGATGCTTTCCCTGTATGCTCATTTATGAAGTCCAGGACGCCTGTCATTCGTCTATCATTATTGACAGAGGCAAGATTCCTCCTCTTCTTCTTCTTTTTTTTTTAATCTCCGAAAAGAGATTCAGAGATGTATGTGTGTGCACAGTGTTAGCGGGATGAAACAACGTCTCCTTATCCTCCTGAAGAAGAGATAGGGAGGGGATGGCATAATCTGCCTTCTACATGTTGCATTTTTATCATTTTTCCACCCTGCTTCCTCTACCGACACAGGCTCTTCGTCCGCGTAAACATCATGCATCTGGGGAAGCAGTATATGTCGCTGGTGGCATTGTCCATCATTTTTACGAGCATCAGTCTGTTAGCCAGGCATGATGCGTTGGCAGCGAACAAATCGCAGGAACTCTTCCACGACGGTCACTTGTCTAATCCCAATTATTGTTCCCTTTATGATTTTGTTTTCATTGTTAGCACGGGAAGAAGTGGAAGCACAACATTGATGGAATTTTTAAATGCCGTGCCTGGCATCCATATCAGCGGTGAAAACGATGGGCTCATTCATCGTCTCAGCGAGTTGCATATGTCCATGAAGAATATCACCACAAAAAAGGCCGTGGCTTGGAAAAATACCTTTGACATCAGTGACATCGAACAAGACATGCGAAATATGGTCGTACACACAATAAATCCACCACCTAATTCCAAGACTATTGGCTTCAAGGAAATTCGTACTCGGGCAGAAACAGATTTCATTTTCACCAGGCACCTCTTTCCCTGTGCAAAGTTTATCGTCAATTTCCGAGAAGACGTCTCGAGCCAGAGCCAATCTGGATTCTACAAGCGTATGGCCAGGATTGAGGGCAGCGTCACAAGTATTACTGATTCTCTGACCAAAAGCAACGAGTTTCTCAGATCGCTAGTACAGAAGCATCAAGATTACATGTTGTTGGCTACCTTGGAGGATTTTTCCATCGAAACTTTCGACAGGATTTTGATTTTTCTCGGCTTTTCGGACTGTCGAACCCTTCAGATCCCTTACTTGAACAAGCAATCTTATACTTCTAATAATGAGTTGAAGCCTTTGGGTTTGGTTGATTGTAAGAATGAACAGCAACACACATCAGCTATGTGGTCCGTAGGCCAACTTGCCAAGCAAAATGCAGCGACAGGCATCGAAGCTCAACCTCAGAGTTCAAGGCACCATGAGGAAAAGGCGCCTCCCAACAAACTTCACAAACCTAGCGATTCTCCATCTACGCCCTCGCAGCTTCACACGTCAGGGCTACCTCTGCAGAGCAATACTCTTGCCAACATTCATGCTTCACTTGGCGCACCACAGGCACCCAGGCACCCTTTGGTTGCTGAGAAAAGAAAATCACGGTCAGAGGATTATCGTTGCTCGGCTGAAGGAGTCCAAGCTCTGGCGTCCAGCCAAGATCCTTGGGCCGCGGTCGCTGAACGCTCCGTCCAAGAGCCCTCCATAGCTATTTGTGCCCTTATCCGCAACGAGGCACTTAACCTTGACGAGTGGATTGCTTTCCACTGGCTGCAAGGTGTGCGCAAATTTTTTCTTTATGATGACCAAAGCATGGATGAGACAAGCAAAATATTGGAAAAATACGTTAAGCGGAACATCGTTGACCATCGCATCGTGAATGGCAGTGCGGATGCAAACAGGCGAGGCAAAGCAGGTACTGACACGCTGTTTCAAATGAATAATCTCAATGAATGTTTGACGGAGGCGTTCAGGATGAAGAAAGAAACAGGGATTGACTGGGTCTTGTTCACTGACGCGGATGAATTTGCCTATGCCAAGCATCCAAATATGACACTGGCACAAGCAATTGATGCTCAATACGAAAGGGAACCTTGTGTGGCATTGTTACGAACAGATTTTGGCACTTCCGGTCATATTTACCGTCCCAAAACTGGCCTTGTGATTGAGAATTATCTCCTCTCCTCACATACTTACCGAGACATGTGCCCTGAAAAAATGATAGTCAACCTCAGGCCAGAAAATGCTACCAAAAGCATGACCAAATTTGGAAATAGCCCTCACATGATCCATCCTTCCGTCAAAAGTCGCGGTGGCTACTGCCTTGTAGATGAAGTGGAACATTTGCAGATCAATCAGTACCTCCGCAGTTTGGAGGATTTTAACCATAAGGTCACATCCAGCTTCTTTTCCGGCACGAAAAAATACGCAGACCCTCTGCTTCATTTCTGGAAACGCGATTTTTCCGGATTTTTTGATGATATCGCGCCCCAAAGGTTTGCCTGCGAGGTCCGGGTACTTCTTATGCACTGGATGACGACCTTGAGAGATCAAACAGTAACCATAGCCGAGAGAAAGAGTTCTTCCGTCACAGAAGAAGGAGGCCTTGCTGTGAGTGGGGGACTGAATCATTCCACCATGGTAGCAGTTGAGCTAAATGATCTCGTGAAGACATCTTACATACATGACTCAAGCCCCATTGTCATTCGAAAATTTCGTCTGATTTTTTTCCACTTGCCCAAAGTAGCCTCTGGGGAATTCAAGAAACTCTTTCGTCGAGTGGAAGGGCTGCAAGACTGGTCGACTTCATGGAATTCCCCTTCAAGGTTATATTTCCCAGACAGACCTCGGACCACCCTTCCTCATGATGGACGTTTCAATGGTTTAACGTACTTGCAAGACTTACCCTTCCCGGAGAGAGACAAGATCTTTCACGATCCAAGCTGGACAAAAGCCATTTTCCTGCGCGACCCCATGACCAGGTTTGTCTCGGCGTACTTGGACAAAATTAGACGACATCATCCTAATGCAGAGATGCGGAAAATTTCCTTTGAGGAGTTTATTACAAAGGTAGAAACAGGGATGAAAGATACGCATTGGAATCCACAGAGTCAGTTTTATGACCTTGATAAGTGGCTGCCAGTAATGGATTTTGTGGGTTCCTTTGAAAATCTTGCTGAGGACACGGAGACACTTTTGCGCAAGCTTGGAGCTTGGGAAGAATTTGGTGCCGATGGTTGGGGCGAGGATGGCGCTAGTGCCATGTTTCATTCAAATACAAGCAACGAGGACAACGTTAGGAAGTACTACAGAAATGCAACCACAAAAGAGAGAGTGATGATTTTGATGGCGCCAGATTTCAAGCATGCAGGTACGAAAATAGCATAGAGACCTGTCTAGAACTATGTAGAAAGCAAGGATCCGAAGGGAAAAAGTAAAGTAAGTGTGTGCATCCGGCAGCTGCGGTGTCTGATGAATAAGGAAAAAAAAGACAAAAAGAGATACATAGTTTTTTGTTGTTGAAACGCCCCTTCGTATCTGCCGCGCGGCACTATCAAAATAATGATAATGGTTAGGGTTAGGGTTAGGGTTAGGGTTAGGGTTAGGGTTAGGGTTAGGGTTAGGGTTAGGGTTAGGGTTAGGGTTAGGGCTAGGGTTAGGGTTAGGGTTAGGG
>Ga0160419_101095_pt1 | contig 12423 bp, 9 predicted proteins | sample CelAP2metagpilot_2_FD_108196 | JGI IMG/M metagenome (GOLD analysis project Ga0160419, IMG submission 108196) | Phycosphere-associated microbial communities from Cellana algal ponds in Kailua-Kona, Hawaii, USA - Cellana AP2-4-25 metagenome pilot ... | reverse complement strand
GCCGTGGCTCCGCTTGGTTCCGGGTTTCTGTCTCATCTCCACTCCTTGGTGGTTACGATGTGCCAGAAACCATCTCTTATCAAATCGACCTAAACTGTCCCATTGGTGCTGACGTCAGACACGTCTCTATTGAGCTATCCTACGCAGATAACGCCATTAACTGGCTTGAGATTAGCAATACGCCTTCGATCGCAGACCCAGAACCGCGCCAGATCAGTATCAGGATTGCGATGCTGCATCCCTTTATGGCGCAGTTTCCGACATTGGATTCCGAGGGCTTTCTAGCGGTCATAAACATCGCGGCTGCTATGGCGCTAGCAGAAGTTGCGGCGGGAGAACGAGCGGATCGAAACCCAGCCGCTGTCCGCCGCTACACCAATGAAATCCTGAAAAATCAGCTTTCAAAGCCAATCGCCAATGACTGAGCAACCACATAGAATTACCGTCTCTCCTGCTGCGTCAGCAACGTCTGGTAAATGGTCCCCTATACAGGGTTCAGCATTTACTGACCTGCTGAACTCGAACACCAAACTCTCTCAAATTGAGAAGGAGCGACTGGTACAGGAAACCGTTTCCATCCTTAGCGAGTGTGCCTCTCCTGATAGCAGCGATCAGATTAATACGGGGCTTGTAATTGGTTACGTGCAAAGTGGAAAAACCCTGTCTTTCACAAGTCTAACGGCTCTTGCGAGAGACAACGGTTACCGACTCATCATCTTGCTGGCTGGAACGACGAACAATCTTGTTGAACAGTCTTATGATCGCTTGAAAACCGATCTGCACAGCGCTGGTGCTCGGGAATGGAACGTCTTTACTACTCAGCAGAAAGCTTTTCAGGAGAGCGAGGTTGGGCGGGTCAAAAAGGAACTCGGTGCCTGGCGTCGCAATTCACCGCGCGCACGAACGATCATCATCGTTTCTATGAAACAACACCAACATCTTGAGAACTTAGCGCGGCTTCTCGGTGAATCTGACTTTTCTGACATTCCGACGCTCATAATTGACGATGAAGGCGATCAGGCCGGAATGAATACGCGGGCAAAGCAAGAAGATGAAAGTAAGACTTATCAACGCATTAGGGAGCTTCGGCAACTGTTTCCGCACCACAGTTACATTCTCTATACGGCCACACCACAAGCACCCTTGCTTATCAGCCGAATTGATTCACTCTCCCCGGATTTTGGACGCGTGCTCACGCCAGGCGATCACTATGTTGGCGGTCAGGAATTCTTCGTCGAAGGGCAGAGCCATTTTATTGAACTCATCCCGAGTGCCGATGTGCCTGAAAAGGATGATCCGCCAACTCAACCGCCGGAAAGCCTCAAGGATGCGCTAAGAGACTTTTTCATAGGGGTCGCGATTGGATTTCTGGAAGAGGAACCTCTGCGGAAGGGACGAAACCGCTCAATGATGATCCATCCGGCAATTGCCAAAGAAGGGCATCTAATGTTTGCCCGTTGGACACGTCAGATCAAAGACCACTGGGCTGAAATACTTCAAGACTTAATGCATCCTGAACACGAGAACCTCCTAAGCCAATTTGAGGCTTCGGCTGAAGGCCTATTAAAGACCTATCAGACTGACCTGAGATTTACCGATATTGCCTCTGTATTGTTTGAGGCGATGGAAGAGACAATTGTTCAGGAGCTCAATACACGGGAAAAAAGCCGCATAGCGCCGGTTGATTGGGAGGGTGAATATAGTTGGATTCTTGTTGGTGGTATCGGCTTAGACCGGGGGTTCACCATCGAGGGTCTAACTGTATCTTACATGCCTAGATCGACTGGCGTAGGGAATGCCGACAACATCCAGCAAAGAGCTCGTTTCTTTGGTTACAAAAAAGACTATCTCGGGCTTTGCCGAATTTACCTTACCGAAGAGAATATCGACGCATTCTCTGGTTACGTTCGGCATGAAGAAATCATCCGGGGCTCGATCCGCAACCATCTCTTGAGTGGTCAGACGCTTAAGGAGTGGCGTAGAAGCTATCCTTTGGATGCAAGCCTTAAACCTACGCGATCCTCGGTCATTTTGCTGGAAATGTACCAGTCCAAAGGCAAGGGCGGTTGGGTAGTTCCAAATCATCCCTTCGATGACTCTGAAGTTGTGTCCGACAACCGAGACACAGTTGATGACGTTCTGGAGGCCTTCGATTTTGCGCCCTACGCAGAAGAAGGTTGGAATGAAGAACAAGTAGTTCCGTTTTTCAGCAATACGATACGTCTTGCTGATCTTGTCCCATTTATTGGCCAGTTCCGATACAAGTGGCCAGACGATACTCTGGAGCACGGCGCGCTCATGCTCGGACTTGAGCGCATGATTGCAGACGATCCGGAGATGCGTTGCAGCTTCTACGCGCTATCCGGTCCATGGTCTGGCGTAAATTCAAAGCGGACACTCTCGGACAAGTCGCCTCCCAAGATCAAGAACCTATTCCAGGGTTCAAACGCTCGTACGAACTACCCCGGTGCAAGAGCGTTGGTTTCCTCGGAGACCGTTACCTTTCAACTCCACCGCTACGACATTCAATCAGCAGACAAGAAACGCACGTTGAAAGATGTGCCAGTTCTGGCCGTGCATATACCCGATCCTTTGATGGAGCGTGTCTGGATCGAGAGGTAACTAGACATGCTGTTTTCGCTGTATTCCGAGCTTTGTGAAACGATACCTGAGGCAGAAGACGCCCAGTTTGGACTGCCGTTTTCAATTGAGGAAAATCTATGGCTGGCGGTCGATCACAACGCGTATCCCACTCTGCTCTTGCCAGCTAAGGAAACTGACTTGAGAGCGGATATCGTTTTGCGTTCTGTTGATGTCGAGTTTTCAAGACACTGCGAGATTTTGACTGCCGGAGATAAAACGCAATCCGGATGCTATAGCATCATTCGGTTGAAGGAAGATGATCCGGACATCGTGCGTCTATTCATGACGATACTCGAAGAGTTATTCTGCCAAGATGCTCAGGCGATTTCTAATGCCGAGATTGCTGAGAGTATCCAGGAGATTGCCGCTCTATTTAGCCAAGTTGACGACAGTCAGCGGGACTTAATTGGACTCTGGGGCGAGATTTTTGCAATTGCCCAATCCCCGAGTTCAGAGGCGGCTGTTCGGTCCTGGAGTTCAAGGAAACATGCCAAATATGATTTTGTAACGGAAGGTTTCGTTCTCGATGTCAAAACAACACTTTCAAATGTTCCAAAGCATAGGTTCTCCCTAGATCAGTTACGCCCGGCCGGTGATTATGACGCTTTCATTTTATCGCTCTGCGTCGAGGAAATCCCATCTGGAAAATCGGTGGGCGATATGGTTGACACGGTGGCGGCCCGCATTGGCGATGCTGAACTGCGCAGTGCTTTCCTGCAACAATGCTTGCTGAAAGGTGGCAAGCGTTTGTACCAAAGCACGTTGCGGCTACAGGCATATCCGGAGAGCACCCACTACCAAATATACGAAGCCGCAGATGTCCCGGTACCTGCTATCCTTCCCGAGGACCCAATAGATAATGTCAGGTTTGACGTCGAACTTACTAACGTCGATCCGTTACCTTCGGACCAAAGCATTGATCTAATGGGATTTGAAGCTGAGCGGGGTACCCATGACCATTGAATGGCTCTGTGCCAGAGATTTCGATCGGAGAGTGCGTGTTGGATGATTGTAATACAAAGTCATACTACGCCAGCAACGTACAGCGGTTTCTTGGCACCAGTACGAATGTGGTTGTTGGAAGCCTATCAAGGCGTATCGGATTGGCCTTTGGCGGCGACGAAAAGCTTCAAATCCAATCTTGGAAAGGCCAAGTTGACCTTCTGAAGACGAGCTTGTCGCAAGCTTCAGCCGACACGCGAAATTGGGGCATCTTGATAGAATTGCCGCTTCTTCGCCTCGGCCGAAGGATTGACACCATTCTCCTGGCAGGAGTTCGAATACTCTGCCTTGAGTTCAAGGTCGGCGCTAAGACGTTTGACAGGAGTTCAATCGAGCAAGCCGTCGACTATGCATTGTGCTTGCGCGATTTCCATGCCGGAAGCCATGGAAAGGAAGTCATCCCGATTGTTGTGGCGACCGAAGCTGCATCCCCCCAGCCATTTAGACCGGAAGGGAGCCTGCAGGTAGTCGATAGTGTTTCAACTTGTCTGCAGGCAAACGCAAAAACGCTGCCGGACTTGCTCTCGTCGCTAGGTGGACAAGCATCGGAGCAGCAAATTGACTGGGCGGAATATGACAGAAGTACCTACAACCCGACCCCTAATATTGTTTCCGCCGCGCGAGAAATCTACGCCGGACATACTGTTCGCGAAATTGGGCGGGCCGATGCGAACGCAGACGCACTCGCCGCCACTGCAAAGGAACTCAAGGAAATTGCCAGCCTGTCACGAGCCAATAGGTTGCGTTCAGTTTGCTTTGTGACCGGCGAACCTGGTTCAGGCAAGACGCTGCTTGGCCTCGATCTCGTTTTCTCGGACGATGTTGGGCGCGTTGCAGGGGAGCCTGCGGCCCTTCTAAGCGGCAACCGTCCGCTGGTTAAGGTGCTTCAATCCGCAATTGCACTTGATATGCGCGAGCGCACCGGAATGAAGGCCAAAGAGGCTCAGAGAACAACCGAACAAGGACTACAGACGCTTCTTGGCTACCTTAAGGATCATTCGGATGCTGAATGTGCGCCCCCCGAAAACGTCATAGTGTTTGATGAAGCACAGCGAGCTTGGGACGCAGCTACGGGAAAGAAACTGCTCGACCGGTTTGCCTCGGAGCCAGAGATATTCCTTGAGATTCTTGGACGCCTGCCGTGGGCATGTCTTGTTTGCCTGGTAGGGCCGGGACAAGAAATCAACACTGGGGAAGGTGGCCTGAGCCTCTGGGGACAGGCCCTTGCGGAAAAACATGAAACTTGGACAGCGTTCGCATCGCAATTTGCCTTACACGGCGCTCATGGTGTTTCGGGCCTATTAGATGAGGTCTCAAATGACGCTTTTGAAGTAAGGCAGAAACCTGATCTCCACTTACGCACAAACCTAAGGGCTTACAGAAACGCCGATCACGGACGATGGGTAGAAGCCTTACTGGACAGTGATGTCGAAAGGGCTTCTCAGATTTCTGCATCAATGGAGCACTGTCCCGCATATGTTACGCGTGAGTTATTAACAATGAAAAGTTGGCTCTTCCGGCGACGGAGAGGAGAGCAGCGGGTCGGTCTCTTGGCAAGTTCTGGTGCTGTACGTCATATCGCTGACGGCATCCCTCCGTCGCCGCGCTCAAACGAACTTGATCAAGTTGTTCACTGGTTCTTGAAAAAGGCCGACGACTACCGATCATCCAACGCTCTGGAGGTCCCGCTGTCCGAGTTTGTGTGCCAGGGACTAGAACTGGATTATGTCGGATTTTGTTGGGGGAACGATCTAATCTGGGAGGATGATCGCTGGGTTCCTCGCAAGATGTCTGCACCAAACTGGCAGATATCAAGATCGAGTGAGGCAAAACAGTATCGCCTCAATGCGTATCGTGTCCTGCTCACTAGAGCCAGAACGGGGATGGTCATCTACGTACCGCGTGGCGATCGATCTGATCCAAGCCGCTTGCCTGATCAGTTTGACGCTATCTTTGATTGTTTGAGAAAAGGCGGTTGCCAAGAACTTTAGCTGCGCGCGCTACGCTAATGCATGGTCGCCTTGAATGTTGCAGAGATGTTGCAGAAAGCCAAAAGCCGCCCCTAGGGGCGGCCTGTTACTCTCTTGTTATCTAAGAGAGATTTTGGCTCCGGCGGTAGGGATCGAACCTACGACCAATTGATTAACAGTCAACTGCTCTACCGCTGAGCTACGCCGGAACGGTTCGGGCGATATAGCAGGGGGTATTTCATGCGTCCAGTGGGTATTTGGGGCAATTTCGTGATTTTTGCCCCTGCCTGTCTCAAAGCCGCCGGAATTGCGCCTCTGCGTGCAGGGGGCCTTCGGGCGTGACCTGGGATTTTCCTGTCAGATCAACCAGATGTGCCAGAACGTTGCGGCTGGCCGCGCCCAGCAGGGCGGCGGGGGTGTCGGTGTAGATACGCGCGGCCAGATCGGATGCAGTGGCGGGACCACCCGTGAGCGCGGCGAGGATCGCCGCTTCGCGCGACTGGCGGTGGTTGATCAGCCAGGCCAGACGGTCCGCCGGTGCCGTGATCGGCGCGCCGTGGCCGGGATAGAAGATACGCCAGTCGCGCGCCTCCAGCCGGGCGCAAGAGGCCATGAAATCTGTCAGATCGCCGTCGGGCGGTGAAACCAGCGACGACGCCCACCCCATGACGTGATCAGCCGTAAAACACGCATCGCCATAGGCAAAGCTGAGGTGGTTGCCGATATGGCCGGGCGTGTGGATCGCTTCCAGCGTCCAGCCATCGCCGCGAATTACCGCACCATCTGCGATGATCTCATCGGGCGCAAACCCGGTATCGATCCCTTCACCCCCGCCAATCTCTCCGGCCTGCGCCAGCTCTTGCATGATCGCGGAGCGGCCAGTGCCTGCATTCCCGAAGGCCAGAACAGGCGCGCCAGTCGCCTTTGCCAGAGGCCGGGCAAGCGGGGAATGGTCGAGGTGCGTGTGCGTGATCAGGATGTGGCTGACATGCTGATCGGGGCTCAGCGCGGCAAGAATCGCTTCAAGATGCGCTTCGCTTGCCGGGCCGGGGTCGATCACGGCCAGTCCGCGGGTGCCCACCAGATAGGTATTGGTCCCCCGATAGGTCATCGGTGACGGGTTGGGTGCCACAATACGGTGCAGTCCGGGTTCCAGCATTCGGGCAACGCCAACGGGGGGATCAAAGTCATCGGGCGCTTGCATGGTTTCGGCCTTTCGGAACACAGATGTCACGGCTAGGGTCTACCCATGTTTTTCACTTGGCTCAAACGCTATGTGCCACGCGGCATTTACGGCCGTGCTGCACTGATCCTGATGCTGCCGGTTGTGGTGCTGCAACTGGTGGTCACGGTGGTTTTTGCGCAGCGGCATTTTGAGGGCGTCACCACGCAGATGACCATGAGCATGCTGCGCGAAATCAACCTGGTGATGAACAGCCGGGGGGATGGGGGGGCGGTCTCGGACGCGCTGATGATTGGCGTGAAAGAGGTGCCTTCTGCCCGGGTGCCCACGCGGGATCTGTATAAGTGGTATGATTACTCGGGCCGGGTGATGAGCCGCGTGATGCGGGAGAATCTGTCGGCCTTTCAGGTGGCGGATCTGCGGGATGACAGTGGCGTAAAGCTCTATCTGGCGGCAGCGGACGGTCCGGTTGAACTGACCTTCCACAGGCGCCGCGTCTCTGCCTCCAACCCGCATCAGTTGTTTGTTTATACGGTGTTTTTTGGCGTCGTGCTGACCCTGATCGCGTCGATTTACCTGCGCAATCAGCTGCGCCCGATCAAACGCCTTGCCCGCGCCGCAGAAGCCTTTGGCCGCGGGCGGCATGATCCCTACACGCCAGCAGGCGCCATTGAAGTCCGGGCCGCAGGCAATGCCTTTGTCGACATGCGCCAGCGGATTGAGCGGCAGATTGAGCAGCGCACCCTGATGCTGTCCGGCGTCAGCCATGACATGCGCACGCCCCTGACGCGGATGCGGCTGGGGCTGTCGATGCTGGAGGAAGACGATGCCGCCCCGCTGCTGGAGGACGTCGAGGATCTGCAACGCATGCTGGATGAATTTCTCAGCTTCGCCAAAGGCGCATCAGAAGGGGAGCCGGAAGCCGTGGACCCGCACGTCATGCTGGAGCAGGTCGTGCATGACGCGCAGCGGGCAGGGCGGGACGTTACCCTGCTGCCGCCCGATGGTGAGGGTACAGGAGAGGTGACGCTGCGGCGTGTGGCGATGCGGCGCGCGGTGGATAACCTGATTTCCAATGCGGTGCGGTATGGTGCGAAGGCCGAAGTCTCCGTGATGTTGAGCGACAAGACCCTGCGCATCCGTGTGGAGGATGACGGCCCCGGCATCCCCGAAGACCGCCGGGCAGAGGCGGCCAAACCCTTCACCCGGCTGGACAAGGCCCGCAATCAGGACAAGGGCGGCGGCGTGGGGCTGGGCCTTGCCATCGCCACGGACATCGCCCGCGCCCATGGCGGCGTGCTGCGGTTGGGGGAATCGTCCCGTTTGGGCGGGCTGCGCGCGGATATCGTGATCGCGCGGTAGCAAGGGGCAGGTTATCAGTGGCGAAGCCAGCGAAAGCTGCGCAGCCCCACCAGGGCGGCCAGCATCAACCAGACCGGTGCAGGCAGCGGAATCGGCTGCACGCCGTCAGGCAGAACGCCACCGCCGCCTCCGGGCGTGCCCCCGCCACCACCGCCGCCACCGCCGACGAAGATCGGCCCGCCCCCACCGCCGGGTGTCCCGCCGCCACCGCCACCGCCGCCACCGGGTGTACCAATCGGGCCGCGACGGTCTGCGGGGCCATCGTCAAAACCCGCAAGCAAAGGCAGCCAGAACGCCGCTTCAGGCAAGACATCTCCCGCACCCGCAGGGCCAACCGCTTCAAAAGGCACAACTTCCTTGCGGCAAAAATCAGCATAGCGGGCGAAATACTGGTCCCATTCGCCTTCGGACGGCGCGCGCCCGATCAGCGCGGCGAGCCGATACGGCGTCAGCGCCTTGACGCAGGGTTTGGGCAGGCATGTGCGGGGCATCCGCGCCCCTTTGCCCGTCGCGTGAAAGGCAAGATCGATGTGATGCTCCTGAATGCAGTCAAAGCCAAGCGGGTCCCGCACGGTCAGATCTTCAATGCGCAGATCCTCCAGGTCTTCGGGCAGCGCAAAGGGGTCAAGCGGCATGGTCGCGGCAGATGCAACTGTCCCGAGCGCAGCACAGGCCACGGCAACGACTTTCCCCAGATCTGCGGCACCTTTGCCGAACATGACGGACCCCCACATCCCTCTACGCGCGGTGAGACGCCTTGCGGCACGTCCCGCGCGCGCACATAGCTGCACGACAAGGACGTCAGACGTATCAGGAGGAAGGATGTTTGCGTCAGAACAGGACGCCGACCACATCAAGCCGTACCGATACCAGAATACTCACCAAAACGCGGCCATTTCTGACCAATCCCGGTTTTCTACCTGAAATCAGGTTGAATTTCAAGGACTTTGTCAAAAATGGGGCGGATTTGGGGCAAATCAGGCGGGAAGAGGGCAGTGGTGTGGTGCGGATCACGCGGCGGTTCGGGAAAGGGCGGGAAGGGGAGGTATGGTAGGCCCGGCAGGACTTGAACCCGCAACCAAAGCGTTATGAGCGCTCTGCTCTAACCAATTGAGCTACAGGCCCGCCATAGGCTACGGGTATGCGCAGGCTGGCGGATGGTCAAGCCTTGGTGTTGCGCAAGGCCCGCGTACAGCGACCGTTGCGCAGGGGGGCGCAATGCACTAACCGGGGCGGCATCGGATTGCAGGCAAGGGGACGCGCGATGACTTCACCTAAGAACGGGATCACCTACGCGGAAGCCGGGGTGGATATCGACGCGGGCAACGCGCTGGTGGAGCGGATCAAACCCGCTGCCAAACGCACCACACGTCCCGGTGTGATGGCGGGCCTTGGTGGCTTTGGCGCGTTGTTTGACCTCAAGGAGGCAGGGTTTGTCGACCCGGTGCTGGTGGCAGCCACGGACGGTGTGGGCACCAAGCTGCGCATCGCGATTGATACCGGCAACGTGGACAGCATCGGCATTGATTTGGTTGCCATGTGCGTCAACGATCTGGTCTGCCAAGGGGCGGAGCCGTTGTTTTTCCTCGACTATTTCGCCACCGGCAAGCTGGAACTGGATCAGGCGACTGCGATTATCGAAGGCATCGCCGAAGGCTGCGCGCGCTCTGGCTGTGCGCTGATTGGTGGCGAAACGGCAGAGATGCCAGGCATGTACGATGCGGGCGACTTTGATCTGGCGGGATTCTCTGTTGGTGCGATGGAGCGGGGCACGGAACTGCCCCGCGATGTCGCCGAAGGCGATGTGCTGCTGGGCCTGCCCAGCGACGGCGTGCATTCCAACGGCTATTCGCTGGTGCGCAAGGTTGTCGAACTCAGCGGGCTGCAATGGAGCGACGACTGCCCCTGGGAGGTCGGCACATTGGGTGCGGCACTGCTGACGCCCACGCGGCTCTATGTCAAAGGAGCCGTTGCAGCGTTGCGTGGCGATTGCGTCTCTGCGCTGGCGCATATCACCGGCGGTGGCCTGACCGAAAACCTGCCGCGCGTGCTGCCCGAGGGGCTGGGCGCGGACATTGATCTGGACGCATGGGATCTGCCGCCGGTGTTCAAATGGCTGGCCGCACAGGGCGGTATGGCTGAGGCAGAGATGCTCAAGACCTTCAATGCAGGGCTCGGCATGGTTGCCGTGGTCAGCGCAGACAAGGTCGCCGCCGCGAAAGAGGCTTTTGCCAGCGACGGGCACGCCGCCATCGAGATTGGCCGCATCACCACAGGGGACGGCGTGCGCTACACAGGCAGCCTGCTTTGACCAAACGGGTCGCGATCTTTGTCTCCGGCGGCGGGTCAAACATGCGCGCGTTGGTGGAGGACATGACGGGCGACCATCCCGCCCGGCCTGCGGTGGTGTTTTCCAACAACGCGGATGCGGGCGGCATTGCCTGGGCCAAGGCGCAGGGCATCGCGACGGCAGTGGTCGATCACCGGCCTTTCAAAGGGGACCGCCCGGCGTTTGAAGCAGCGATCAGCACGGCGCTGGCCCCCCACGCACCCGACATGATCTGCCTTGCAGGGTTCATGCGCGTGCTGACAGGCGCTTTCATTGACCAATGGACGGGCCGGATGATCAACATCCACCCCTCGCTGCTGCCCAAATACAAAGGCCTGCACACCCACGCGCGGGCGCTGGAGGCAGGCGACGCGGAACATGGCTGCACGGTGCATGAAGTGACAGCGGCGCTGGACGATGGGCCGATTCTGGGGCAGGCGCGCCTTGCCATAAACGCCGAAGATACCGCCGAAACCCTCGCGGCGCGGGTGCTGACGCTGGAACACCGGCTGTATCCGGCTGTCTTGCGTCGATTTGCTGCCGGTGACAAACGCATGGTCGACGTGCAGGGGGCCTGAACCCTAGTCAACCGTCAGGCTTTGCTATACTTCTTTGAATTCAAGCGGGTTCCGCCGCCTGGTGAGACAAAGTGAGCCTATGAGAACCCTGACCACCACCGCCGATCTTGCGGCGTTCTGCGAGGAAGCAGCCCAGCACCCCTACGTGACCGTCGATACCGAGTTCCTGCGGGAACGGACATATTATTCCAAGCTGTGCCTTGTGCAGCTGGCCATGCCGGGCACGGACGACAGCAACGGTGTTCTGGTCGATCCGCTGGCGGATGGCATCTCCATGGCGCCGCTTTATGAGCTTTTTCGCGACACCTCCGTGGTGAAGGTTTTCCACGCCGCGCGTCAGGACCTTGAGATTTTCTTTGTCGATGACAAGGTTTTCCCCGAACCGCTCTTTGACACGCAAGTGGCGGCGATGGTCTGCGGCTTTGGCGAACAGGTCGGCTATGAAACACTGGTGCGCAAGATCTGCCACACCGGCGTCGACAAGACATCCCGCTTTACCGATTGGTCGCGCAGGCCGCTGTCAGACGCGCAAAAGCGCTATGCTCTGGCCGATGTGACACATCTGCGCCAGATCTATGAATTTCTTGCCAAAAAGCTGGAGGAAACCGGGCGTGCGCGCTGGGTGGCGGAGGAGTTGGAAATCCTGACCAACCCCGCGACCTACATAACCGCCCCGCGTGATGCGTGGAAAAGGGTGAAAACCCGGACCCATTCGGCCAAGTTCCTGGCCCTTGTGCGCGAACTCGCGGCGTTTCGTGAGGAATACGCCCAAGCGCGCGACGTACCGCGCAACCGCGTCTACAAGGACGATGCGCTGGTCGAACTGGCGGGCCTGAAACCCACCTCGATGGAGGAACTCAGCCGCGCGCGTCTGTTGCTGCGCGAAGCACGCAAGGGCGATATTGCTGACGGCATCCTCAAGGCGATCAAGGCAGGGCTGGCCTGCAAGCCTGATGATATGCCCCAGCCCGACCGCAGCCGCGACCGGATACAGGTGAACCCGGCATTGGCCGATCTGCTGCGCGTGTTGCTCAAGGCCAAGACCGAACAGGCAGGTGTGGCGGCCAAGCTGATCGCGCCTGCGGCCGATCTGGACGGAATCGCCGCCGGACAGCGCGATCTGCCTGCGCTCAAAGGCTGGCGGCGGGAGGTCTTTGGTGACGACGCGCTGCGTCTGTGCGAGGGCAAGATCGCCCTCACGGCCGTTGGCAGCGACGTCAAAGTGGTTGAGGTCTAGTCACCCGGAACTGAATTTGCGATCATTGATTTGAGGCAAATCAGGGGGCGAGCATGCGTGGACGGGCATCGGTAGCGATTGAACTCAGCGATGAGGAGCGGAGTTTTCTGGAAGCGCAG
>Ga0160419_101094_pt1 | contig 12434 bp, 28 predicted proteins | sample CelAP2metagpilot_2_FD_108196 | JGI IMG/M metagenome (GOLD analysis project Ga0160419, IMG submission 108196) | Phycosphere-associated microbial communities from Cellana algal ponds in Kailua-Kona, Hawaii, USA - Cellana AP2-4-25 metagenome pilot ... | reverse complement strand
CTCCTCCTCCCCCTCCTCCTCCTCCTCCTCCACCACCACCACCTCCTCCTCCTTCTCCCGCTCCTCTTTAACCGTGGATGGCAATACCACGTCATCTCCTCCACAGCCCTCTCTTCCTCCCTCCCCCAGCGCTTTGGCCACATTTGACTGGCCGGACGAAGAGACTCAGCCAGCGTTCGCCCTGGCCGCCAGGGGGTCTTTGCCCCTCTGGCTGTCCAGACAATGGGGAGGGCAGTACGGGTGGCAAGAAGCCGCAGCTCTCGCCGCAGAGGCCAACAGGCCAGGACCGGTGACCCTGAGGTGGAATCAGATGAAAGGGGGGGGGGAGGAAGGGAAAGGGGACATGTGTAAGAGCACGGAGGCGCAGTTGGAAAACTCGTCGAGCAGCAGCACCAGCAGCATTACCGTTCCCACCCTCCCTCCGTCCTTCCCTCTCCTGGCCCGTCTGGCGCAGGAGGGGGTGCAGGGGGCAGAGCCCTGCCGGTGGTCGCCTGTGGGTGTGCGGTTGAGTAGAGGGAGGCCTCCCCATGGACTGTGGGGGCTAGCGGCATGGAGGGAGGGATGGTTCGAAGTGCAGGACGAAGGATCGCAGCTGGTGGCGTTGGCGACGGGGGTGGGGAGGCAGGGAGGGAAGGGAGGGGAGCATGTGCTGGATATCTGTGCAGGGAATGGAGGAAAGAGCCTGGCAATGGGGTCGTTGATGTGGGGGGGGAGGGAGGGAGGGAGGGAGGGAAAGAGGGAAGGAAGATTGTGGGTGTATGACACGCACCAGTCAAGATTGAAGCACTTGGAGGCAGGAGCGAGGCGGGCGGGGATGGGGGGCTTGGTGCGGGTGCTGGAGAGTGAGGAGGCGCTCGATGCGCTATTGTCTCCGGAAACAAAGAAAGGAGCCAGGGAGGAAGGGAAGGAGGAAGGGCGGTGTGATGTCGTGTTGGTGGACGCGCCGTGTTCATCCTCGGGTGTGTTGAGACGCCGCCCTTCCCTGCGGTGGACCCTTAAACCCGAGGATGCTCTCGTCACCCTCCCGGCCATCCAGCGTGCCCTGCTGACGCAAGCGCAAGCTCATGTGAAGGTGGGAGGGAGGTTGGTCTATGCGACCTGCTCTCTGCTCAAGGAGGAGAACGAGGAGGTGGTGGCTTGGTTCTTGGAACAGTACGGAGAGGGAGGGAAGGAGGGAGGGAAGGAAGGGCGCTTTCGGGCGTTGCCTTGGCAGGGGGAGGAGGAGGCACCCTTGAGAGCGGCGGCCCAGGCGTGGAGGGATCGAAACGGAGGAGAGGGAAAAAGGGAAGAGTTGGCGCCGGGGACGTTGCAGTTGTTACCCCACGTGCATGGAACAGATGGGTTTTATATGGCGAGGTTCGAAAGGTATCGTTGAGGACATGGGATGGATATTGCAGAAGTGGCAGCAGTAGCAGTAGCAGGAGGAGGAGGAGGAAGAGAAATAAGTGCAGAATGGAAGAAGGACGTGGATTTTTGATAAACTCGTTGGTGTACGTGTATTGATAGATGAAGAAAAAAAGGAGGAGGAAAACATAAGTATCGGGGAGAAAGTACTTTTGAAGATGACGATACAGTGAGGGAGAGACATCATGTGTATCTGTATCTAGTCGGGAACTAGTCTCAGGTAAGGGTCAAAGCACTACCATACAAAGTTAAGGAATAAATATGCACGATAGACGCTGTGCGACTGAAATCAAGCTGTTTCATGCTTTTATCCCTCCTTTTCTTTCTGAGTGTCTGTCTTTCGTTGATATTACGAGTATCAATTTATTCATTTATTACTCTGCCGCCCACTTTTTCCTGTCAATGTGGTAGGTCGAGTGGAAAGGGAAGGAAGATGGGAACTGGCAACGGTTGGCGACGTGCTCTGTACAACGGCACCTCTCTGAAGCAAGGCAAATTGAGTGTGGCCCAGCCCAGCCCACAAAACGATGGAAAGGGTCAATACTGTTTCTTAAGTCGGGGGATAGACTGGGCTTGAGGCACGAACCTGAAGAGGTATTGGTTTGAATGGAGATATCAACTTACTGCTTGATTGGTTTGAATGGAGATGTCTGCTTGAGGGCTACTTGGGTGGGGCATGCTGCTGCAGCTCCCCCACAGCCATGCGTAGGAAGGCCAGGTGGATACTTGGAAAACGGAGTTAACGCCCTAAAAATCTCTTTTTTCCCTTCCAAATGGCAGGGGCGGCACAGCCAGCAAGTATGCCAGCAGTTTCATCGTTGTCATGCTGATGCAGACCACTCTTTCCTTCCTACACCGCTTCGCCACTGCCACCGCTACCGCCACGCCCCTCTTCTTAACCCCCCGAGCACCCACACATACACGGATGATGTCTTTCTCGTCTTCCTCCGCCTCCTCTACCACCACCGCTACAAGTAACACTACCCCCCCTCCCCTTAACATTGCCATAATTGGTGCGGGTATCGCCGGCCTAAGCTGCGCTCGTGTCCTGCTCCAAGCCCATCCCACTCCTCGCATTACCCTCTTTGAGAAAAGCACCACCCACGGTCGTTGCGCCACACGAGACGTCCCGGGCATTGGTTCCTTCGACCACGGCGCTCCTCATTTCTCTGCGCTCTCTCCAGAATTCCAAGCGCAAGTCCAGCAATGGCAGGAGGAGGGGTTGGTTATGCCTGCATCGTCTTCGTCGTCGTCACCGTCGTTGTGGCCTGGTCACTATGTGGTCCATCCAAGCATGCGTTCTCTTCCTACGCATCTCGCCCAAGGGTTGTCCATTCAACGGCCTTTTCTCATCACCAAACTGGAGATGAAAGAGACAAAAAACCAGCAGCAAGAGCAACACAGGTGTGCAGCCACCACCACCACCACCACCACCACCACCACCACCAGCAGCGACAGCACCACCACCACCAACAACAACATCAATGACAACAACAAAAGAGGGCAGTGGATCCTCCACCACGATGACGGCAAAATCACGCAAAAATTTGACGCTGTGGTCGTTGCCGTTCCAGCCGAGCAAAGCATCCCCTTGCTTGAACCGGTATCTCCTGCACTGGCAGCACCTTTGATTGATGTCAAGAGTGCGTCCTGTCTGAGTGTGATGGCTGCATGGGATCAACCTGTCGGTGCTCCTTTTACCGAGTGGAAGAAAGCAAAGGCGGAAAAGAAAGGAGAGGACGAAGGGTAAGTGCGTTGTCCCCTTCCCCTACCCCCACTTTATTTCCTCCTCAAGATTTTCACCCACAGTTTTCCTCTGTAATCCCCCCAAAAATTCCAACCGTCCCTCCCTCCCACAGTATCCTCTACAGCGCCCGCCGGGACGATCTGAAAACCCCAGGCCGCCCTGGGGGGGAGGGGGGGAAGGAGGGAGGGGGGGAGCGGTGGGTGATCCACGCGACTCCAGCGTTCTCTGCTAGTCATATCCAGACGGAGCCTTTCCCGAAAGAGAAAGTCATATTGAATGTGTTGGATGCGTTTTTCAAAGAGGTGGAGAGAGGGAAGGAGGGAGAGAGAGAGGGAGGGAAGAAAGACATAGGGGAGGAAAGGGCGCCCAGGCCTGTTTATTTGTCAGTACAACGGTGGCTCTACGCACAGACGTTTAATCCCTCCGAGGAACCGTTTGGATGGGAGGAGAGAGAGAAGGTGGGGGCTTGTGGGGATGGTTGGCAAGGAAGGAGGGAGGGAGGGGAGGAGGAGGAGGGGAAAGGGGGAATCGAGAGGGCATGGCTGAGTGGGAGGAGGTTAGGAGAAGCGATGCTGGTGTCGTTGGGTCTAAGGAAGGAGGAAAAGTGAAATCTGAAACAAAAATATGTGTCCCGACCGAGGAGGATTGCGAAGGGAAGGAAGAGGGAGGAGCCGGTATTTTTTTTAATCAAAAAATAGGCAAAATGACCTCAAGCTTTGAAAAGGCAAGGAAGAAGCAAGCAAGCAAATAATTGATTTACTTCTTCAACCCTTTTTCACTTTCATTAATTTTCAGGTGGACTCTTCTCATTATTCCTGTACAACATCTCTACACTCGGTAACCCGTTTCAGCTCTCTCTCTCCACATCAGAAGCTGTTTCCCATCGCGGGCGCGGGTGAAACCATGTGTTTGTCGTGCCTGTCCTAAGCTCCTTCCCTCCCCCCTCTTGTCCCTCCCGTCACCATCATGATTCACTAACCTTCTCCCTCCCTCCCTCACCCCGGCCCCTGCAGATTCACGACCCGATCATGCAGGCCGACGAGACTCTCTCGGTGCCCCGTTGACACCACCGTCACCCTCTCCCTCTCCCTCCCTCTCTCCCCCCACCCCCTCCTCAGCAATGCATAGAATTTTTGTTCCATTTCTTTCTCAATCCCTGCAGTGGCCTCGTCGAGGAAGAGAAGGAGGGGCCGGTGGAACAGCACCCTGCACAACGCCAGCCGTTGAGCCTCCCCTCTCGAAAGGCGTCCCTGCCAGTCGCCGTGAATGGTAGAAAGGGAAGGAGGGAGGGAGGGAAGGGGAGGGGGAGCAAGAGATGTGTCTTTGGAGGCGGAGGAGGAGGTGGAAGAGGAGGGGGAGGAGGAGGAGGAGGAGGAGCAGGATAAAGAGAAGGAGGAGGAGGAGGAGGTGCCACCACAGAGATGCAGGAGTCCCATGGCCTCCAACGCCCTTAAAGCCCTTCCCTCCCCCTCTGGAGTCATCCCTCCCTCCCGCCTTCCTTCTTCCACCACTGCCGGGTAGACAACCTGACTCAACAGCGAGCCCGGGAAAACGTACGTCTCCTGCGGTACGAAAAACACTCCCCCTCCCTCTTTCCTTTCTCCTGCTCCTCGAGGAAGGGAGGGGGGGAGGGAGGGACGGAGGACGAGGCGCCCCATTTGAGAGCTGTGGGGGAAGAGGCCAGCTATAGCCTTTATGAGCGAGCTCTTTCCAACGCCGCTAGGGCCTCGAAGGAGAAGAAATTCACCGGAATGCAGGGAGAGGGAGAGGGGGAGGAAGAGGGATCGATGGTGGGAGGAAGGGCAGGAGGAGGAGGGGGGAAGGAGGAGGGAGAAATGAGAGAGGCGGAGAAGGGGTTCGGAGGAGGACGAGGAGGAGGAGGAGGGAAGGGGGGAGGGAGGGGTGATGAGGGCGGAGGACGAAGGAGTGGAGGGCGGGGAGGAGGGAGGAGGAGGAGGAGGAGGGGTGTAACGGTTTTCCTCGTCATCATTTTGGTCGTTTTCTTCCTGGGAGGACGCAGGGTTGGTGATTGTCCGCGAGGAGGAGGACGACGATGAGGAGGGAGGGAGGGAGAGAGGGGAGGGGGAAAGTCCATGCAGCAGCTCGGAGAGACGAGAGCCGAGGCCGCCGAGGTCTGTGACCGTTTCTGAAGCGTCTAGAAGGGTGGAGAAGGCGTTGATGAGGTAGAGGCAGCTAGAGGAAAGGAGGGAGAGAGGGAGGGAGAAAGTTTTGCTGGTCAGATTTTGGTCGCGTTGGGTGTAATCTCTCGATCGAAGGAGTCATGTGTGTCTCGAATCATCACCTCCCTCCCTCCTTCCCTCCCTCCCTCCCTCCCTCCCTCCCTCCCTCCTTCCGTACCTGAAGGAGCCCTTGGCCACCAGGCCCGAGATCTCCGAGGGAGTGGCCTTGCTGGCGTATGTGAGCCAAAGCACAGAGGCTCCCACGGCTGGGAAGGAAGGGAGGGAGGGAGGAAGGGAGGGAGGGAAAGAGGGAGGGAGGGAGGGAAGGTCAGGAGTCGATTGGAGCAGGAGCTCGGTGGGAAGGTGGGAGGGCGGGAGGGAGAGGGAGGGAGGGGAAGGAGGAGTAACGTGCCTGCATAATTGATGACAGATCCGAGATAGTCGAAGAAGAAGGTGGAGAGGTAGAGGGGGGCGTGCTGGAGGATGATCCTCCTCCGATTCGCGCAAACAGAGTCAAATGCCTGAGGGAGGGAGGGAGGGAAGGGAGGGGAAGGGCAGGGTGACTTTTAGTAGAGATGCAATACATGTGTGGTCCTCTCCGTCCCTCCCTTCCCTCCCCTTCCCTCCCTCCTTCCTTCCTTCCCTCCCTACCTGCCCTGCCCGTCGTTTCTCCACCTGCCACCCCCCGTAGAGCGCGATGGGTTCCACTGCTCCTCGGATGGAGGCATGGAGGTACCTGAAATGACCCTCCAGTCGTTCCTTTATGTTACAAATGTTAGTACGGGGAGCATACGGGTTGGTGGGTGGAGGTTAGGGGGCAGGAGGAGGCGGTGATGGATGGATAGGTGAGTGGGAGGTTATCGTCCAGGCATCAAGAGTGGCCTTCCAGTCGTTCCATTGGTCTTAGGGCGTGGTTAGGGGAGGTCGTGCGTATATGCAAGGTGTATGATAGTAAGAGACATGTGTCTATTCTAAATCAGGTGATAAAGAGGAGGTGGATGCGTGGGTGGGTGAGTGGGAGGATGAAGTCTTCTACTCCCTTCTGTGCAAGAGCTTCCCCCCCTCCCTCCCTTCCTCCCTCCCTCCCTCCCGCACCTGCTGGTATACCGCGGCGATCAGCGGCTTAAAAAACAAGGCATTTACGTAGGCGCCTACGAGAAAATACACGTAGCAGGCCACAGGCGCGGTCCACCCGAAGATGAACGCCAGATACCACGTATCTAGCGAGGGAGGGAGGGAGGGCGGGGGGGAGGGAGATGAGCGATGCGAAACTTTCCCTCCTCCTGCGCTCCTTTCCGCTCCCCTGCGCCCTCTTCCTCCCCCTTTTCTCCCCCTCCGTCTTCCTCACTCCGTCTTCCTCCCTTCCCTCCTTGCCCTCCCTCGTCTCCCCGGCACTCACAGTAAATGATGAGGGCGGGCACGGCAATTGTCTTTCCAATCACCTCCGAGAGCTTGGCTGTGAACAGGTCCACGTCGGAGGTGAGGCGGTGGTCAGGGTTGTCGAGAAGGGAGGGAGGGGGGGAGGGAGGGGGGGAGGACGAGGATGACGTCTCGGATGGGTGCTCGAGCTGCTGGGGTTGGAGAGGGGGAAGGAGGATGGAGTAGGCCCCCCCTCCCCTTCTTCCTCTTCTTCCTCCCCCTCCTCCTCTTCTTCTTCTTCTTCTTAGACCGTTGCTGCTTCCAATGCTGCTACTGCTGCTACTGCTACCCCTCTTGTGTGCCACCTCCACCTCTTCCTCCTCCTCCTCCTCCTCCTCCTCGGAAGGGGAAGAGGGAGGGAGGGAGGGAGGGAGGAAGTAGAGGGAGTGTAGGTGTTGCTGTAACCGATGTCGAGATTGAAGGGCCAGGGATTCGATCGCAAGCACCTGCACGGTCTGGGGGGGGGAGGGAGGAAGGATGTGGGGGAAGGGAGGGAGGGAGGGGGGGTTTATTGGTATTATGGCAGATGGGCCGGCTTGCTACCGCCCTTGAATGACTCATTCCTCCTTCCTCCCCTCCTCGCCCTCCCTCCCTCCTTCCATGCCTTGTTTAGCATTGCGCCATTACCATCACAGCTCCCCTTCTTCCCTCCCTCCCTTCCTCCCTCCCTCTCTCCTCACCTTGCACAGCACCACCGCCACTACTATCAGCATCGAGAGCCAAAGCGTGCGTAAGTACAAGTCGATGTCGTGCCCCGTGATGGAAACGTAGAAATCAGACATCACGACCATCACCCTGTTGCCCGCTACTTCATACGCAGCAGTGGAGAGAACGAGCGTGAGGGGCACCATCCACCGGCCCTGGGGGAGGGCAGAGAGGGAGTTGTGGGCAGGGGAGGGAGGAAGGGAGGGGTGAGAGTCAGACGTCACCAGCATTATAAGAAACGCCTTACCACGAAACGATAAAATACTGACAGGAGATGAGGTAACGAACCTCTTTTATGTCCAGGGCGAGGCGAAGAAGCCGTGCCATGTCTTGACGAGACACAGGGGGATGCGATGGTGGGGGCTGCTGCTCCCCGGCTGCTGCTTTGAAGGGTGCGGCCCCCGAGATAGAAGAGGGGGAAGACAAGGGAGTAGGAGCGGCAGCAGCCGCTGTAGTCGCGGTGTAGGGGGCAGGACGTCGCCATCCTCTTCTCCACCGCCGCGATCTCGGGGGAGGTCCAGCGCCGCTGCTGCTGTTGCTGCTGTTGCTGTTGCTGGTGGTGCCGCCTTCTTGGGAATCGGGAGAAAGCAGGGCCTCGGTGTCGTCTGGGACATGCGGTGGCCGTAATGTTGACAAAGAGTTGGGCCACCACGGCATAATTGGCGCTCTGCGTTGGTAGATGGTGGGGAATAGGAAAGTTAGACGAAGGATGAAGCGGGCCATGCACGACGATGCTCTCTCGAGCTCTCTGCTTTTGCTGTCATGACAAGCAGGCTTACGAGTCGTCCTGCCTGATGCTTCAGCGGCATGTTTTCGTAGGGATGATAGGCGCTATACTGTAGCATTTATGCCAGGTTCTGGGAGACGTTCCACCAGCCTCGCTAAGGCCAAGCCACAATTGGCAGTCAACAAACAGCCTCTCGCCCGTCGTCGCTGTTTGAAATCGCCACTACAACTACACGCTCCCGAACGTGCTCCATCACCGCACTTCCATTACGCGCACACACAACGCACCCACAGATAAATACATCAAGATAATATGTCGCCCTCCTGCTCCTCCTCCTCCTCCTCGCTGCGGCCGGTGCCTGGCTCCGCGGCCGTCTTAGTCGCCCTCCGGCAGCGCATGGAAGCCCAGGGCCTCGACGCGCTCGTTATTCCCTCTGAAGGTCAGTTCCACGACAAACCATGCTTGGTTCCGTGCACGTCTTCCCACTTTCTGGAAAATAATATCGGCAGATATCTGTGGAGGGCAATAGGTCACTTTTCCTCCTCTAAATCCGCTAATACCTCACCATTTCCTCCCTCCCTCCCTCCCCCCACTCCCTCTCCCCTCCCCCTCTTGCAGACGCTCACCAGTCCGAATATGTTTCCCTGAAGGATAGACGACGTGAGTTCATGTGTGGATTTACAGGCAGTGCAGGCACGGCGGTCGTGACCCCGGACCAGGCTTTGCTTTGGACGGACGGACGCTATTTTTTGCAGGTGAGGAAACGGGAGGAGACGAAAGAGTGCAAGGGAGAGGAGGGAGGACTTGAAGCCACCATTAAATTGATAAATGAATCAACATAATGTAAGAAGCACGTTCCAAGCACCTCTTCCGGCTTCCTTTTACTCATTCTTTCCCTACTTTTCCTTTCCCTTCTCATTCCCTCCCTTAACCCTAACAGGGGGTCTGATAAGATCGTTCGAAGAAGACTCTTCCTCACATCTCTCCCCCCCTCCCCCCCTTCCCTCCTCTCTTTCTTTCAGGCTAAACAACAGCTGGGGCCGGAGTGGGATCTGATGAAGGCCCTAGAGGAGGGAGTGCCCACCGTGGAGGTATGGTTGGCCAAGCATCTGCACGAGGCCAAGGTGAGGGCGGGAAAGTGGAAGGGAAAAAGAGAGGGAGATTACGATCTCAGGATTCAACAGACCCTTTTTCTTGTCACTCGCGCATCACAACATCACTCCCACGTGTACGAGCCATTACACGCCCTACCCGCCTACCTACCCCTCCCCTCCAGGGCGGCGGCGTGGTAGGAGTTAACGGCCTTCTCCTCAACATGGCTCAAGCCCGGAGCTGGAAGTACGTACCCTTTCCCTCCTCCCTCCCTCCCGCCTTCCCTCCCCCTGTCCTGTACTCCTCGGCCGCCTCTACTTTCTCTGCTCTCGCCCTGTCTCACTTTTGCACCCTCCCTCCCTCCCTCCCTCCCTCCCTCCCTCCCTTTCGTCCAGGCTGGCTTTCGACCCCCGGAATGTCTCCTTAAAGATCCTGGACGTGGATTTGGTCGACGAGGTCTGGGGCGCTGCCCAGCCCCCAGCTCCAGGTAGGGAGGGACGGACGGACGGACGGAGGGAAAGCGGTTCTTTCCTTCGGGCTTGCCTGACTCTCTTTCTATGTATATCTTCTTCCTCCAGGATCCTCAGTCCCCCCCTCCCTCCTTCTTCCCCTCCCCTCCCTCCCTCCCTGCAGACGCCCCCGTCCGTGTCCATCCGTTGATCTACGCGGGTCAGGACGTACCCGCCAAGCTCGAAAACCTCCGGAAGAGGCTGCGGGAGAAGGTAGGCAGATGTATTTCCCCCCTCCCTCCCCACCTCCCTCCCTCCCGCACATTCCCTCTCTCTCACAGAACGCCCACCTTCCGTCCGTCCCTCCCTCCCTCCCTCCCTCCTTTCAGTCGGCCGCCGCCCTTCTCCTCTCGGCGCTGGACGAGGTTGCCTGGCTCTACAATATCCGTGGGAGTGACATTCAGTACAACCCGGTAGTCTACGCCTACAGCGTGGTGACCGACCAAGAGGCAGTCTTGTTCATAAACGGGGAGAAGCTGGGGGAGGACGTCAAGGAGGTACGACTTGCCCTTTTCTCTCCTTTCCTCCCTCATTCCCACTCTGTCATATACACCTACCCACCTCTCGCCCTCCCTCCCTCCCTCCCTCAGCACCTCGCCGCCGCGGGTGTCACTGTCCTGCCCTACACCGCCATCACCACCTACCTGAAGGAGAGCCTGCTGCCCTCGCTGCAAGCACAAGAAGGTCCGCATGCCCTGTCTTATTTCCTTTCTCCCTCCCTCCCTCCCTCCTTCCCTCCCTTCTCCGTGGATTTCTTTGAGAAAGAATGTCTCCCATTCGTTTACCGCCTCCCCCTCTCCCTTCCTCCCCCCCTCCCTCCCTCCCTCCCTCCCTCTCCTCCTTCCCTGGACGATACGCCGAAAGACACTCCGCCTCCACCGCCGCCGCAGCAGCAGCAGGCCCAGGCAACGACGAGGAAGAAGAAGGTGGTGATGATGGACCCCAACCAAGTCTCGCTTGCCTTGGGCTCCCTCATCCCCACAGAGGTAGGGAGGGAGGGGGAGGGGAAAGGGAGGGAGGGAGCGGAGGGATTGAGTCCAGGCCAACTTATTCACCCACCCGAGTCCACCCATTTTTAATTCCCCTCCTTCCCTCCCTCCTTCCCTCCCTCCTTCCCTCCCTCCCTCCCTCCCTCCCTCCCTCCTCTTTCCTCCCCCTGTAGTGCATAATCGAGGGTCCCTCTCCCATCACACTCGCCAAGGCCATCAAGAACCACGCCGAGTTGCGGGGCATGCGACAGGTACTCTCCTCCCTCCCTCCCCTCTTCCCTCCCCCCCTCCCTCTCTCCCCTCTTTTCCCATCTATCCATACATTAATTCATCTATCCGTTCCTTCCCCCCCCTCCCTTTTCGCGCCAATCCACGCTCCCTCCCTCCCTCCCTCCCGCCCTCAGGCTCACATTCGTGATGGGGTCGCGCTGACCTCATTCCTGGCATGGCTGGAGAAGGCGATGGAGGGAGGGAAGGAGGCGCCGGCGGAGGTGCGGGGGGGGCTGTCGTGGTAAGAGGGGAAAGAGGGAAGGAGGGAAGGAGGGAGGGAGGGAGGTAAAAGAGGAATGAGGGAGGGAGGGAGGAAAGAAGTAGAAGAAGGAAAGGAGGAAGGGAGGGAAGGAGAAGAAGAAGAAGAAGAAGAAGAAAAGGAAGGAGAGGGGGAGGGAAGAAAAAGAAGAAGAACAACAAGAAGAAAAGGAGGGAGGGAGGGAGGGAGGGGGGTTACTTAATAGCGTGGGTGATGCGAGTTACTGCCTCTGATTCCTCGTCCCCTCCCTCCCTCCCTCCCTCCCACCCTTCCTTCAGGCCTCTGACCGAGGCCAGTATTGCCAAGAAGCTTGAGGATTTCAGGAGAAAGCAAGAAATGTTTGTGTCGCCGAGGTAGGGAGGGAGGGAGGGAGGGAGGGAGGGAAAGAGAGATGAACACATGTGTTGGTGTTTGGTCTCGTGTCCTCACGCGAGCTCCTCCCTCCCTCCCTCCCTCCTTACCCCGCCCCTGTTTTTTCCGAGCATGTCGTTCACCATCTCAAACAAATAAACCTCGATCCCTTTGCCCTCCTTCCCTTCCTCCCTTCCTCCCTCCCTCTTTTTCCCAGCTTTGCCACCATCTCGGCGGTCGGCAGCAATGGCGCCATCATCCACTACAAGCCCGACGACTCGACGTCCGCGGCCCTGATCGGGTCAGAAGAGCGAAAGGGGGGGAAGGGAGGGAAGGAGGGAGTGAGTGACGTGCTGCTGCTTCTCGACAGTGGTGCGCAATACCTGGACGGCACGACGGACGTGACGAGGACGGTGAGGGAGGGAGGGACGGACGGACGGACGGACGGAGGGAAGGGGGACTGGTCAGAGAGTCGAGGAAGGGAGGGAAGGAAGAAGGAAGAAGGGAGGAGAGAGAGAGAGAGTGAGAAAAGGAGGCGACCCGCTCCCTTGGCTCTTATTCGTTCCTCTTCTCATAACATGGAACACCACAGGTGCACTTCGGCAACCCGACCCCTGAAGAAAAAGAGGCATTTACTCTTGTCCTCCGTGGTATGTTCTCCCTCCCTCCCTCCCTCCCTCCTTCTTTCCAGGCCCTCTCGCGCAAGTCCCCGCTCGCCTTGCTAACGTTCACTGGACGCCGCACCGCACGACTAATCCCTTCCCCTCCCTCCCTCCCTCCCT
>Ga0160419_101093_pt1 | contig 12442 bp, 13 predicted proteins | sample CelAP2metagpilot_2_FD_108196 | JGI IMG/M metagenome (GOLD analysis project Ga0160419, IMG submission 108196) | Phycosphere-associated microbial communities from Cellana algal ponds in Kailua-Kona, Hawaii, USA - Cellana AP2-4-25 metagenome pilot ... | reverse complement strand
GGTTTGGTGGGTGGTGGTGGTGTGTTTGTGTGTTGAGGGGGGGGCGGAGCGGGGGGGGGGAGGGGGGGGTGGGGGGGGGGGGGGGGGGAGGGAGGGAGGGTGGTGGTGGAGGTGTGGGTAAACGTGGCGGGACTCGGAAAGAGAGTGCGGGATCGGTTGCTCGGGGAAGGCGGAGGTAGAGGAGGAGGTGGAGGAGGAGGTGGAGGAGGAAGAGGGGGAGGAGGAGGAGGAGGAGGAGGAGGAGGAGGAGGAGGTGGTGGTGGTGGTAGACATGAAGGAGGAGGTCGTGGAGGAGGGGGTGAAGGAGAAAGGGTTGGAGGAAAGGCACAACCGACCACCACCTTCTCCACGGCCACCGGCGGCAACCAAAGTTTTTTGTTGGTGGGCAAAGCCGAGTTCTCCCTGTCTTCCCTCCTCCTCACCCCCACCCTGCACCTGGCCTCGACCCTTGAGATTCGACCGACGGAGCACATGGCGAGCGTCTGGAAAACAGGCAAGGGACGAGGAGGGAAGGCTATGGCGGGAACTTTAGCTGTAGAGCTGGCCTTGACCCCCCCAGACGAAGGAGACGGAGGAGGGGGAGGAGGAGGAGGAAGAGGAGTAAGAGGAAGAGGAGGAGGACTGGAGGGGGGAAGGCCGGCATCACCGAGGTTTGCAAGTGCGGAGGTAGAAAACGAGGATGGGGTGGTGAGGGAGGAGGGAGGGAGGGAGCAGAGGGAAGGGAAGGCGAGGGTCCCTGATGTGTGCCCCTTCCCGCCGACTGACGGAGGTGGAGCGTCTGTTGCCCCCCCTTCTCGACAACCTGCACATTCCACTCTGGGCTCTCTTCCTTACATTCCTCCTCTGCAAGCTGAGGAAGACGGTATGGCAGTAAGGGGGGAGAAGAAGGATCAGGAGGAGGAGCAAGAGGAGGAGCAAGAGGAGGAGGATGATGATGAGGAGGGTGATGAGGAGGAGGGACCTCCTCTACCACTCCACGTGCTGCTGTACGTCGGTCGAGTGTGGGGGCCGGGCTTGAGAAGCTTGCGACAGGAAAAGAAATTGCTAAGACTTCAATTTGGAGATATTTGGTCTGCATTAGGGGGAGGGAAGGAGGGAGGAAAAGAGGAGAAGGGGAAGGAGGATGAAGAGGTACACGTGGTGGAAGCGACGGCACGGGAGTTGCGGACGACGAACCTGTCGGCCTCTGGGAGTGTTCAAGAATTCGATTATGAGTGGAGGGGCAAGTGTGGAGGGGGGGTGGGGAAGGTGGGGTTACTGTCATTGATTAAGCGTTTGAAATCTTCTCACCTGGTGATGGAGTTTTGGATGGAAGGGAAGGAGAAGGGGCAGGGAAAGGAGGGCGGGGAGGAGAGCTGTCTGTTCGGCCTTATCAAGATCCCTCTAGCCGGACTCGGGAAGGAGATGGCTGCCGCTGCTGCCGCTGCTGCTGGGAGCGGATTGCCTAGTGGCCGCCTCTTGCCCTTCCTTGTCTGTGAGGGGCCTCAGGGGGTGATGAACCCGTACGATGGAAGTGGGAGGGGTTGGTGTGAGGTGTGCTTGGTGTTGGGGACGGAGGAGCAAGTGGAGAGGTTTCGGGGGGCGTTGGAGAAGGGGGGGCGAAGGAGGGAGGGAGAAAGGCGTAGTGGTGGCGAAGGAGACGTTTCACGCTCTATTTTGTTTGTGAATTCTGCTGATACTGATGTTCCTGCCGCTCCCTCTCGACCCGAGAGAAAATTGAGGGACATGCTGGAGCGGATGGTGAAAGGGGAGGTATCAGAGGGGGCCTTGAGGGAGGGAGGGAGGGGGAAGGGGGGTGTTTTGTTAGGTGCGACGGTGGATGGTCGGTCAGTAAGACGAGAAGAAGAGGAGAAGAACGATGTCTCCATGGGCGAGCTGTTGGCTCGTGCCGCCATTCAGCAGCAGCAGGAGGAAAATGAGGAGGAAGGGAAGAAAGAGAAATCACGGCAGGTGCACCAGGAGGCCTCTATCTTTATATCCGCTTCTTCCTCCCCCTCTTCCTCCGCCTCCTTATCTTCATTGGCCGCCGCCTTCAGGAGTACATTCGACCGAGGTCAAGGTCCGCAGCGCCTTGCTGCCACTGCCCTTTCTTCTTCTTTTCCTCCTCCTCCTCCCCTTCTTCCGTTCTTCACCTCAGCGTCTACAGCCATGGCAACCTTGCAACGCCGCTCTCTTCCTCATGGTGACCGGGCATTCGATACCTCCTCCCTTCTTTCCTCCCTCCCCCCAACCCTCCCTCGTCCTCAGGTCAAACATGTGCTGGAAGTCCGCGTGGTGGGGAGGTGCCCCGTAGAGCTGAATGCAGCCTTGACGAGGACGACTGCAGAAGGGAGGGAAGGAGGGGGGGCAGAGGATATGATTGGTCGGTTGTCCGTGTATGTGCGTTACACCTTCCGTTGCTCCTCCTCTTCCTCCTTTTCTTTTCCCCCTTCCTCCTCCTCTCCCCCTTCGTTCTCGTTGGTGAGGAGTAGGGAGGATGAGAAGGTGCGTGTTAGCGCCGTCTCTTCCACTGGAGGAATAAGAGTGAGATACGATAGCGAAGGAGCACGAGGAGCTGCAGCAGCAACAGCAGCAGCCCCTGCAACAGCAGGGGCATTAGGCATCTCCATGCTCGCCAGCCTCAGTACTGACAACGAGGGCGGGAGGGAGGGAGGGCAGAAAACGGCATGTTTGTGGTGGGACGTTGAGGATGAGGCATTGAACGCCAAGGGACGTCACGTGGTATACACGGGTTATGGGGAAGACCCGGCCGAGCGGTTGTGGGGAGGAGGGGGAGAGGAGGTTGGATTGACGTTGCAGGTGTGGGTGACTGGTTTGCCGTGCGAGGAGGAGGGGGGGGAGGGAAGGAAGGAGGGAGAGGGACAGTTATTTGGGACGTCGCATATTTCTATGGAGGCATTGAGGAGTTTGATGACACCGGAGACGGCCGTGAGAACCTTCAGGTTGCAGGTGCATCCGCCGCGTCCAGGGAGAGAGGGAGGGATGGAGGGAGGGATGGGTGGTGTGTGCCCCATTCGGATCCCAACGTTGGAAGTGGCATTGGCGTATGACCGCGAGCCATTTTTGGTGTCGAGGGTAAGGCAACGGACTGAGGCAGCAGCAGCAGCAGCAGCAGCGGCGGCGGAAGAGGCGGCGGCGGCGGCGGCGGCGGAGTCGCCTAATGCGGGGGAGGAAGAGACAAAGGAGCGAGGGGAGCAGCAGGAGCAGCCGCCACCGCAGTCGACTGTATTGTCCGAACGCCGTTTTCCCTTCCCTCGCGATGGCAGTCAAACTAAGGCGAGTTGGGAGGAGGAGGAGGGGGAAGCAGCCGCGAGAGCAGCAGCCACCGCCGCCGCCGCCGCCGCCGCCGCAGCAGCAGCAGCAGCAGCCGCATCTTCACGTGAGCGGTTAGCGCTTTCCGACTTGGGCGCGTCTTTTTCTTGTGCCTCCTCCCCCTCTGCATCGGCCGCAGATGATCGAAAAGGGACACTCGTTGTGCAGCTCGTGGAACTCACTGGTAGCCTGCCCTCCTCCTGGCTGAGCATTTCACCCTCCCTCCATTCCTCGTCCTCGCTTTATGTACAGTATGTCATTGGAACCGGGAGTGAAGATGGAGGTGCGTATTTCCGTCATGAGGTCTCGGTGGTTGAAGGAGGGGGGGAGGGAGGGTCGATTGCACGCTTGTCGTTTTTGGATCGGGTCGAGATTGCGATTAACGACTTATTTGTCAGTTCTGTACTTGATGGGCCGCTGGTGTTGAGGTTGTGTCGAGAGAGGGAGGGAGAGAGGGAGAAAAGGGAGGTTCTGGGTGTTTTGCAGGTACCCTTGAAACAATTGCTGTCGAAGTCCACGGGCGTGGCCGGGGTGTTTGCATGGGAGGAAGGGAAGAAGGGGGGGAGGGAGACAGAGGCAGGAGGGAGGGTGGCGGTGTATTTTGAGCACCGGAAGCCTTTTTTCCCGGGGGTGACTCGGAATGAGGACGAGGAGGAGAATGAGGAGGAGGATAAGGAGGAGGACGAGGAGGAGGGCGCTGGGGAAGCAGACACTTGGCGCACCGCTGGTGGTGGCGGAGGGGGCAGAGGGGGTAGAGGGATGGAGGAGGATGACGACGAGGAAGATGAGGAAGGAGGGGACGAAGGAAATGGGGGTGGTGGCAACGCGGGAGGAGGACGGTTTGAATCTACAGGGGCCGTAGCGAAGGATCAGGACAAGGGAGGGAGGGAGGGAGACATGGACGTCTTACATGCAATGGTCGCTCAACTCACTGAAATGGATCGGAGCCTCTTGGCGAGTGTTCGAATGGAGGGAGGGAGGGAGGGAGAGTTGGATGCGAAGGCCACTATGAGGATGCCGGTGATGCAGGAAATGGCGATTCAGACAGAGAAAGAGGGAGACGCTATATTGAGTGTCAATGTGAGTGCTCCTACTGTACCTGTGATTTCTTTTGATTCGTCCTTCAGGTCTCCTGCTTCTTCTCCTTCTCCTCTTTTTGCTCGTCGAATGGCGATGGGTGAGAGGGTAACGAGGGCGATGACCACGGACGAGGAGGAGAAAGAGGAGGAAGAGGAGACAGAGAAGGGAGATGAGGTGGAGGAAGAGGGGGAGGAAGAGGGGGGGGAGTTAAAAGACGGGAAAGGGAGCAAGAGGAAAGAGCATGAAGACGAGGAGAGCTGGTCAGGGCCAAGATTGAAGAAGGAGGGTAGAGAGCAGAAGGCATTTTCCTTGTCTCGAAGCCGTGCCATGGGTATCCGTACGGAGCATGACAGCGCCTCCAGTGGCAGCAATACCGACAGCGACAACATCAGAACGACGAATCATTCCTCTGCCATCGGTATTTCTACAGAAGCAGCAGCCACTACCGGGAGCCCCTGCCGAAGACCTCAGAAGCAAAAGATGGCTCTGGCGGACCTCAGCCACAGTTACAACAACAGCCGATCTAACAGCACCAGCGACAACAGCGGCAAGATGATCGAAAAGATGAGGAGAAGGATGGGATTTGAGAAGGAACGGGAGAAGGGGGAGATGGATGCAGAGGGAAGGATACCCCGCTACAGGCGGCATCTTCAGTATTCAGACGAGGAGACGGATCGAATAGCCAGAATCATGATGGGTAAATCACGCCTTTCGTTGTCTTCAGCTTCGGCAGCGTTCTCGGCGTCGGGGGGGTCTCGGGCTTTTGCCTCGTCTTATTATTCCTCAAGAGGATAAAAGGAGGAAAAAGACAAGGAGGGAGTGGGTGGAGGTGGTCGCCAGACATATGAATGTGCATTTGTACAGCCCGACTCAAATGAAGATAAAATAAATAGCCTGCGTATGAAGATTTATACTATCTGTAGCCACCCGGAAAGAAAGACATGCTTACTTTTCGATCCTCCTGCGCGCAAGGCCCAACCCACTACTTGTTTGTGCTGGTACGTGACCCTCAAAGTCATCGGCGGATGCTTTTATCGTCATTTTGGACACTTATGGCCTTCGTTTATTATATCCGCCTTTCCAATCACTCTCGCTGCTGCCGCTGGTATTGTCCCTGGTCTTGAGCGGCATATCGCTGTTAGTAGATAAATGATTGTCGTGTAGCTAACAATGCTACGAGCGAGCCAGCCAAGCTGCTGCTGTCTCTGCTGCATTCCTATATGTATAAGACAAGAGGGAGAGCCGCGATGTACGGACTCTTGGTGTTTAGAGTGAAGGAGGAAAAGACCAGTGACGACAAGTATGTCCTCGGGAAGCGGCATTCTGGGCACGTAAGCGACGGTGTTTGCCTCTCTTCCCTCCTCTTTCCCTTCCACCCTCTCCATTGTAAACAAAAAGAAGATTGTGTCATTATTATACAGAAAGGCATATCCATGTAAGAGAGTTTGCTGGTAACAACCCCTCAGATGCACAGATACACACGCACACACATAAGTCGGCACAACTTACTCCGTCTTCATCACTCACACTTTTACGCGCCCCTCTTCCTCCTCCTCTCTCCTCACCCACAGGCAGCATGACGAGCATGGAGTTGGGCGCCCTCAGCCTTAACCCAACTCCTCCTCTTCCTCCAACTCCTTCAACTCCTCCCTTCGCTTCCTCTGCCTGTGCCCCCGTTCCTCCCTCCTCCTCTTCCTCCTCCTCCTCCTCAACCAACCCCTCCAAGAACATGAAAAAGATCGACGTCCACATCGAAGCCCGTCAGGCTATCACCAGCGCTGTCCTCCCCTCAGATATCAAAAAACGGGTCCTTTCCTTCCTGCAATCTCACGTGAGAGTTTATCGCCTCGGTCCGCTCGGGGACTTTGCGTCCCTCGATCCTTACCTGGGGGAGCACGTCCAATGCATTGTCATCACGGAGCTTGGGAACACGGGGCAAGAGACTGCTGTGTCTAGCTGGCGAGCATTGTCTCACGTCTATGTTTACGCTGTCTTTGGAGGCCAACATGTGGGTGGAACAGATTTCGCCTTGGAGGCCGACGGAGGAGGAGGAGGAGGAGGAGAGGGAGATGGAGGAGGAGCAGCGGCAGCCGCCTCGTCCTCCACGTCCTGGTGCCCTGTGGCGTTTACCTCCTACGTGTGTCCTTGCCCTGAGCTTGTCAATGTGTGGGAGAGCATTCATGTCGCCCCCTCCACGAAACAGGCCTTGCTCAGCCTAGCTGAAAGCTCCATGCTTTTTTCAAACGCCGGTGTGGACCCTACCTTGGTGAGTGGGAATCGACTCATGCTCTTGTACGGTGCGCCGGGGACGGGCAAGACCTCCTTGTCTCGAGGCCTTGCACAGAAGTTGGCCATTAGGCATGGAGAAAGCTTTGCGGCTGTGGAGCTCTTGAGTGTCAATGCGCACGCCTTGCTCTCTAAGTTTTTCGGAGAGAGCAGTTCGTTAGTTGGGCGGATGTTTGGTTCAGTGAGGGAGAAGGTGGCAGAGGAGAAGACCACGCTATTTGTGCTTGCGATTGATGAGGTGGAGACGATATGTAGCAGCAGAAGCCAGGCATTGTCCAAGGGGACGAACGAGCCGAGCGATGCCGTCCGTGTCGTGAATGCTGTGTTGACAGAGATGGACCGACTGAAGGCATTTAGGAACGTCCTGACCGTGGCGACATCGAATGTGACTCAGGCGTTGGATGAGGTGAGGAGAAAGGAGGGGGAAAGGAAGGGGTGGCAGGTACTTAGGTATCTCGAGCACCCCCTCACTGCCACTTTAAAAGGCGCTGTCACGAATCGACCCTCCCTCCCTCCCTCCCTCCCTCCCTCTCTTCTCTGTCAATCTTCTGCAGGCGTTCCTCGACCGCTGCGACTTAAAGCTCCACGTGGGCCTGCCCCGTCCCGAGGGGCGGTATGACATCCTTCGTTCCGCCCTTGTGGAGCTCATGCGTTGTGGGGTCATCATCCCCCGCATGCATCTGCCTGAACGCGTTGAGTTGCTTCCCTCCCTTGCTGCTGCAACTTATTCCACTTCCCTTCCTCCTCAGCACCAACAGCACCAACAGCACCAACAGCACAACCAGCAGCGGCAGCAGCAGCAGGCTCCAGCGGTAAGGCAGCTACTACTCCAGTTGGTTGAACGCACGGAGGGGATGAGTGGACGTGGCCTGCGGAAATTGCCTTTGCTGGCCCATTCGCTGATGGCAGCACCTCGGACGGTGGGGCTGGACGTGTTTTTAGGGGCGATGGACGAGGCGGTCAGGCAGGGGAGGATCGAGCGGGAATAGGGATGGAAGGAGGGAGGGAGCAAAGGAAGGAGAGGTGTATGTGTAGGTGAAGGGGCATGTAGCAGATGTGGGACAGAAAGAACCAAAATTAGTAGGGGTTATAATAAAGACCGATAGACTTCTTTCAAAAGCCAGAATCAATCCAAAAATAGTGAGGTGAACAAGAGCAGAGAAGATGAAAGAAATAGAGCCCAGTGAGTCCCTTGCTGGCTGCTGCAGCTCCGACGATGAAATCTTTGAATAGAGCTTCATTGACAAGGTGGCGCTTTCCATCTACCCATACTACACTCTCTTATCTTCCACCCCTCCCTCCCTCCCTCCATCCCTTCCTCCTCGGCTATTTCACGTCGTGTTCTCGAAACCCCCTATTGCCATGTAAATAAGTCTGTTTTTCTACCCGCTCGGTCGGTCAGCTACCGCCCGTGCGTGCATGCACAATTATCATAATTATAACCACCATTGTCTCCTCCTCTTTCTCCCAGTGCGATTGTATTGGGGGGGTAGGAGCTGCCGCGAAGTTTCCCGGTCGATCTCGCCCTTGAACCCCCTCTTTCTAAACATGTACCTCGATATATCATCCCAGCATATCCCTTGCTTATTTAATAAAAGAAAACTTCCCCTCTTCCTCTCTTTCTCTCCCTCCCCCATCGCCTCGAATTCCCTCTACAATCCCCTTCAATTGTATCCGTGACCGCCTACCTACCTTATCCCCACCGTCCCTCCCTCCCTCTCTCTCTCCCTCCCTCCACCTAGACCTCATCCTGCTTCAACACATGGGCCAACTTAATCAAAAACTGAGCTGTCAACGCCAATGTGAAGATACTCCCCAAAAGCACGGGCCCCATCGGGTCATCCCACCTCGTCGGCTCCCGCGTCCGGATCTTCGCGCTTCGCGTGATGTAGGTGTTGAGGGCGTACAAAGCGAATAACAACGACACGGGCATCAAGATAATTCCGTACAGCTCACTCACGGTGTCCTCGGGGGAGAAGGCCAAGACCGCCGCGCCCAGGGAAGAAATCGTCACGGCCATATTCAACCAATGGATAAATGTCCGTTCATTCGCAAAGAACAGCTTGGGCTCCACTTTCTGCTGCGCCATCCGTGCCGAAATCTCGGGTGGAGCTGCCCAGGCGAAACACCCTCCACACATACTCTCCCAACAACCAGGCCCGCCCTCCTCGTCCTCATAAAACTCCTCCTCCGTGGAGGCCATCAAAGGCGCCGACCATGCCTTTCCTTTACTTGCACCCACTGACACCCTTGAAGGAAGCGGTGTCTCGCTGTCCCTCCTTGGTGTCGGGGCGGGCGTTCGTTTTGCTGCTGCAGACAGCGCAGTCGTTTTCGCCTTCTCCTTCCCTTCTTTCCCATGCGGCAGCATGTGCGCCAGCATTCCTCCCACCCCTCCCTTCTTCCCACTCTCCGGTTCCAAGATATTCTCGGACCCCGAGGCAGCAATGGACTCGCGCAATGAGGGGTCGTCGATCCAGTAGGGCATGGCCTGCACTTCCTCTGGCAGCAGGACGGCGCATCCGTGGATAAACTTAGAAAACTTGTGGACTTCGCGGGGGATGCCTGGGGCAGCGAGGGAGGGAGGGAGAAACGGATGATCATTTGAGAAAAGGAGGAGGAGAGGGCTGAAAGAAGATACATCGGATACTAGTAAAAGGGGAAAAGCACACACGAATCGGAAAGGGGAGAAAAAGCGGGGGAGAAGCACGCACAACATGAGCAACCTCTTCTTCACCACGTACCTGAACTCAACAAATCCGTGACCCACTGCGGCTTGGCCCCCTCGTCCTTTAATTGCAGCTTCACCTCAAGCACGGCGTGGGGAAAGCGGGTGATCTCATTCCGCGGCACCGGCTTGCTCGGGTCTCGGAACCACCTGTCCTGGTCCATGCCCAACCGCCCCGTTTCCGTCAGCATGCACAGATTCGTGTCCAGGCTGATCCGCACCGTGGCATCGAACGGAATTTGAAAGGCCGTCCGCATGTACTGCGTCCTCAGCGTCGGGACAAGCTGCTTGCTGTTAATCGCCTGGCACACCTCCGTCACCAAGATGTCCCAATCCTCCACCTCCTTCTCGCTTTTCCCCTTCGCCCGCATCTTCTCCACATGCTTGGCCTTGTCGAACCTGCCCGCCAAAATCTCCGGTACTTCCGAAGGATGCACCGTGAAGCGTTCTTTCACGCTCATCTCCGCAGTCCATGCCTCGCGGTGGGTCTTCCGCTCCACAAAAACAAGCTCGGGAGTACCGGACCCATACCACCTGAATCGAACCGCGATCGCTCCTGGTGTCTTGTCCAACCGTCCTTTATACAGCTCTAACGTGGCATTGTCCAAGTACACCGAATTCACCAACTGAGAATCGGATTTGGTTCCCATGCTCTCTTGGAGCAACACCGGCAAGTGCTGCAGCACAAACCACTTCAACTGAGAAATATCCTCGTCTTGAATCCAGTACTTGGTAGTGCTCCGCACGAACTCCTGACTCTCCGTCGCGGTCCCCTCAGGAGCAACATCCCCCCTCAACGCCGACCAGATCTGGCTCATCGTCACCACCACATCCGAATAATCGCCTTGCGTCCAATTATGGTTCTGCAGCCTCTGCAAATAAAAAGTCCGACACGGGTTCGTCAACCACCTGTCATGCTTCTTCAAAATCTTGTGAAACCCAGTGTAATTTAGGTTCACGTACTTTTCCAACCGCAAAAATTGCTCGCCCACCTCGTCCACCTCCTTCCGCACAGCATCCCCTATCTCCAAAGGCTGCCCCCCGGGCACGACTTCTATCGTGCCAATTTTCAGTCTCTTTCCCACATCCCGCAATTTGGCCCTAATTTCAGTCACTTTCCTGTCGGTGAAGTTGTGTACCTTCTGAATTTCCTTCTCCAACAGATCGAAAAATAACTCGTGCGTCACGGGCGCAGCGTCCGCCTCGTCGCCGCCTGAGGAATCTTCATCATCCGAGTCTCCGTCCATCACGCCTCCCATGCCCTTGCCCGCACGGCCGAGAGGCTGCGCCGCTGCATTGGTAGGCGGAGGAACCGTAAGTGAAAAGCCAACCTTGCCCGTCAAGGTAGGTTCGGGGGCCATGGCTTTGCTTTCCACTTCGGCCAGAATGCGAATCATTCGCTTTAGTTTGTCGTATTGCAAGTAGTATTGCTTCCATTCTTCCACCACGTTCTCGCGCAGATACAGACCAAACTTCATGATGCTAGCGGTGCGGCTGCTAGCACAAGGCTTTTGTGGAGGCGAATGTACGCGCTGCGGGCGTCGCTTGTAGCTACTGGGGTGCTAACTGTCCTGCTGCTAGCGGGGAGGGGAGGCTGGGGGCTGTTTTTGCGCCTGTTTTCTCCGTCGCCGCACGTCCTCCTATCAAAAGGGATGTCGCCGGACTATGACAAGAGATATAAGGAACGTGAGTGATGCATTGATCTGGCGGAAGGAAACCAGGCGAGACATTCGATTAGGAACGAATGTTGTGAGGGGGCCAAGAGCAGCGACGAAGCAAGTATCATCAGTAAGAGCCGTCGTCATCTGAGTTCGTGCAATCAGTGATTCCCCAATACATATCCGCGCGACAAGCAGAGAGTGTTATAATACAAAGTAGTGGGACTGACATAAGTGCCCGTAATCCCGCCGCCTTGCTTGTCACGCGAAATTGTAAGGCTGGTGGCCTCGCTGGGAAGCATTATGCTCTTTATGAGTGGCTTGTTTCCTTGAGCGAGGATTCATCCTTCTCTCTGACTGGGGGCATGAACGAAAGCAGTTGTCAAGTAAGCGAAGTCGCCTTCGTACACACGGGTACATTCAGCCATAAATGGTTTGATGATAACCGCTTGTAGAGTCTACCTGTGAAATCTAGCGCTTCTTCCTTCAGGAGGACACCCTTAACACTCTAACCCCCTCTCTATCCTCATGCACTCACACTCGTAGGGCTACGCACACTTAAAGAGAGCTCAATTACTAATAACTAACTTGCTTTTGCCCCAGTCGTCATCATCTGTGCTCCCCAGCCGCTTTCAACATCCCTGCCATGCCACCCGTTCATCGTGGCGCTCCTCCTCGTCGTCCTCCGCACCCACAACCACCTGGTCAAGTCCAATCCCAAAACCCCACCAAATGGTACACCCTCGCCTGCACCATCGCCTTCGAGCTGAGGCCCTTCACCCCTCCCACGCGTCGCGACCTCCATAGCTTCGTTCACTCCACCCGCCAAACCCTCTCTCTCATTTACGCCGAAACTAATCACTTCATCCGCTTCGTCTCCCCCTTAGTCCGTCGGGTGGGCCGCAACCTCACGTCGTGGCGTTACCTCCTCCCACTCACCGCCTTCTCTAGCGCATTTTATCTTGCCGTGCGGGCAGAGTTTGGGGTTGTCTTTCTCATAATAGCGGCCTTGTCATTGATTTTGACGGTAGGTTTGGGTGATGATGCGAGTTTGGAGGGGGAGGGAAAAATAAGTCCTTGGAGTGTCTTCAATCGAGGAATGGCTACGATGATGGGGGCGATTAATCCCGAGCAGTTTGAAGCGGAGATAAGAAATTACCAATTAGTGGGGGAGGGAGCTTTGGGTGGGATGGTGGGAGGAGAGCGGATGGAAATGGAGGAGGAGGAGGAGGAGGAGGAGGATGAGGGGCGGGTGGAGGAAAGGGGGGGAGGAGGGGGTGGTGGAAGGGGTCCGTCGAGGAAGAGAGGGAAAAAGGCGCGAAGGCAGTTTGATCGGGATAGGAGGAGGGCACGGATGTTGTTGGCGGCCGGAGGTGGGGGG
>Ga0160419_101092_pt1 | contig 12449 bp, 17 predicted proteins | sample CelAP2metagpilot_2_FD_108196 | JGI IMG/M metagenome (GOLD analysis project Ga0160419, IMG submission 108196) | Phycosphere-associated microbial communities from Cellana algal ponds in Kailua-Kona, Hawaii, USA - Cellana AP2-4-25 metagenome pilot ... | reverse complement strand
TGTGTGGCCGTGCCGGGGCGGGTGTTTAGAGGGGGGGGGTTGAGGGGGGCGGGGGGGGGGGGGGGGGAGAGGGGGGGAGAGGAGGGGGGGGAGGGGGGGAGGGAGGTGCATATTCCCATCCCAATCCCCATTTGACGCAACAGTATCCTTATGAATGCATGTCCCTCCGTCCCTCCTTCCCTCCCTCCATCCCTTAGGACCTCATCACCCACCCTCGTTCCGCCTCCCTCTTCCGTTTCGATCCTCTCAAACCCACCCGCCTGGCCGTCCTCCCCCTCGACGCCTCCACGCCCGAGGAGGCCGTGTGGATCGACAAAGTACGAGGCCCGTGCTCTCTCTCCTTATATCCCCCCTCCCCCTCCCTCCCTCCCTCCCTCTTCCTAGATGTGCGACGGCTCCCCCATCCCTGCCTCCTTCGTCTTTCACTTCGGCAATGCCTGGGAGGAAGATGGGTCGGGAAAAGGCCGACATGGACACAGACTCATCAAGATGGAGACGCACCGGTAGGGAGGGAGGGAGGGAGTGGGTTTCATAGCAGTACACAAATCGCACGCACGTACTCAGGCTTTCCTTTCTCCCTCCCTCCCTCCCTCCCTCATTCCTTTCTTCACTATAATCCAAGCTACGAGCACTTTGAATTGGATTTTGAGGGCACCATCGAGAAGCCTAACGCGACCGAGAAACATCATACCTGGACCCGAGATGAGCTAGACGCACGAGGTGAGAGGAGGGAGGAAGGCGTGGGAGGGGAGGAGGAGAGTGTGAGTGTGCTGGGATAGATAGGAGGGAGGTAGGAAGGAAGGGAGGAAGGGAGGAAGGGGGAAAGGACGGAAGGACGGAAGGAAGGAAGGGAGGGAGGGAGGGAGGGAGGGAGGGAAGTGTCTTAGGGGAATAATGCACACCCTCTATAAAGGTCCATCACGATTGCGACTCCCTCCGTCCCTCCGTCCCTCCGCCCCCCCTTCCACAGTCGCCCACCTCTATGAATACACGATCGACCTGACGTCTTCCTGCCTCCTCTCCTCCACCCGGCTCTTCCCTCCCTCTGCCGACCCGCGGGGATGGGAGTTCCCGCAGGTGGATGGACGGAGGGTGGGCAGGCGGACGAGGTACTTGTATGCCACCGCTTTTAATCACGCAGGAGAAGGGGAGGGTTTCGTGAAAATCGACCTGGAGGGAGGGAGGGAGGGAGGGAGGGAGGGAGGGGTGGGGCTGGTGAAGGTCAACTACGAGGAGGGCACCTTCGGGGGGGAGGTGATCTTTGTGCCGAGGGAGGACAAGGGCGGGAAGGAGGGAGGGGAGGAGGGCGGGGAGGACGACGGGTTTTTGCTGACGTTTGTGCATTCGTACCCGAGGAACGTGAGCGAATTTCGGGTGTACGATGCGAGGGAGGTGGAGGGAGGGAGGGAGGGTGGGGGGAAGGGAGGGCTGGTAGCGTCCGTGGTGTTGCCCCGACGGGTGCCTTGGGGATTTCATGCTCTGTGGGTGGGGGAGAAGGAGCTGAAGGAGCAGCAGGGGATGGTGAGGTTGAGGAAGGGGAAGGTGGTGAAGGAGGAGGGAAAGGGGGAGGGAGGGAAAGAGGAGTTGTAAGGGAAAGAAGGATGTAAAGAGAGACGAAAAGGAGGATGAGATGTCATGGAGGGAGGAGGAGGGGGAGGAGGAGGAGGGGGAGGAGGAGGAGTGGGCCGGGCACGAAGCGTTGAAGCTCGAAAAGAACGAACAATCATTCGGCGAAATAGGAAAGAGACGATAGAGACAGTGCATGATGCTTTTTCCTCGCAGACGAGATGCTTACATGCGCAGTACGTTTTTCTTTCCTTATTTTTTCCTGTTGTAGTGTAGTACGTAATTCGTTCTTAAGACAACCTCAAACTGCCTACCTATATGCATTCCTCCCTCCCCCCCTCCCACCCCTCCTCTCTCCCTCCCTCCCTCCCTCTCTCCCTCCACTACCCCCTCGTCGAAAGCAGATTGTGGCGGAGTTCCGAGCGAATTGTTTCCCATCATACCGTGACCACTGCCATTGACCCAGCCCCTCTTCTTCGTGGGCACTAAAGCCATCGGCCTCCCAAGGCCTCACGCCGCCGAGGGACGCACCTGGGTCGGAGGAAGGGAGTGAGGGAGGACAAATGAATTATAAATACACTGATTGGATGTGAAGACATGCAAATCTCCTTTTCACATAAAATAAGCCCTGCACCCCCTCCTTCCCTCACTCCATCCCTCCCCCAACCCACCGGCCCCCCACGTCTTGACCGGGTCTCCACATCCCGCCTGCTCCCCGTGCTCTCCGATCAAGATGTATTCCTGGATCCCCCTCCTTCCCTTCCTCCCCCCTTGCCTCATGCTTTCCGTCCAGTCCTCCCCCATCGGCATCCACGCACAAACGACGATAGCCGCCTCTGGGTAGCGCGACAAGGCTTTATCCCACGAAAGCTCCTCCACAAAGGGGTGGGCGAGGAGGGAGGGAAGGAGGGAGGGAGGGCTGGAGGGAGGCAGGGGAACAGGGCTCGGTTCGCGGTCGGTTGCGATGTAGGTGACCAGGGAGGGGTCGAGGCGTTGCTTGAGGTGATAGGCCAAGGCACCCGTGCCAGCCCCGACTTCCAAGACGAGAAGAGGGAGAGAAAGAGGGGAGGAGGGGAGGGAGGAAGGGAAGGAGGAAGGGAGGGAGGACGCGAGCTCGCGGGCACGTTTCGTGAGATACGCCGCAAGGGCGTCAACATACTCCTTCGTCCACACATCCCACGAGCCAGTCTCTTCGCAATACACATTAAACCGCCCACGTCCCTCCACACATGCCCCGCCCAGTTCCAAGATGTCATTGAGTGTCCATGAAGATACATCCGGGCCTTTCTCCTGAAGTGTGCGGAGGAGGGCTTGACGCTTCGCTCCTTCAAATGCGGCGCTGTAGGGTCCAGGGCGACGGTTCCAATCATGAAGGAGGAAAAAGTCGACGAGTTCTTGATAGGTCGGGAGGCGAGTTGCTTTCAATCCATCCTTGTCGGATATGATATCCATGCCCCAGGGCGGATGGATTGATTGTGTTGGTGCGGGTGGTGCTGATGCGTCTGCTACTTGTGGCTTTTGACCCGCCTCCTTGCCCCCTCCTACAGCCAAGCCAACCGTCGCCTCTGCAGCGGCCACACGTTGCAAATATTCTTTCCGAAGAAACGTCTGAAATCGTGCATTATTGTACCAGCATTCAATGCCCTTGGCATGCTCTCCCGGCACGAGGACGGGCCTAAAAAAGTGTTCGAGGGTAGGAAGGGTCGGACAGTGGCGACGGAGAGATCGACGGAGCAAGGGATAGGCTAGAGCACCGAGGGTTTGACCCAATAATTCTTGCCGGTAGGGATCACTCGACTTGATGAGGTACTTGATAACAAGTTGTTGGAGACGAAGCGAGGCGGGGAGGGAGGAGGCTGGCGGGCGGAGTGGAGGAGACATTGTCGCACGGCCTTGGTGGGGGAATTACGCAATGGGGGTGACATTATTTGGAGCAAGGTGCTCAGTTATCGGTTTCGCAGTGTTGTAAGCTCTTGAAAATGCATGCAGTGTGCAGAAAGCCGGGGCAAGTAAACGGACCTCACGCAGGCATGGATGAATGATGTTGCGGCTAAAATTAAATCGCACTTCGCCGTCAGCGACCGCGACCGCCACGGTAAAGCATTTCCATCACACTCTGCATTACAGCACATGCAAGCTGTTCAGTTGCTTAAGGTGACATCTACTGAGCTGCCTATGCAGCTGAATTGGCGTTACGAATATGCTTTAGATTAGTAGGGGGAGGTTGATCACTAAGACTGCATGCCACAGTATTGTGCTGACCTGCCGCGTGCATGCGTCTTGAATAGCCCTGCATTTTCTTGTTTTAATTGGTGAGAGATGCAAACTAAAGAAACAAGCCGAGTGACCGTCTCCTCTCATACAGGCATCATGATGCGGCGTGCCTTCCTCCTCCCTTCCTCCGCCTCCGCCTGCTCCTCGTCAGTCTTGCTCTCTTCCCCCCGCCACATCCGGCCGCGGCTGCAATCGACAGCTTCTTCCACAAGCACAAGACCAGAGGGAGAGGAGGTGTCTTCTCCTTCGCCCAGCGGACTCTCCCAAGCACCAGAGCGTGCCGCAGACGCGGACACAGCCACCATTGAGCAAGAAAGTGGCACTCAGCCGGGATGGCGTCTCTTTCCCGAAGACATCGTGGCGCACCTCGATAAGTATATTGTATCACAAAGGGATGCAAAAAAGGCCACGGCCATTGCAATGCGAATGCGGTGGCGTCGGAACCAACTGCCTGACGAAATACGCGCCGAGGTGACACCGTCGAATATATTAATGAAAGGACCGACAGGGACAGGGAAAACCGAGATTGCTCGACGGTTAAGTACCTTGGCAGAGGCGCCCTTTATCAAGGTTGAAGCGACGCGCTACACAGAAGTGGTGAGTGGTGGGGGGAGTAGATAGATTAAGCCAGGGACGAAGGGGTGGAAGGAAGGAGGTGGCGAGTCTGCACGCGTAACCTGCATACTTGGGCAATAAAAACCCTCAAGGTCTCCATCCTATCTTCCCTCCCCCTCACTCCCTGCTTCACCAGGGGTTTGTGGGTGCCAACACTTCGGACATGATCAAGGGCCTGATGGACAATGCCGTCCGACTTGAAAGAGAGTTGGCCAGAAAAAACGTCGCCGCGGACGCCCGTGCCAAGGCAGAGATGAAAGTCCTCGATCTACTCAAGGTACGTCACGTCACGCCCCCCCCAATCCCTTTCCCTCCTCTCCCTCTTCGTCTCTTGTATCTGTACGATTTGAATATGGTTTGAGCCATCTGACAGTTTCCGTCTAATCCCATTCTCTCTCCCTCCCTCCCTCCCTCCTTCCCTCCCTCCCATGCCTCCTCCCTCCTTCCCTCCCTGCCCCCTCCCTTCAGCTGGGCAACACCAAGAGCACCACTGCCCAACAACAAGAAGAGCTCCGTACCCGCCTCCGTAACGGCGATTTCGACCACCACACTGTGCGTGTCACCCCCCGGGAAGCGAGGTCCTCTTCCCTCCCTTCCTCCGCCAACCCCTTGTCCGACCTTCTAGAAGGATTGGACCTAGGAAACATCAACATGGGAAGCGGAGGCTTCATCGCGATCGAGCGCGGGCCGGCCGGGCCGGGAGGGAGGGGGGGAGGGAGGGGGGGAGTGAGGGGTGGAGGGGGAGAGAGGCAGGTGGTGTCGGTGAAAAAAGCCCTGGAGCGATTCGTGGAGGAGTTCGAAGAGGCGCTGACGAACGAGGAGGAGGTGATGGCGCGGGCGAAGCACAAGGCGGAGAACTATGGTAAGGGAGGGAGAGAGGGAGGGAAGGGGGGTCGAGGCATGCACTTAGAGAAGTCATGCAAGGGATTTTTGCGATTCAACCACCGACACCGACCGAGCGCCCTCCCTCTCCCTTCCATCCCTCCCTCTCTCGTTCTCTTCCTCCCTCCCCTTCCTCTCCTTCCTCCTTCTTAGGTATTGTCTTTATCGATGAAATCGACAAACTCTGTGGTTCTTCGTCCGCCGACGCCGCCTCAACTACCACCGCCGGGGGCGGCAACAGCAGCAACAAAGGTGAAGGAGTCCAACGCGAGCTTCTCACACTCGTTGAAGGTACGCCCCCCCTCTCCCCCCTCCCCCCTCCCTTCTCCCTTCTTTCGTTCTCCTCCTCCTCCTCCTCCTCCTCCTCCCTCATCCCCCTGCTCCTCCCTCCCTCTTTTCCTTCTTCCCTTCTCCTCCTCCTCACCCACCGCCCCCTTCATCCAAGGATGTTCTGTCCCCACACGCTACGGCACCGTTCGGACCGACTTCATGCTCTTCATCGCCTCGGGCGCATTCCATCACAAATCCCCCTCCGACCTCCTCCCCGAGCTCCAAGGACGCTTCCCTGTCCGCGTGGCCCTTCAACCACTGAGCAAGGGCGACCTGATTCAAATTTTAAGTGCCAAAAAGTTCAATATCTTGGAACAGACGAAGCAATTGCTGGCGACGGAGGGCGTGGAGTTGGAATTTACGGCCTGTGGAATTGAGGTACGTTTTGGTCCCTTAGTGCTTATTTTGTGGATATATCTATACCTATACATATATATCTATAATATATATATATATATATATATATATTTATATTATATATCATATATATATATATATTATATATCATATAATTATATCATATAATTATATATATATATATATATATATGATATATCATCATATATATATATATATATATATGTTTTTGTGTTGGGTTCATGTGTGAGAAGATAGAAAGCTCTCGATACACCTGTTTCTGTAGCGGTATGGGTTTCAAGCCTCTGCTTCTTTTTCGACAATTTGGAATCATCCGTTTTTTCCTTTCCTTCTAATATTTACCTCCATGCGTGCACCCCCAAAAGGCCATGGCGGGTTTCGCGCAACAAATTAATAGAAGCCAGCAGGACATTGGCGCGCGGAGGTTGAACACGGTCATGCATCGTGTTCTGGAAGAGCTGAGTTATATGGCGCCGAGGAGGAGGGGGGAGAAGGTGGTGGTCGATGAGACGTTTGTAGATGGGAGGTTGAAAGAGTTTGATCTCACCAAGGGGGATAATTTGAGTCGGTATATCTTGTAGGGATTGGAATGAAAAGGGAGGAGGAGCGAAGAGAATGATCAAAGTAAAAGAAGCGGGTGAAGAGAGTAATCTGAGTGAATGAAGAGCTTTCATTTTTTGTTCTTTTTTCCCTTCAATCAAGGCGCAGTATTGTAGTTTTGTGTATCAAGCGACGGCGGGCGGAGGACTAAAGACACATGGTGTCCCGCATTCATTCGACCCATCGACCCGCGCAGCATCGTGTATCATGCATATATTGGCTCCTGGTTTCTCCATGCCAACACATAGGTATTGCACAACGAGGGCGGAACATGTGGCGTTGCGCTGCGTCAGCATGCCGTTGTGTACTTTGCCCGAGGGTGTGTGTGTACGGTAACAGCGATTTCTGCTGGAGATCATACTGCAGATTTTGTGACTGCGATTTTTCCGTTTTTGTGGCGCATGGATTGGTTGGCCATTTCCACACGCCCACACTAACACGGCATGTTGAGCTTACTCTGAAGATACCACCCACCATACCCGGAAGTTGCGGTATCTCTCCTCTCGCGTTTGAGTTTTAATATGAACTGTTTGGTGTAGCATATGCCCTTGTGTTGGAAAGTATCCCGCGTCTTTTTTACCTATTACAGTGGGGGACATACGAAAATTTACAAGGCTCCTATTACACTCGCATCCTCGACCCTAACGAAACAAAATATGGTCCGCTCGATGGCCTCCAGCACATGGTAAAACTGCGAGGAAGCGCAGACTCCCATGTCGTATAGTGAAAAGGCAGCAGACGCACGCAGAAATTGTGTGCTACCCATCCCTCCCGAGGACTGCAATATCAGGCTTTGAAATCATCGACAACCCATGCAAGAATCGTTATTTGGTGGTCTTTGACAGTTTAATAGTGTGAGATGTAAACTGACTTGTCCGCAGCGACAGTACCAACAGCCGGCGGGCGCCTTCTGCTTCGTTTTGGCTCTCGCACGCCATGCGAGAAGGAACTGAGGGACTCACTTTTTTCACCACGAAGAATGCTTATGTCCGCCTTACAGCCTGCCCTCTCTCACAAGGGAACCCATGCGGGTTTAATGAACCATGAAGTGGTGGGAGTAAAGCACCGGCGCACATGTTTTATTTTCTGTGTCACAGTGCTCACAGTGGTGGTTGTGCATCCCTCGCCTTGTTCCTGCTCCACACACGCATGGTCTCCACACGAACCACGCTCCTGCCACATGTTTCCCGTCCACATTCATGCTTAGGACCCTTTTGTAACATGACTTTGTCGCACGCATACAGGGGACACGTTTCGTGGCTGTGTGTTTGAGGATGGTGGCTGACAAAATATGTGGGCACTGCAACCTGGCGCCATTCAAGGGACTCCGCCAACGCCTAACCTTTGCCGATTTGTTTTGGTTTGGACGCTTGGCTTTTGCGTACAACTTCACGGCGTACACCCATCCACCAATATAGCACATCGATGAGACTGACCACTTCCCATTCTTTTTTCTTCATGCATTTCCAAGCACAGGACGGAGATTCAGACAAGCAAGCCTCTGGGTGGGAATCAGGCAACATGCAGACAGCGCCAATACTCACGCGCTAGGACGACCAGGCCATCCACACCGCTTCACACCACGACACCATCAAATCACACGAGAGAATGTTGAACCGTCGCCAGGCCTTCCGCCGCTGCAAGGTCCGCCGGAGGCATGCCAGCTATGGTACAGCACTAGCTCCCACCCCTACAAGTAGCCCCCCCAAAATCACCGCCACGGACGCGATAAAGCGGTGTGGAAGCCAAGACAGCTATACCAGCACCTGCTGCAGCAACTCGAGTTGCAGTGATCGCAGCAGTGGGAGCACGAGTGACGGGCCCGAGGGCCAAAGCCAAGGTTCATCTCCTCCTGACAGCCCGCTGTCGGGAGATATGGGAATGGAGGGCATGGGCCTCGGCGGTATCATGCTAGGCTCCCCTTCGTCCACCACCTCCTCCTCCTCGTCCTCTCCCTTGTCCTACTCTCACGATCAAGCGCGGTTGTCACCACCTCCACGCGTTCCAGGACCAGGACCATATTCCATCCTGTCGTTGCCACCCTCCCCGCTACTCAGGGACGAGGCAGAGAGGAACCCTCCGCCACCATCATCACTTCCGACCATGCAGCCACAAGATACAGAATGGCAGCAGAGACACCAGACACCTAGCAGTAGTACCAGCAGTAGTACCAGCAGCAGCCGCAACAGCAGCAGTGGCTTCAGCAGTTGCAGTTCGAGAAGCAGCAACAGCAACAGCAGCAGTAGCAGCAGTACCAGCAGGGGAGGGGGCTCGCGCTTGGCACGATGGTGGCATCTGTTGGGTCATCCTACTTTCCTCTCTCCCCTCGCACTCTGGTCTAGCCCTGTCTACTACTGCGACCTTCCCCCACTCCGTCGCCCGCGTCGCTCGCATCGATCACCGTCCTGCCGTGCTCCTGCAGCCTGGGAGGGAGGAACAAAAAAGGACGTTCACGTGGTCGTCGATGGGACGAAGAGCGGAGCAGGAATGCCGCCCCCTGCCTTGGCTCTACCACCGCCGGCCCACTTCTCGACGCGGAGCAAGGAAGGAGCAGCAACAGCGGCATCAACAGCAGTAGCAGCAGCAGCAGGAGCAGCCTCAGGACGGCTGGGTTTGCCTTCCTCCTCATTTGTAACTTCGGATCGCGGCAGCTGTAGCGTCAGCTGTGCCCCGGCAGCCGCGGGGTACATGGATGCGGGATTGGACGGCAAGTGGCTTGAAGGAGAGGAGGAGGAAGATGGAGGATGGGAGGGAGGGAAAGAGGAAGGGAGGGAGGGAGGAGAGCCGGAGGAAGAACGGCCCACGTCAGCGGCGAGGAGGGAAGGAATTAAGGAGGGTGAGGTTGATGATGACGGTGATGAGGAGGAGGAGATTGATAACATTTCCCCTCTCTCAGGGGCCGCCTCTTTTTTCTCTCCATTCACAGAGGATGAGGAGGAGGCAGAGGAGGAGGATGAGGCGGATGAGGAGGAAGAGGATCCGGCACAGGTTCGTTTTTCGGATGTGGACCGCATTGTATTAATCCCCGCAAGATGTGATTACGACGAGGAGACGAAGGAGCTGTTGTGGTGGGCTTTGGAAGACTATGTGGGTTTCAAGAAGAGGAGCCTGAGGCTTTTGAATATGGGGAAGAAGGAGTTTGTGACGTTGGACCCGATTGAGCTGAAGTGGGAGGAGGAGGAGAGGCGCATGGAGGGACGGGAGGTGGAGGAGGAGGGGGAGGAGGAGGAAGAGGAGGAGGCAGTACCAGTGACTGATCGAGCGCAGTCTGTGGTGATGGGAGAAGGTAAGCGAGGATGTTCTCCTTCTCCCGCGACCGATCAACCTTCCGCCCGCGAGTCCTCCTCCTCCGTCGATTCCTCTATTCCCGTCCGGCTCATGAAGGCTCTGAGTGGGGAGGAAATCGATTTGAGCGTGTCGGCTCAGTTGAAAGAAGGAGGAAGGGGGGGAGGAAACGCCTCCTCCTCCCCCCTCCTCACGCGCGGCCTTGTGGAGGAGACCTCAGGCCCCGTCCCGTCTATTTATTCGTTCATCTCGCACAACACCCCCTCCCACCTCCTCACCCTGCCCCACGGCCGCACCCGGGCCCACCGCCGCTACTCCTCCCTGTCCTCCTCCCCTGTTGAGGGTGCTTTCTCCTCCCTCCCTCTCTCTTTTCAGTCCCTGCTCTTGTCGAGCGGGAAGGGCGGGAGGAAGGAAGGGGAGGAAGCAGCAGCAGCTGCAGCAGCAGCAGGCCGGCGGTACGATTATCTGGTGGGAGCTTTGGATTTAGCCACAGCCTTGGGAGTAGGGAGGAAGGGAAGTAGGATGATTATGGGGAAATCCGGCCACGAAGGAGCGGTGTCGTGGGTGCATTTACGGGAGGACGAGATAATGGAGTTGAGTCTGTCGCAGGCCTAGGGGAGGGAGGGGTGGAGGGAGGGATCGGTGTCGGTGGCACCGGTCTTGCCGAGTGAGTGTGAACCAGGGAGGGAAGGAGGGAAGGAGTGAGTGGTAAAAAGAAGGGCAAGAAGAGGGAGTTCAAAGAGTAAGGGAGTGCACTAGGAGAGCATTTTGCGAAGGGTTAAGAGGGAAAGAAGGGAAGAAAGGAGAGGTAAATGAAGGGAGAAAACTGCAGCAGCAGCAGTAGAAGCAGAGGACATGCATGAGTAGGCTAGTATACATAAATATGAGTGTGCGGTATTCATCGTGCCACATGGGGTTTTTATTGTAATCAAATGAAGATGAGATTGATTGACCCTTTAATTCAATTTATTTAGGTTCAGTGATATAAATTGATTCAATTTGTCAATCAATTTATTGATAAGAACTTTGCAGAATGAGGATAGAGACATAGTTGAAATGGTGTGTGTGCGTGTGCGTGTGTGTGTGGAGCACTACATATATCGATGACATCTATCTACATATATAGAGAGAGTGAGGGAAAAGGCGCTCGACGGGAAAGAGACAAGAGAAAGAGGAGGGAGGGAGGGAAAGAGGGCGGAAGGCCGGCCAGAGAGGCTTAAGCTGAACGCTTCTCTATGATGGAAGAGAGACCTTGAACGAGCCCCGCGGCGTCGCTTCTCCACCGGCTCATCTTTTTTGGAGATTGATCACCAGCCGAGCCGACAGATACACCAGCAACATAGCCTGCAGCAGCAGCAGCAGCAGCAGCAGTAGTAGTAGTAGTATTGGTGGCAGCAGCAGCAGCACCAGCGAAGAAATGAAGAAGTAGAAGTATGAGGAGAAGACAAGAATCAAATCCAGCGACGAGGAGGACAAGGGAAGGAAGGAGTGAGGGAAGAAATGACAGCTTCCAGCAAGACATCAAAGCCACCGGTCTGAGGCACGAAGATGGGAAGAAGAAAGGAGAACAGATGAGAAATAAGAGAGAAGAGAGAGATTAAACACCCACCCACCCGCTTTTTGAAAGAGAAACGAACTCGAACTCCACGGGAGCAATCGCAAACATAGCCTATACACTAAAGAAATTTTTTACGGCATAAAAACGAAAAGAGAGGACGAAGAGGAGGTTGACGAGGGAACGGTTTGTTTCCAGTCACTCACTCACACACACACAGAGATGAAAGCGAGCTACGGCAGGGCACGGCCATAAACGCGCTTCATCTCGTTATCGTGATTGGTTTCCACTACCCTGCCTTCACACACATGCCATGCTTCCTTCCCTCTCACTCTGATCCCTTCCCACTATACCTCATCTAGAAAGAATAAATTCAGTACTCTGGTTGGTGAGTTCGTCTCCCCCTCCCTCTTTCTCTCCCTCCCTCCTTCCCCTCCTGTCTACTTCCACTGTTCTGTCACTCCCCATCCCACCCCCCTCCTCCCTGTCTTACTAGTCATCGAACTGTCGTCCCTTGCCTTCCCTCCTCATCCTGCGATCTCCGCTGGTGACTATAAGCACCTCAAGTGAAGGTTCTCCCCTCCCTCCCTACATCGGTCCATCCCTTGTCATTCCTTCACCCATTTTCCTAGACCCACACCTCCGTCCATTCCCGATCGCTTTCTCTCCGATTCCTGACATCCTCTAACTCGAAAACGAATCATTTAAAAAAACACCACTACACTCCCTCCCTCACGCTTCCTCCCGCTCTCCCTCCCGCCCTCCCTCCTCCCAACCTCTCCTGCAGACAAGAAAAACGACGACACACCATCCACGCCAACCACCACCGCCCGCCCCCTCCCCCGCCCTCCCCCCCACCCACCCCCCTCAACTAATACCGCACTACGAAAGTCCCGTTCGCGTGACTCAGCCCCAAGGTCTAGCCCGTCGGCAGGGCGGACGACTGGACCGGGCTGATTTAGAC
>Ga0160419_101091_pt1 | contig 12460 bp, 12 predicted proteins | sample CelAP2metagpilot_2_FD_108196 | JGI IMG/M metagenome (GOLD analysis project Ga0160419, IMG submission 108196) | Phycosphere-associated microbial communities from Cellana algal ponds in Kailua-Kona, Hawaii, USA - Cellana AP2-4-25 metagenome pilot ... | reverse complement strand
TTGAAGTCACCAAAATACTTGGTGATCGCCGCCGTCAGCGTCGTCTTGCCGTGGTCAACGTGGCCAATCGTGCCGATGTTGACGTGCGGTTTCGTGCGTTCAAACTTTTCCTTTGCCATGGTGGTAGCACCCTTTTTGATATTGAGGGGCCACGCAGGCCCGGTCTGATATGGCGCGCGATGTATTTGGTCTGCGCCCTAAAATCAAGCAGGTCTTCGCACCAATGGCAGTCGAAACGACTATTGTGTTACTTCCGCCGCCGGAACAGCGCTTTCTGCCAGCTGTTCTGTCGCAGGCGCACCGTTGAACCAGCCTTCTTCGCTGTTCTTCTTGACCAGAAAATTCTCGATCTGTTTCGCCGCGTTCTGGCTGAGATTCTTCAACTGCTCCTCGGCAGACTTGGTGTAGCCGGATCCGACCACAGGCCCCTGATCGAAAGATTCAAAAACGGTGATCTGATGCGGTTCCGGGGTCAGCTTCTCGTTCTTGGCATCATCCCAGAGCGTGAAATTGATGATCAGGATGGATTTGGGCGCAAGCACCAGCGGAATGCCGGGCTGGGCCAGAACGTAGCCCTCAACGCTCATCCCGAAATGATAGTTGCGCGTACCTTCATATCGGCCAAAGCGCTCTTCGGTGGCGTCCGCCAAAGCCTTGGCGAGCACCTCCTTGCTCACTTCCCGGCTCAATGGACCTTTGACGGCCTTGGGGGCGACAGCAACGTTGTGCACCAGATTGAAGTCACCAAGGGCAACAGGCGCCTCATCCAGATCGCGCGCACCGTTACATGCCGCCAGCATCGCCACTGCCACGAAAGCTGCCAGTATACGGCCCATGATGTTCCCCTTTACCCTGAATACCTGTGCCCTTGCGGATACCTTATGCCCTGACAGGGTGCAATCAAATGCCGCGTTGGCAGGTCCGGCGCGGCCACCTATCCTTGCTGTGTGACCACAGGAGCCGCCATGCACCGCCCCGCCCTCCCCGTTCGTGTCCCGCTGGTGACACAGCCCATGGGCCTGCTGAAAAGCCTGTCCCAGGCACGGCGCAATGTGCTCAGCATCATTCCGGACGTGGCAACGCGGCAGCCGATTGTGTCAGGCAGAACCGGCAAACGCTGGCACATGGTCATGGACCCCGACGCCATCCGCGAAATCCTGCTGAACCGGGTTGAGGATTACCCCAAATCCGTCGTGACCAAGAACCTGCTGAAACCCGCCATCGGGGACAGTCTGTTCATTGCCGAAGGCGCGCATTGGCGCTGGCAACGGCGGGCCGCCGCGCCTGTGTTCTCACACCGCAACGTGTTGAACCTGTCGCCGATCATGACCGCCGCGGCAGAACGTGCTGTGGCGCGTGTGGCCGATGCAGGCCCACGGGCGGTCAACATGCTGGATGAGATGGTGCAGACCACCTTTGATGTCATTGGCGATGTCACGTTTTCCGGCAATGACACGTTTGACCGCGATTCCGTTCACAAGGCGATAGATCATTATATCTCCGAGGCCGGGAAGATCGGGCTCTTTGACGTGCTGGGGTTTCCGGACTGGGTACCTCGACCCGGACGGATCATGTCTGCGGCAGCCTTGGATGAGATGAAGCAAATGGCAGATGACGCCGTGACCGCCCGCGCGGCACGCGGGCCTGATGGTACGCCGGACCTGCTGGACCTGCTGCTGGCGGGCGAAGACCCGAAAACCAAGCGGCAGATGAACACGGCTGAAGTGCGGGACAATCTGCTCACCTTCATCGTGGCAGGCCATGAAACCACCGCTTTGACTCTGGCCTGGGCGATGTATCTGGTGGCCTTTGATACAGATGTTCAGGACCGCGCGCGCGGGCAAGCGCAGGCGGTCTTGCAAGGCCGTGCCTGCACCGGCGTGGATGTGGAGAACCTGCCCTACATCCGCATGATCATTGACGAAGCCCTGCGGATGTATCCCGCCGCCGGGATCATCTCCCGCACGGCGCAGAAGAAGGACACGCTGTGCGATCAGGACATCCGGCCCGGTGACACAGTGATGATTCCGATCTACGCGCTGGGACGGCATGAAGCCTTGTGGGATGACCCCAACACCTTCCGGCCTGAACGCTTTGCCGACCGAAGGACCATTGACCGCTACGCCTATCTGCCCTTTGGCGACGGGCCGCGCATCTGCATTGGTGCCTCCTTTGCCGTGCAAGAGGCGGTGATCATCCTGGCCACGATGCTGTCGCGGTTCAAATTCACTGCCGTGCAGGGCAAGGAGCCTGAGCCGGTGATGATCCTGACATTGCGACCCGAAGGTGGTGTGTGGCTAACGGCGGAACCCGTTTAACGCAGATCGTTTTCTTTCAAAGAAAACGGACGGAATTTTTCAAAAATTCCGACGCTTAACGGCAAATGCTGCGCAACGCTTCCCAATCCGCATCCGACATTGACGGCTGATATGCCACTCCGTCTTTCACCGCAGCCCGCGCCGCGTCAATGCGGCTGCCAAGCGACGGATGGCTCAGGAAATGGGCCTGAAGACCAACCCGGTCCCCGGACTGCGCACGCAGCGTCTCAAACATGTCACCCAGCCCGCCGGGGCTGATACCGGCGTTCTCCAACAAGTCATAGGCGAAGGCATCCGCGCCGGTTTCCGCCGCCTGACTGTATTGCGCGGAAATCAACCGCTCGCTCAGAAACAACACCGCCGCACCGCCGGCAAAATCCCCAAACAGCAGCCCCAGCACACCTATGGATCCGGCAGAGCGCAGCGCATGCCGCGTCGGATCACGACTGGCAACGTGGCCAATCTCATGGGCCAGCACGGCTGTCACGCGATCTGGTCCATCTGCGGCCCGGATCAACCCGTTGAACAGCACAACATATCCCCCCGGCAGCGCAAAGGCGTTGACCATTGGGTGATCCAGCACCAGCACGGTCAGCCCATCCGCGTATTCCGTGCCTTCGGTCAGCCTGTCGGTAAGCGCGGCAAGGGCAGCCTGTCCTTGGGGGGCTTCACAAATCGGGATCTCCCCCAGACCGGAGGTATCCAGTGCTTCGCGGATGTGACCCAGCGTGGTCTCTCCCAATGCGCGCTCCCCCTTGGGTGGGATGAACCCGGCAAGGTTATCGGCCAGCAGCGGCACCAGCACGCCGATCTGCAACGCCACCGCAGCAACGGCCGCAACGGCCCAGGCCGCCAATCGGCCTCGGCCTTTGGGCGGGGCCCGGCGGTTAAGGTGCGGCAGGACCCGGAGCCAGCCGGTGTCCTTGACGATCAGCCGCGCAACCGGATCGTGGATCGACCGCAGGATCGCGTTGGTCTTGGCCGCGCTGTCGGGCAAGCGGCGGATGTCATCGTAAGACCAGCGCACCTCGCGCCCATCTGACAGCGCCATCACCACCTCTCGCCCCTGCAACTGCGGAGAGACCGCAAAGGGTTCAGGTGTATCGCCATCAAAGTAGGAGGCTCTGTCCGGTATCAGACCGTTCATATCGCCGCCCCCAGATCCAGCGCCTCGGCAAAGCCTTCGGCTTCGGCAAAGGCGTCCCGCTCCCGCTGGCTGACGCGGCTCAGGCCCGACACGTCAGGCAGGGTCGTGGTCAGCGCCATGTGCCGCATCAGCGGGAAGGTCACGAAAGTGTTGTGCAACACACCCCACATCAGAAAGACGAACAGATACATCGCACCCAGCGCCACAAAGGACAGCCAGCGGGGCAAATCCACGCCGTCTATCTCCACGCCCAGATAGTTTTCAACAACACTCGGACCGAATATTCCGAACGCGGCCATCACCAGCGCCACGATCCCCACGACAAGCGCCATGTAAGAAATGAAAATGCCAAGGCTGTAAATCATCGCGACACGTGGCGCGCTCAGTCCGGAGGCAAACCCGACCCCCGGCGCATGTTTGTGATTGGCCATGATCCGCTTGGACACCCAGCGGTAATAGATCATGCCGTATCCCACGACCGACAGCGACACTGTCAAAAGCCAAAGCCGCTCTGGCGCGTTCCATTCATAAAACAGACGCCCCCCATCAAAAATGAACTCAAACGTGCGGAGGAATTCACCATCCGCCATTGCCGTTTCGGGCAGTATCGGATCAAGGACAATCACCCACAAAAGAATGAGCGCCGTCATCGCAACACCACCCAGAAACGGCCAAGCGGCCCGGTAGAGCATTGGCCAGTTCCCGCCCTGCACCAGCTTGGCAGAGCCGAAGAAGGTCCGGTCAGTTTTGTATTTCTCCAGCAGAAACGTCATGCGCGGCCAGAGGATGCCAAGGGTGATGATGGTCAGCACCCAATACCACAAGGCGCGGCCCGCATAGCCCCATGCGCCTTTCTCCAACCCGAAGCGCACGGCGCGCCATCGGGTCCGGGCCAGCACGTAGCGCCTTGCGCGGTAGCGCGCATAGAACCACAGCGGGATGACGCCTGCAAAGCTGGCCGCATATCCCACCCATGACGCGCTGAAGATGGAGAAACTGGCGAACATCAACAGCAGGTTCAGAATGCCGATGTAGAACGTCAGCACCACCACGGCGATGAAGAAGCCAAGGAGCTTCTCAAACGGATCGCCCACGTATTCCAAGGGGTGGCCGCCGGGCCGCATGGCCGACCAATACCAGCGCCGCAACCGGGTTTTCATCCAGAACCGATAGAAGCCCAGCGTCAGAACCGTCAGGACACCTGTGCGGAAAGCCAGTCCAAACAGCGCGCCCCGCTTGCCCACAAAATCAACCTCAAGCCCCTGATTGTCCGTGCTTTCCCCAGAAGTTACTGAATCGTTCATTCCTGTCCCCGCGGGGACAACATCAGGTCTTGGTGGGGCGGCCCATGGGCCTGTGGGGGCTGTTGTGTCGCTCATCGACCGTCAGCTGTCAGGTAAATGTGTTATCACGAGGGAAACCGCGTGGCGCCATTCGGCCCGCCGTCGCGCGCTTGCCTGTCCATTCGCTCAGATCATTCTCAGTGCGCGTCCGCCCGGCAGGGTCATGCCAGCTCAGCCCTTCTGCCGCGACATAGGTCGTGGCATCCGACAATCCACCGTCTTTGTACTTTTGCAGCCGCACGCCCTTGCCGCGGCCCATCTCAGGCAATTCTTCGAGGGGGAACACCAACACCTTGCGGTTCTCGCCCACGCAGGCGACCATGTCGCCCGCGACCGGATGACAGACCAGCGCGCGGGTCTCTCCGCGCACGTTCAGCACCTGCTTGCCGCTGCGGGTCTGGGCCACAACCTCATCTTCCGGCACGACAAACCCGTCACCCGCATTGGACGCCACCAACAACTTGCGCCCCGGCTTGTGGATAAACAGCGCCACGATCTGCGCCTCGTTCGGCAGGTCGACCATCAGGCGCAAAGGCTCCCCCATGCCGCGCCCGCCGGGCAGGTTCACGGCAGAAACCGTGTAAAAACGCCCGTTTGAGCCGAAGACCAGCAGCCTGTCCGTTGTCTCCGCATGGAAGATGAAGCGCGGGCCATCGCCGTCCTTGAACTTCAACTCGCGTTCCAGATCGATATGGCCGGTCATCGCGCGGATCCAACCCATCTCCGAACAGACAACGGTGATCGGTTCCTTGTCGATCATCGCTTCCAGCGGCACGTCTTCCACTTCACCCGCCACAGCAAAGGTCGTGCGTCGCGCGCCCCCTGCGTAATCCTTGCCGAATTGCTTCTTGGTCGCGCGCAACTGGTCAGTGATCGCGGCCCATTGCAGGTCTTCGCTTTCCAGTAGATCTTCCAGCCCCGCGCGCTCTTCCATCAGCGCGCTCTGCTCGCGCAGCAATTCCAGCTCTTCCAAGCGACGCAAGGACCGCAGACGCATGTTCAGGATCGCATCGACCTGCACATCGCTCAACTCCCCCTCACCCGGCGCGGGGGAGACATAATCCTTCTCATCCATCGCGCGGACGTGGTCTTTGCTCCAGTCCTCGCGCATCAACGCCGCCTTGGGATCGTCGTCATAGCGGATGATGTCGATCACCCGGTCGAGGTTCAGGAAGGCAACGATGAAGCCTTCGAGTACCTCCAGACGGTGATCAATCTTCTCCATCCGGTGGGTGGAGCGGCGCTGCAATACCTCACGCCGGTGATCCAGGAAAGCGCGCAGCACCTCCTTCATCGAGCAGACCTTGGGCGTGACCCCGTCGATCAACACGTTCATGTTGAGCGAGAACCGCACCTCGAGATCGGAGTTGCGATAGAGCATGCCCATCAGCACCTCGGGGTCCACGTTCTTGGACCGGGGCTCGATGATCATGCGGATGTCGTCGGCGCTTTCGTCCCGGATGTCGCCCAGGATCGGCACTTTCTTGGTCTGGATCAGCTCCGCGATCTTCTCGATCAGCTTGCCCTTCTGGACCTGATAAGGGATCTCCGTCACGACGATCTGCCACTGCCCACGGCCCAGATCCTCGACCTCGTAGCGGCAGCGCAGACGGAAGCCACCCTTGCCCGTGCGGTACGCTGTGGCAATATTCTCTGGCGGTTCAACAATGATGCCGCCCGTGGGGAAATCGGGACCGGGCACAAAATTCAGCAATGTGTCGTCGCGGCAGTCGGGCGTCTTGATCAGGTGAATACAGGCGTCACACAACTCCGCAATGTTGTGCGGTGGAATGTTTGTGGCCATGCCCACGGCAATCCCTGCCGCGCCATTGGCCAGCAGGTTCGGGAACTGCGCAGGCAAGACCACAGGTTCGGTCAGTCGGCCATCATAGTTCGGCCGAAAATCAACCGCGTTTTCATCCATGCCCTGCAACAGCGCTTCGGCCACGGCGGTCATCCGCGCTTCGGTATAGCGGGAGGCCGCCGGATTATCCCCGTCAATGTTGCCAAAGTTGCCTTGCCCGTCGACCAGTGGGTAGCGGACGTTGAAATCCTGCGCCAGACGCGCCATCGCGTCATAAATCGCAGCATCCCCGTGGGGGTGGAAATCCCCCATCGTGTCGCCGCTGATCTTGGCGGATTTCAGAAAGCCTCCTGTCGCTGTCAGCCGCAGCCGGGACATCGCGTACAAAATCCGACGGTGAACGGGCTTCAGCCCGTCGCGGGCATCCGGCAGGGCGCGGTGCATGATCGTGGACAGCGCATAGGTCAGATAACGCTCCCCCAGCGCCCGGCGCAGGGGTTCAGAGCTGTCGCGTGGCTCTGCTTGGGGGGGATCATTGACGTCTGACATAGGCTGATCCCGTGTTTAGCCATCTGTGCGGGGGGCGACAAGCGGCGCTTTGCATTCTGACGCAGCTAACTGCGGCCCGATCGCAACGGGGACTTATTTTTGCCTTTTCCCCTGCGACGACTCACCAGATCAATGCTACACACATGCCTTGGGGGGAGTTTTGTGTTAAGCTCCGTAAATGTCTGCTACCGGAGTATTCCGATGAAAAAGTTCATTCTGCTCACTTTTGGCTTTCTCGGCTGGGCTTTCTACGAGATGAGCGGCGGTGCCGATTTTGTACCTGCCAGCGCCTTGGTTGCGCCCGTGGAAGAAACCGTTCTGGCCGTTGTCTCCGCCGATGAACCCGTCCTCCCCGCAGACACAGAAGAAACACCTGCGATTGAGGACGATGTGCAGACCTCTTTCGTGGATACCGATCCACCGTTGGCCGAACCGTCCAATGACGTCACCCGCGTGGCGCTGAACCTGACAACATTGCAGGATGTGCTGGATGACAGCGCCGATGCGGTTGAGGAAGTGGCGACCGCGCAGGAAGACGACACCGGCGTGCCCGTAAACCCCGGCTTCAGCGTGGCGTCTGCCGATACACCTGCGATCATCCCCAGCCTGCTGACCAGCGCGGACGAAGCCGTGACCGAAGCTCTGACCGTTGCGACGGCATCCGGCGATATCCGCACCGTATCGGGCAACCGCGTCAACGTGCGTGGCGGACCCGGCACGGATTTCGGCATCGTGTCCCGTCTGGTGCGCGGTGATGCGGTGGAAGTGTTGCAGGACGATGGCACCGGCTGGGTTCTGATGCGCCCCTTGGATGGGGACGTCGAAGGCTGGATGGCAGACTTTCTGCTGACCAGCGGCTGACCCACAGCACAGATTGCAAAACGCGAGCGAACCCGCGATGAAGGCCTTCCCAAGCGGAGGCCTTTTCTCATGTCGGATCCTGACACGCGCAAATCCATCCTCATCACAGGCTGCTCCAGCGGCATCGGTCTGGAATGCGCGCGCGGCATGAAGGCGCGCGGCTGGCGGGTGTTTGCGGCTTGCCGTCAGGCCGTCGATTGCGACCGTTTGCGCGCCGAAGGGTTTGAGGCTCCGCTGATCGACTACACTGATGAGAACACGATCCATTCAGGGCTGAAAGAGGTGCTGGAGGCCACCGGCGGGACGTTGGATGCGCTCTTTAACAATGGCGCCCATGGGTTACCCGGCGCGGTGGAAGACTTGCCCACCGATGCCCTGCGCGCGATTTTCGAGGCGAATTTCTTTGGCTGGCACACGCTGACGCGGGCGGTTCTACCTGTGATGCGGACGCAGGGGTCAGGGCGCATTGTTCAGTGTTCTTCCGTGCTTGGCATCATCACCATGCCGTGGCGCGGGGCCTATAACGCCAGCAAGTTCGCACTTGAAGGGCTGACCGACACACTGCGGATCGAAATGCACGGCACGGGCATCCAGGTCTCCCTGATTGAACCGGGGCCCGTTACATCTGACATCCGCGTCAAATCCATCCCCCATTTTGAGCGTTGGATTGATTGGGAAAACTCCCCCCGTGCGGATGAATACCGCAGCGGCCTGCTCAAGCGGCTCTACCATTCCAGTGGGCCGGATCAGTTTGAACTGCCACCCGCGTCTGTGCTGAAACGCCTGATCCACGCGACTGAGGCGCGCCGCGCACAGCCGCGGTACTATGTCACCACGCCCACCTATTTCGCCGGTGCCCTGCGCCGATTGCTGCCCACCCGCGCGCTGGATTGGGTGTTGCGACGGTAATGGGGGTTGCTGATGCCGCCATTCCGCCTACATCACGCGGATAAGAGAGGGGACACCCATGTTTGAAGATCCACTGTTTATCGTGGTGCTGCTGGCCGTACTGGCCGTGATGGTGGTACTGATGATCGGCCTTGGCGGCTTTGCCGGGGGCGGTGCGTTCAACAAGAAGAACGGCAACAAGATGATGCGCTACCGGATCATTGCACAGGCGATTGCGGTGCTGCTCATCGTGGGATTTGTCTATCTGCGAAAGGACACAGGCTGATGGTTGTACTCAACAAGATTTACACGCGCACGGGCGATGGTGGCACAACCGCTTTGGGCAATGGCGACCGGGTGGCAAAGCATGACCCGCGCGTCGAAGCCTATGGCACCTCGGATGAGCTGAACTGCTTTGTCGGTGTGGCGCGCCTGTCTGCTGAAGGGGAGACGGATGACGCCCTCGCCCGTATTCAGAACGACCTGTTCGATCTGGGCGCGGATCTGTGCCGCCCCGACATGGCCGCAGATGCCGAAGCGGAATACCCGCCTTTGCGCATGACACCCGAACAGGTGGATCGGCTGGAAGCCGAAATTGATGTGATGAACGCAGAGCTTGAGCCCCTGCGCAGTTTCATCCTGCCGGGTGGCTCCCCTTTGGCCGCGCATCTGCACGTCTGCCGCACCGTGGCGCGCCGGGCAGAGCGGCTGGCGGTTCTGCTGGCTGAAGACACCGCAGTGAATGAGGCAGCCGTGAAATACCTCAACCGCCTCAGCGACTGGTTCTTTGTCGCGGCCCGGATGGCCAACAACGCAGGCAAGGACGATGTTTTGTGGGTACCGGGAGCGAACCGCTAGGTCGGCGGCGCTTCGGGTTCCCACAATTCAATCGGATTGCCTTCGGGATCATGCAAATGGGCGAATTTGCCGATCCCCGGCATGTCATCCAACCGTGTGCAGGCAATCCCGGCTTCTTCCAACTGCGCCAACATCGGCTCCAACCGGGCAACGCGGAAATTGACCATGACCGCCTTCTCAGCCGTGAAATAGGTGGTATCGGCCGCGAAAGGCGCAAACACCGTCGGCCCTCCGCTGGCAACCCAAGGTTGCCCTTTGGCTGTTTGAGGCACCAGATCGATGCCCAGATGATCCAGATACCACCGCGCCAGTTTTTCCGGCGCTGCGGCGCGAAAAAACAGCCCCCCGAATCCCAGAACTTTCTCCATCCCGATCTCCCTTCTTGCACATGGGTGCATGAGGTTGGCGCTAACAGCGCATCAGACGTGACGTTCTAACACATTTTACGGACGATTTTTCACTGTTTCAACCGATGCGAACGCTATATCACATGCCAGAGATTTGCCGTGCCGGGACTCTGGCGCATTGAAAAAACCAAGGAGAGTGACGCTCATGAAGGTGCTTGTACCTGTCAAACGCGTGATTGATTACAACGTGAAAGTCCGCGTGAAAGCGGATGGATCGGGTGTTGATCTTGCCAACGTGAAAATGTCGATGAACCCGTTTGACGAGATTTCCGTCGAACAGGCGATCCGCCTCAAGGAAGCGGGTCAGGCGGATGAGGTTGTGGCGGTTTCCATCGGTGTGAAGCAAGCCCAGGAAACCCTGCGGACCGCTTTGGCCATGGGCGCAGACCGCGCCATCCTGGTTGTTGCGACCGACGATGTGCACAACGATATTGAGCCGCTGGCCGTTGCCAAAATCCTCAAAGGGATCGTCGACGAAGAGCAGCCCGGTCTCGTGCTCTGCGGCAAGCAGTCCATCGACAACGACATGAACGCCACCGGGCAGATGCTCTCGGCACTGATGGGCTGGTCACAGGCAACGTTTGCCTCCGAAGTTGAGATTGCAGGCGACAAGGCAAAAGTCACCCGCGAAGTGGACGGCGGTTTGCAGACCATCGAGGTCTCCATGCCCACCGTAATCACGGTTGATCTGCGCCTGAACGAGCCGCGCTATGCGTCGCTGCCCAACATCATGAAGGCAAAGAAAAAGCCACTGGATGAGAAAACTCCGGCGGATTATGGCGTCGATGTCGCCAACCGCCTGGAGATCGTCAAAACGTCCGAGCCGGAAGAGCGTGCGGCAGGCATCAAGGTCGGCTCTGTGGATGAGCTGGTCGAGAAACTCAAAGAAGCGGGGGCTGTGTAATGGCTGTTCTACTCCTTGCAGAAGTAACCGATGGCGAACTGGCGATGGACGCCACGGCAAAGGCCGTGACGGCTGCCAAGCAATTGGGTGATGTGACTGTTCTGGCCGCAGGCGGTTCTGCCGCCGCTGCGGGCGAAGCTGCGGCGAAGATCGACGGCGTGTCCAAAGTACTGGTCGCCGAAGACGCGTCCCTGGGCCACCGTATGGCGGAATCCACGGCGGCGCTGATCGTGTCTCTGGCTGGCGATTATGAGCATATCGTGGCACCGGCCACGACCGATGCGAAAAACGTCATGCCCCGCGTGGCGGCGTTGCTGGATGTGATGGTGATCTCAGACGCCTCTGGCGTTGTGGATGGCAACACGTTCGAACGCCCCATCTATGCAGGCAACGCAATCCAGACTGTCAAATCAACGGATGCCAAGAAGGTTGTCACCTTCCGTGGCGCATCTTTTGACGCGGCAGGCGAAGGCGGTTCGGCTTCAGTGGAAACCATCGGAGCGGCGGCTGATCCCGGCCTGTCCTCCTGGGTCGAAGACAAGGTTGCTGAAAGCGACCGCCCGGAGCTGACATCGGCGGGCGTTGTTGTCTCCGGTGGTCGCGGTGTGGGGTCTGAGGAAGACTTCGCGCTGATCGAAAAGCTGGCGGACAAACTGGGTGCGGCTGTTGGCGCGTCCCGCGCGGCGGTCGATTCCGGCTACGCCCCCAACGACTGGCAGGTTGGCCAGACCGGCAAGGTCGTCGCCCCTGAGCTTTATGTTGCTGTCGGCATCTCCGGTGCGATCCAGCACCTGGCGGGCATGAAAGACAGCAAGATCATCGTCGCGATCAACAAGGACGAAGAAGCACCGATCTTTCAGGTGGCGGACTTCGGCCTTGTGGCAGACCTGTTCGACGCGGTGCCAGAGCTGACGGAAAAACTCTGAACACAGCATCACGCTGCGTCCCAAATCCAGTGCAAGGCCCGCCAATGTGGCGGGCCTTTTGCTTTGGGTCAGGGCCCTAGGTCGCGTTGCCATTCAGCGCGCAACCTCAGCGCGAGACAGATTTTGCTCTGCACAAGGCGTCTGGCGTGATCGAATGCCCGCATTCTGAGCGCCTGACAACGACGGGCAGGGCAAACTCTGCCGCGCCCCCACGGGTTTCGCAAATTTTCGCAAGACTTGCGTTGTCTGACCTTCCAATAGCTGACTATTGTTGCGCTCAGACGCCTGACTCTGACGAAAATTCGACTGAAACTGAGGCGGCGCGCTGAATGGCAACACGACCTAGTCACCCGGAACTGAATTTGCGATCATTGATTTGAGGCAAATCAGGGGGCGAGCATGCGTGGACGGGCATCGGTAGCGATTGAACTCAGCGATGAGGAGCGGAGTTTTCT
>Ga0160419_101090_pt1 | contig 12472 bp, 5 predicted proteins | sample CelAP2metagpilot_2_FD_108196 | JGI IMG/M metagenome (GOLD analysis project Ga0160419, IMG submission 108196) | Phycosphere-associated microbial communities from Cellana algal ponds in Kailua-Kona, Hawaii, USA - Cellana AP2-4-25 metagenome pilot ... | reverse complement strand
CCTTACTGGTTGAGGCAGATGGTTGTGGCCACCCAAAACAAAAAAATGAGCAGTTTCAATAGATGGTGGTTGAGGCATGAGGTTCAAGTTTTTTGCCGTAGTGGAAGCAGCCCGGTTTTAACCAACGAATGTAGTTTGCTATGTCCGGAGTTCACAGCCTATTCAGTACCATTGGAATACTGCTGGTGATGTGCAGTTTCCTTTTTGTAGTTCAGTTTGTATTCCTTTGGTGTAATTGAAGCTACTGCATTTTAATGGACTAGGAGTTAGAAGTATGTTTACTAATCGAATTGATGGGTAGGAATATTTCATACTTTTGCTGCATGGCACCTAGCAAATCTATTGCGATATTTTTCGTGTTTATTTTTGGTCTATTTAGTTTTCCTGATATTTATGGAAGCCCAATTTTCCAAACTGATGCCATTATTTTACAGGAAGAAGACCGGGATGTTACTTATTCTTTGGAACAATTGGATAATTCTTCCGGGGTATCCCATAGTTCAATCAATACGGTGTTTCAAGATTCCAACAATCTGCTTTGGTTGGGTACATGGGATGGTCTGAACCGTTACGATGGACGTGCGTTTAAAGTGTACAGACCTGAGCTGAACAACGATAGTTCCTTGAGTAACCAGGTAATCCTAAATGTATTGGAAGATGCTGAAGGTCATATTTGGGTGTTGACTTTACATGGAATCAATCGGTATGAGAAGGATTCAGGTAATTTTGAACGCTTTTATTTTTCAAACACCAATAGCCCAACTTTATCGGAGAACGAGTTCAATATGTCCCTTTCCCCCGATAATATGTTGTATGCCTATGCCAAGGAATGGGGAATAGGTGTATTTGATGGTACTGGTTTCCAAAAAATTTGGGAAGATTCCTTTCTGGAGTCTCCAATTGTACGGATGAAGTTCTTAAGAGAGGGCGAACTCTTAATTTTGGATGCGTTGGGACAATTTTCAATTCTCAAGTTAGAGCAAGAAGGGGAATCCAGAAAAGTGTTGGAACATTCATTACTTCTGAACAATTTGGTTGATTTTGAAGTGCTCGACAACCAAAAAGTCGTAGTGGTAGATGCAAACGGTTCAACTGGTGTTTTTTCAGCACATGATGGGAAATATCAAAAACTAGGGTTAGACAAAACAACTTCACTTATCGGGAAAGTTAGAAAAGGAGTTGTCATTTCAATAGGGGAAAGACACTATTTGATAAATTCAGAGGTTGGTCTGTCAGTACCCAAATGGTTGAATATTTTACAGGGTCATAAATTAACATCTCTTTTTCAAGGCGCAGAAGGTATATATTGGGCTACAACAGATGGAGAAGGAGTATTTAAAGTATACCCTAAAAATAAATTGTTCCAAGGGATTTCCAGTAAGCAGGTTCCCGATTTTGATGGCACTATTGTACGATCGTTCCTCCAAACCCCCGACCGTTCCATTTGGGTTGGAACCAAAGGAAAAGGAGTATTTCGATTTTCGGAAGATCAACTTGAACCTCGCAAAGGGCAACGCGAGTATATCAATCTAAACGAGGATAATAGCCCGGTCAACAACGCAGTTTATGCCTTATTGCATACTAAGGATAGTTTATTGCTTATGGGAACCGATGGTTCTGGCATAACAATTTTCGACCAAAAAACAAATCAACTCATACCATGGGAGAGTGTGAAGGGAATACCTGAGCAGTTTCGATTTAAATCGGTCTACGCACTGTATCAGGACATTGATGGGGTAATTTGGGCAGGTACAAACGGATATGGCCTCATCCGACTAATATTAGCGCGGACTCAAAGAGGTATAGTCCTGGAATCTATAGATCAATATGTGGGAAACAAGGGTAAGGATGGTGAATTAAGTAGCAATATTATTTTTTCCATAGTACCTAAAGACCAACATGCTTTATGGGTGGGAACCCGATTGGGGGGATTGAACCTGTTCCATAAAAAGAACGGTTCATTTAAGGTGTACAGAAATGAAGTCGGAAACCCAAATAGTCTTTCCAATAACGATATTCTTTGTATGCATAGAACAGGAGACGAGCCATGGATAGGAACCAGTTTTGGTCTCAATGTTTATCGGGGTGATGGCACATTCTCCCATTTTACTGTGGCGGAAGGGTTGCCAAGCAATACCATTCATGGAATTACTTCGGACACGAATAACAATCTATGGATAAGCACTAATTATGGTCTGTCCAAGTTGGATACGGATAAACGGGTTTTTTACAATTATACCAAAGAAGAAGGACTCCAAGATAATGAATTTGGGGATGGCGCCGCCTATTCCGGAACAGATTATATATTTATGGGAGGACGGAAAGGGTTTAATTACTTTGTTCCTGAACAGATCAATATATCGAATGCCGTTCCTAACCTGTTTATAGATAAGATTTTGGGCCAGGATGAAGAGGAACCTTACTATCAAAATTTAGTGATAAATCCCGAAGGTAATTCTGCTCCGACCATACCGCTAAAACACGATCAGAATTTTATCAATATTGAGTTTTCTGCCCTAACTTTTATCAACAATGGTAAGTGCAATTATGCTTATCAATTAAAGCATTTTGATTCGGAATGGAAGCAGATAGGCTCCCGTACCAATTTGTCATTCACCAATATTCCGCCCGGCAACTATTCCTTATGGGTGAAATGGACCAATGGGGATGGGGTTTGGAGCAAGCCGGTCGAAGCTGCAAAATTCAATGTTGCACCAATCTTTTGGGAGTCCAATGTTGCTTGGATATTATACGCACTGGTTTTTATTTTGTTCGTCCTGTTCATATTGGGCTACTACCAAAAAAAGCAATCCTTGAAACGTAGTATTCTTATTAGGCAAGAGGAAGAAAAAGCGCATGAAAACAGATTGGACTTCTTTACCAATGTGGCGCATGAACTTCAAACCCCATTGACCTTAATGATTGCTCCCATTCAAAAACTGGGGCAGAGCATGCAACTTGATAATGGGAACAATAAATATTTCGAAATGGTAAAGAAGAATACATCAAGACTTCTTTACTTGACCCATCAAATCTTGGAGTTTCGTAAAGCAGAGGACGGCCATCTGGAGGTGAAAAAAGAATATTTTGACCTCGTTGGTTTGATGGAACAGATAGCGGAACTGTTTGATGAATTGGCCCTAAAGAAAAATATTGAATATCATATAGAGTTGCCCAATCGATTAATAGGCTGGTTCGATAAGGATTTGATAGAAAAAATCATCTTTAACCTACTTGCCAACGCTTTTAAATACACCCCTGTCAATGGTGAAATTAAGTTGCAGGCCCAAAAAATGAATAACAAGGGTGAGCCTGCGCTGATGCTCTCCATTGCAAATTCCGGAGATGGAATACCAAAGGAGAAATTAAAACAAATTTTTGACAAGTTTTATCTTTTAGATCAAAACAAGGAGGTGGGGACCAATATGTTCAGGACGGGCATTGGATTGGCATATACCAAAAAATTGGTAGAGCTGCTCGAAGGAACTATCGAAGTTCAGAGCAAGCCCGGTAAAGTGACTACTTTTCGGGTAGATTTTCATTGTGGGAGTGTTCGAGGTAACCCGGAGGATATATCGGAAAAACCGTATACGATTTCACCTCGATTAAAGGAGATTGCCGATCAAGGAAGAGCGGAAAAGAACACTGCCCCTGTAGACAATAAGCTTGAAACTTTGGAAAAGTTGGGTGATAGATCAAAAAAATGCATACTTGTGGTAGAGGACGACCCAGAGGTCCAAGACCTTTTAACACTGCTGCTGGGGGACACCTATCAGGTATTGATGGCTTCAGATGGTGCAGAGGCCCTTAAAAACCTTAAGGTCAGTGAGCCCGATCTTATATTGAGCGACGTGATGATGCCCATCATAGACGGTATGGAATTGTGTAGGCATGTTAAAGGGAATCTGGATACATGCCATATACCATTGGTGCTGCTTACCGCAAAAGATGCGATCAAGAACAAACTGGAAGGAATAGATAGTGGAGCAAACGATTATATTTCCAAACCCTTTAATCCAGATTACCTATTACTTCGGATACAAAAACTTTTAGAGGAAAGAGATCGGATACAAGAACATTTTTCAAAGGACTCGCCCTTCGAGGATTTGATTGGTCTTGCTAAAGAAGATACGGACCGGGAGTTTATTGAAGAATTGATTACGCTGGTCCAAGAAAACTTGGACAATGAAAATCTTCAAAGTAGTTTTCTTGAGAAGAAAATGGGCCTAAGTACTTCAATGCTCTATAGAAAAACAAAGGAATTGATGGGGTTCTCACCCGGGGATCTGATTCGAACCATGCGATTGAGGCATGCAGCCCAGCTATTAAAAAAATCAAGCTTGACGGTTTCAGAGGTTTGCTTTCAAACCGGGTTCAATAATAGATCATACTTCCATCGTGAGTTTAAAAAGCTCTATCAGCAAACGCCAAAAGAGTATCAATTGCTTCGCAAAGGAAATCCTGAAATCTATCAGGATAAGTAATATGCGATGCACTTACAATGCTTTATAAGATCATAGAAACAGGAATCTACATCAGCAAAACCTATGCTCCTCGATGTAAGCTCAATTTGCCAGAATAAGTGACAATCTACTGTATTTCAGTTGTTTGTGGTCTTGTGTACACTTTTGAAAGAATTGTACACACTCTTACGGCGCATGGTATCTATATTTGAGATGGTTGATAATTCCACAAATTACCATCCATAAAAATGCACATTAAAAAATACAAACAAACTAATATTGCGAAAAATGAAATCTAACCTAATTGTTAAAGCTTTCACCATCACCTTCCTCCTGATCATGGGTATGGTAGGCGCACATGCCCAGCAGAACATAAGTGGATATGTGTCGGACGGAAAGGTTCCCATTCCGGGAGCCAGTATTATAGTTAAAGGAACATCTCTTGGAACCGCTACCGATTTCGATGGAAATTTTTCTTTGGCAAACATTGCGCCAAATGATGTTCTTGTTATTAGCAGTATTGGATTTATTGCCCAAGAAATACAGGTCGGCAATACATCTTATTTTGAGATTGTCCTAAAAGAGGATACTGAATTATTGGATGAGGTCGTATTAGTGGGATATACGACACAACGGAAGGCGGATTTATCCGGTGCGGTAGCAACAGTAGACGTTGAACAATTGGAAAGAACACGGGTTCCCAACGTGTCCCAAGCCCTTCAGGGGCAAGTGGCAGGGGTTCAAGTGACCGCAAGTACAGGTGCACCTGGAGAACCTGTTGAAATCAGGATTAGAGGAGAGGGTACTATTGGAAACAATGATCCTTTATATGTGGTCGATGGTATACCCTCAAGAGATATAGCATTCTTAAACCAAGGTGATATAAAATCCATTACCGTTCTCAAAGATGCCGCTGCGGCCGCCATCTATGGATCTCGTGCTTCAGGCGGTGTGGTTTTGATCACCACAAAACAAGGAGCAAAAGGCAAAATGTCATTCAATATCGATTATTTCAATGGGTTCAATAAGGCTGTGAACCTCCCTAAGATGTTGAATGCAGAGCAATACATCAATACGCTGGAAACCGCTTGGGACAATACTTATACAGGTGATAACCCATATACAGCGGACCGTGGACGTTCCGATTTTGCAGATACGGATTGGTTGGACGAACTTTTTGAAACCGGTCGTACCCAAAACCTACAATTAACGACCAGTGGGGGAAATGAAAAGTTACAATATTTAATGTCTTTGGGCTATTATGGTCAAGATGGGATTGTCGTATACGACAACGATACTTATGACAGAATCAACTACAGAACTAATATTAGTGCGGATTTAAACGATAGGTTAAAGGTTGGTACCAATATGCAACTATCCTACGACAAGAGAGCGCTTGTCGCCTCTAAGGGAGAAAGCCTGATCCGCTATGCTTTGTTGCGTGCTCCGGTTATACCGGTATATAAAAATAGTAACGATCCAACGTACTCGGAAAGGGATCCATTTACTGATTTACCTTTTTATACCGAAACGGGTTACGATGTAGGTCTGCAGCGAAGTATGTACGAATTGGTGGGCAATCCCATAGCTCGAGCATATTTTACGGACAATACGGAAAAGATATACAGGACCTTTGGAAACGTGTTTGGTGAGTACCGCTTTTTAAAGGATAAAAACTTGACATTCAGAACCAATGTGGGTATAGATCTCGCCTTCTTTCACAACAAAGTATTCAACGAGAATTATGGAGATGATGATGGAGGAGGAAATGCCTTAGATGCGGGCCTTGGACGACAAAACCGCCCTAATAGTTTAAATGAATCGCGTGGAGAGGCCTTTACTTTGACCGTGAACAATACCTTGAACTACAAGACACTTTTGAATGAAAAGCATAGTCTGAGCGCTCTGGTGGGTATGGAGTACATTACCAACTATACCTCGTCCATAGGTGCCAGCAGAGCGAGATTTCCATATACTGATGATGAGTTTCGGTATTTGGATTATGGAGGTACAGAATTGGATCTTTGGAACAGTGGTTCAGCTTCGGAATGGTCCCTTTTCTCTTATTTTGGTTCGGCTTCGTATTCTTACGACAACAAGTATATGTTGACCGCCAACCTAAGAGCAGATGCCTCATCTAGATTTGCAGATGATAACCAGTGGGGCTACTTTCCATCTGTGTCTGCTGGTTGGCAAGTTTCAGAGGAAACTTTTCTTGCGGAAGTGGATTGGTTGTCCAATCTAAAACTGAGGGCAAGTTGGGGAATTCTAGGAAACCAAGAAATAGATAATTATACCTACCTAACGCTTATAAGTCAAGAAAACGGAATCGTGCGGACCAATCGTTTTGGAAACCCGGATTTAAAATGGGAAAGTTCCGAGCAGGTGAATATAGGATTGGATGCGGGGTTCTTGAAAAATACATTGAATTTTACCGTGGAATATTTCAATAAGAATACTAGTGATATTCTATTGCCCATTAGTCTTCCATCGGTCGTGGGCAATGTCGAACCAACCATTCTTAACGCCGGTGAGGTAAGAAACAAAGGATTTGAGTTTTCCGTTAACTATCAAAATTCAGAAAGAAGTTTTAAATATGGTATCAATGCGAATTTGGCCACTTTGGATAATGAAGTGCAGAAGTTACATCCCAATTTGCCCAATATTGTGGGAGAGGTCTCAAGGACAACAGTGGGTCAACCGCTAAATGCATATTATGGATACCAAGTGGAAGGTATTTATCAAAATCAAGCAGAAATAGATCAACATTTGAGAGGCACAAACAATCCTTCAGTAAAACCAGGGGATATCCGATTCAAGGATTTTAATGGGGACGGGGTCATCAGTGCCGACAATGACCGCGGCTTTATTGGCTCCCCCATCCCAGAGGTCACATTTGGCCTTTCTTTTAATTCATCCTATAATGGATGGGACTTCTCCTTTCTCTTCCAGGGTGTTGAAGGTGTAGATCGTTATAATGATGGTAAGAAAATTGTGGATTTTGATACCCGTCCCTTTAATTTTACCGAAGCTATTTTGGGGGCATGGAATGGTGAAAACACTTCAAATAGTATCCCAAGAGTGGCATTTGAGGACAATGGAAGCAGCAAGATATCCAGCATATTTGTAGAGGATGCATCTTATATCAGATTAAAGAACATTGAACTGGGTTACACCTTAAAGGATATTAAGGGTATTAACGGCCTTAGGCTCTATTTATCAGGACAAAACCTTTGGACCCTTACGGATTATACAGGTTTAGATCCTGAGACCACGGATTTGGTCGATAAAGGAACTTATCCTAGTTCTGCGGCGGTATTGTTCGGTATAAATGCAAAATTCTAACCTGAAAAAAATCAAGATGAAAAAGCTATATAAGAGTTTACTAGTATTAGTCTCATTGGTGGTCGCGGTTTCTTGCACCAGTGAACTGGATAACGATCCAATTGGATTGTTGACCTTGGATCAAGTAGATACCGATCCTACATTGGAAACCATGGAATCGGCAGTGGAATCGGCCTACTATCCGTTAAGGAATACATTGAACAGTATAATTCCGGGTTGGCGATGGGATTTGGGGACCGTATTCCGAAACGATATTATTTTACAGGATATGGCCGCTAACGATATGGCCAAAAAATGGAACCCCGATGGCGACCAAGCCTGGATGGATGAAATCGGGAATTTTGATTTTACGCCAGAAAACCAAGCGTTTAACGGTATATGGACATATAACTTTGAAGGAGTGAGCAGAAGTAACCTAGCGATTGGATTTTTAACGGACCCTGATATCATGGAAAAAACGGGTATTTCCCAAACGCGAAGGGATCAACTTTTATCGGAAGCCTATTTTCTTCGGGCATTCTATTATTTTGATTTGGTCAATAACTTTGGGGATGTTCCTTTGATCTTGAAATCCCCCGATTCCTTTGAGGAAGCATTTTCAGTGTCGGTCCGAGCTGCCCAAGATGAAGTTATGGAACAAATTGGTGCGGATTTGGAAGCGGCTGCATCCTTGGCGCCACAGGTTAAAAATGATGGAACGGACCCATGGAGGGTTTCCTTGGGAGCCATAATTTCACTTCAGGCCAAAGTAGCGCTCTATAACGAAAACTGGACATTGGTTCTTGAGCGGATTGCTGAATTGGACAATTTAGGTTTCTATGATTTGAACGCTAATTATTTTGATGCCTTCGATGTAACCAAAGAATTTAATGATCAAGAAGTAATTTTTGCCTACGATCATAGGTCAGGTGAAAATCCGGCCAATGGAAATGGATTGGCAGCAGTTTCCGGTTGGGGATTCTTTGCGCCAACAGAGGATTTCTTGTCCGCTTTTGAGGCTGATGACCCTCGATTGGCCTATACGATTAATGTAAATGATCAACGCTCTCCAAAAATATTGGGTTCCATTACCGATTTTAAAGGAAACGATGACTCACCGGGCAACAAAATATATATGAGATATGGTGATGTTCTTTTATGGAAAGCGGAAGCCTTGAACGAAAGTGGCAATCCTACTGAAGCCGTATCAGTTCTAAATCAAATAAGGGAAAGAGCCAGAAATACGCCCACAGCCGATGCAATGCCAGTACCAGAGGGTACACTTGCACCAAGACCCAATTCCAACGACCAGTCACAGGTTCGTACTTGGATTCAAATGGAACGCAGAGTGGAACTTGGTTTCGAATCGCAACGGTTCAACGATTTAAAGCGATGGGGCATTGCATCTACCGTTCTTCAAGGATTGGGCAAAAACTATCAGGCCCATAATGATCTATACCCTATTCCACAGGCCGATATTGACAAATCCGGCGGGTCTATCACCCAAAACCCAGGATACTAGTACTGATCCATAAGACCTTTGTAAGATTAGGAAAGCAGTGAATTACATCACTGCTTTCCTAAAGGTCATTTTCAAAAATATCTAAAGAAATATATGTATGAAAAATATAGTGGCCCGATGTGGGCAAAATCCATTATTGTCTCCAATCGACCTTAAACCAAGTCAACCGGAAATGATAATTGAATGCTTGCTCAACCCGGGAATCTTCGAGTATAAGGGCAAAATTGGTATGGTACTTCGAGTAGCCGAACGAACAACTCAGAAGGAAGGAATGGTTTCAGTGCCCATGTACGATGGGAATGGACAATTAAAAATATTGGATTTCTCCATGGATGACCCAAAATTGGACCATTCCGATGCAAGAGTCATTACTTATGATGGAGAACAATACTTGACCACCATTTCCCATTTAAGGATTTTGTTCAGTACCGACGGTGTAACATTTGAAGAATCGGATGAGTTTCCACCTCTATTTGGAAAAGGGGATTATGAAAGCTATGGCATTGAGGATTGTAGAGTGTCCAAGATTGCTCAAGATTATTATTTGACCTATACGATGGTTTCGCCCAATGGCGTAGGCGTTGGTTTAAAAACCACTTCCGATTGGAAGAGCTTTATGTCGCATGGAATGATATTTAGCCCACACAATAAGGATTGTGCCATTTTTGAAGAAACCATCGATGAAACATATTACGCGTTTCACCGTCCAAGTAGCCCGGAATTGGGCGGCAACTATATGTGGATTTCCGAATCCAAGGATGGTTTTCATTGGGGCAACCATAAATGTATTGCCCGAACACGACCCAACAAATTCGACAGTGCAAGACTTGGTGCCGGAGCAGCTCCGATAAAAACAGAAAGAGGATGGTTGGCCATATATCATGGAGCGGACGAACAACATAGATATTGTCTTGGTGCTCTGTTACTCGATTTGAACAACCCATCTAAGGTGCTTGCCCGTTCCGCTGAACCGATCATGATGCCTGAGGAAGCCTATGAAAAGGTCGGTTTTTTTGGTGAAGTCATCTTTACCAATGGTCATGTAGTCGAAGGTGATGATATCCATATGTATTATGGCGCTTCAGATGAACATGTTGCCTTGGCTACTTTATCCCTATCAGAAATTTTAAAAACTCTAGACTAATTACATGGAAAAATCAATCGGAGTGGGTTGGGGCGATTTCTCTAAAAATGCCAAAATCCTAATTATTACGAACTTGGTTTATGCGTTTGTATTGCCTGTGGTCGATATTTTTGTAGCGTCCTACATTATGCGAAATTCCAATGATCCAACCAAGGTAATGTTATATCAACTGGCTATCTATTCAGGAATCCCACTAACCTTTTTGCTTAATGGCTATTTATTGAATTTAGTGAATATAAAAAAGCTTTTCTCTCTGGGCATGCTGTTAAGTGGCATTTCTATGGTGGTTATGATGTCCTTGGAGGAGATGAATTATGCAGGATTGATAATGGCCGGATTGATTATGGGTATGTCCTTTGGCCTTTACTGGTCCAATCGGGATTATCTGGTGTTGACCACAACGGCCGATAGAACTCGTAATTTCTATTACGGGCTGGATACGTTCTGTTATACGGTTACAGGCGTTTTGGTTCCTATTTTGATAGGTTGGTATTTGGTAAATGGCAGTTCCGTGGATAATGATGGAGTCAACTTACGATACCAAACCGTAACCCTTGCTGTTTTTGTGGTTACGATTATTGCGTCCGTTATTTTTCATATGGGATCCTATGAAAAGCCAAAAAGTGAGAAGTTTTTTTTCCTAAAGTTCCATCCTGTTTGGAAAAAAATGATACAAATGTCATGGTTAAAAGGTTTGGCACAGGGCTTTATCGTAACTGCCCCAGCCATGTTGATGATGACTTTTTTTGGTTCTGAAGGGGCTTTGGGTACGGCACAATCTGTAGGCGCATTGATCGCGGCCCTAATTATGCTATTATTGGGAAAATACTCTAAGCCCAAGCACCGATTGATTATCTTCAGTGTTGGGTTGGTATGCTTTTTTTTAGCGGCCATGTTCAATGGAGTTTTGTTCAATGCTACAGGGGTCATCCTTTTTATGTTGTTTCTATTGATCGCCCGACCTGTGTTGGATATTGCATATTTTCCCATTCAGCTGAAATTAATCGATGTTTTGTCAAAATTTGAGAAAAGAAATGAGTTTTCCTATATTCTCAATCACGAGTTTGGGCTCTATGTTGGACGTTTTGTGGGAGCTATGACCTTTTTGGTATTGGCCTATGTGGGCAGTGTGGAAGTTGCTCTAAGATATGCCCTATTGATTATTGGAGGTGTCCAATTGTTATCCATAATAATTGCGAAACAACTACTTAAAAAACAAAAAGAACTAGAAAATGAAATGGACTAGAATGAGATTACCTGCGATTTTGGGAATTACAATGTTCTGTGTCTTAAGTTGTCAAGACAACAAGACATTAAAGCCCAAGCCAATCGCCCAAAAAACCATTAGTAGGGTGGATAGTATGCCATTAATGCCCAAACCGTTTAAGATTTTGGATTTTAAAGGGTTGGCACAGGCTTATGATCGTATTGTGTATGACAGTACGCAAACAGGTGAATATTGGCCTTTGATTTGGAAAGATGGGTCAAGAAAAAATTTTGATCAAGAAACCTATGGCATCTATACGGCAATAGGGGATACTCGACAGGGGCCCGAAAATCACGATGGTTTGTTTCATGAGTCGTTGAACACCATAAGTTCAGTTCTAGGAGCATCATTGATTGGAATTGACAAATCCAACCAACATGGAGAAGATTATGTGGGAATGCTCAAAAATTATTTCAATTCCGATACGGGATGGAATATTATAATGAACAATACAGGTCCCGATGTCGCCTTACTTGGTGGGGGGTATGGAAGGGATTGGTGGTATGATATCTACCCCAATCTTCTTTTCTATGGAGTGGCCGACTTTTATCCAGAGCATCCCGATTTCGAAAATATTCAACGATCGATAGCAGATCGTTTTCAAAAGGCCGATTCGGTACTTGCAGGAAACTATGGACATACCTTTTTTGATTATAGTACACTTGAGCCAAAGGATAATTGGATATGTCACCAAGAGGACGCAGCAGCAGGACATGCTTATGTGTTATATGCGGCCTATCAGAAATTTGGGG
>Ga0160419_101089_pt1 | contig 12472 bp, 14 predicted proteins | sample CelAP2metagpilot_2_FD_108196 | JGI IMG/M metagenome (GOLD analysis project Ga0160419, IMG submission 108196) | Phycosphere-associated microbial communities from Cellana algal ponds in Kailua-Kona, Hawaii, USA - Cellana AP2-4-25 metagenome pilot ... | reverse complement strand
GGGAGGGAGGGAGGCAGGGAGGCAGCCCTTGCTGGTGCAGAGGGGGCCAGTCTATTTTGGGTCGGAAGAGGCCAGATTCACTTTCCTCCCTCCCTCCCTCCCTCTTTCACAGAAAGAGAGAGAGGAGGAGGAGGAGGAGGAGGAGGAGGAGGAGACAGACATCTTCTTGGCCTTTAAGAAGTTGCGTGAGGTAGCCTTCCTCCCTTCCTCCCTCCCTTCCTCCCTCCCTCCCTCCCTTCGATTTTACCTGGACGACCCGCTCGTCCAGGCTGCTTTGCTAGGACCTCTTCCTCCCTCCCGCCCTGCCTCCCTCCCTCTCCCTTCCTGTTCCGTCTCTGTGGCATCTTTTGTATCCTCCACCATCACCGCGGCCGGAAGGGAGGGAGGGCGGGAGGGAGGGAGGGCGGGCGGGAGGGTGTATTTCGAGGTGGTATTCGCGTCGGAGGAGGAGATGAAGGAAGTGAGAGCCTTCATGGAGGGCAGGTTGGGAAAACACCAATGGCAGGAGGGAGGGAGGGCGGGAGGGAGGGAGGGAGGGGCGAAGGAGAAGCCGCAGAGCAATGGATGTACCGTGGAAGGAAGGGAGGGAGGGTGGAAGCGAGAGAGGAAGGAAGACAATAAGGAGGAAGAGGGAAAGAAGGAAGACAAAAAGCAAAAGAAGATGAATGAAGTGGAGGGAGGGAGGGAGGGAAGGAGGGAGGGAGGGCAGTGGTCACCGGAACCGAAGAAAACAATGAAGGCGTCGGTGGCCTCGACGAGGACAATGCTGGCCTTTCTGACGGGAGGAGGACGCGGAGGAAGTAGGGAGGGAGGGAGGGAAGGGGGGAGGGAGGGAGGGAGAGAGGGAGGGAGAGAAGGAAGGGTGAAGGCCTTGTCGGTTCGGGTGCTGATGGAAGAGGAGACGGAGGTGGAGGAGGAGGAAAAGGAGAGAGAGAGGAAAGGGGGGAGGAAGGAAGTGAGGGAGGAAGGAAGGGAGGAAGGGAGGGAGGAAGTGAGTATGAAGCAGAAGCTTCGACCGATTCGGCCTCTCTTCAAAGGCCGGAGGATGCCGCTGGGGAAGAGAGGGGGGAAAGGAGGGGTGGGAGAGGACGAGGGGAGGGAGGAAGAAGGGCAGGCGAAAGAAATGTGGGACGCGTCACCCCCGCCGTTGATGCTGGAGGAGGAGGAGGCGGAGGCGGAGAGGGAGGGAGGGGAAGACGGGAAGGAGGATGAGGAGGAGGAGGAGGAGAAGGAAGATAGGAAAAAGCCGAAGGATACAATTAGTCTGCTGGCGAGAGAGGCGTTGGATGAGTTTAGGGAAGGGATGGAGGGAAGGGAGAAAGGAAGGGGGAAGACAGGGATGAGGAAGACAAAGACGAAGGAAGAGGGGAAGGAGGGAGGGAGGGAGGGAGGAAGAAAGAGGGGGGAAACGTCGAACAGTCGGCCAGGACGATTGGAATTCGAGATTGTCCGTCGTCCGCTCTCTTCATCAGGGGGTGTTGGAAGAAAGGTAGGGAAGGAAGGAGGGAAGGAAGGAGGGAAGGAAGGAGGGAGGGAAGGGATGAAGCAGGCAATAAAGACGGTTAGGGTTATTGGAACGGAAGGAGGCGGAGGCGGGGTAGGGGTAGAGGGAGGGGGAGGAGGGGGAGGCAGGAGCTGCAGTAAAGAGAAAGCGGGAAAATGTATCTTTCCTCGTCCCCTGGCGAGGCTATCTGCAGCTGCTGATGCTGAGAAGAAGCACGGCATGTTCCACCGTCATTCCCGCCCTGGGCTCCCACCCCCTGACTCTCTTATCTCGCAGATTTCGAGCATTACTATGCCCTCCCTGTTGGAGGTAGATATGGAAGGGGAGAGGGAGGGGGGGAGGGAAGGAGGGCGGGGGGACGCGATAGTAAAGCACTTGCAGCGGGAGAGGGCGGAGGTGGCAGCGGCGGCAGCTGCGAAGAGGAAGGAGCAAGAGGAGGAGAAGAAGAGGCAAAAAAAGAGGGAGAAAGAAAGGGAGATTGAGGAGGAAAAGCGACGGCAGCACCAGGAGGAGGAAGCAGCAGCAGCAGCAGCAGCAGCAGCAGCAGCAGCAGCAGCAGCAGTAGTACGACAAACATCTCTCTCATCATCATCATCAGCAGCAGCAGCAGCAGGCGGGATGAATATGGCGATGCAGGACGAGGAGGAAAAAGAACATGTGACGGAGGCTCTGCGGCAAGAACAGCAATTAGTGGCCAAAAGGGGGGTCGCAGCAGCAGCAGGAGCAGGATCAAGAGCAGGAGCAGCAGGAGCAGGATCAAGAGCAGCACGTCGGCGTAGCACCGGCAGCGCCACAACCATTAAGAAACCCTCAGGCAAGAAGCGTAAGTATGAGGAAGAGGAGAAGGGAGGGAAGCAGCATCCACCACAGCAGTTGCAGCAGCAGCAGCAGCAGCAGCAGCAGCAGCAGCAGCAGCAGCAAAAGAAGAAAGTGATGGAGAATGAGAAGCGAAGGGCAATGCTCCTCCTCCTCCACGCGGGGGCAGAAGCCCGACTGGCGGCCCATTTCACGGCCGTTGAGAACGCCATGGTGGGCTTGAGGGAGGCGCAGCGATCGTGGAGGAAGGAAGGGGAAGCGGCACTGGCGTGCCTTGTGCGGTTTCAGCAGGAAGTGCACGAGGAGGAGGCGGAGGAAGAGGAGGAAGGGGGGGGATAAAGAGGGGAAGGAGGGAGGGAAGGAGAGGGAGAATGAGGGGCAGGTGCGTGAGGGGAGGGAGGGAGGGAGGAAGAAGGCAACGAAGGAGGGACGTGGGATAGGAAAGTAAGCAGAGGAGAAAAAGGAAATGGAGCAGCGACAGTAGCACCGGCAGCGAAAAGAGAAGAACCGTATACCCCAAAAACACCACCAGCAGCAGAAGCAGCATCAGCAAAAATGTGACCGTGACGGCGCGAAGGCATTGGGTGAGCTGAAGAGCCCCTTGTGACCCAGGCGTAAGGGAGGGATGAGAGGGAGGGAGGGAGGAAGGGAAGGCGGGAGAAAGGATACCGAGAAGAAGCAGATAAAGTGTTGAAGTTAGTGAATCATCACCCCCTTTTCCCCCAAAAAGAGAGAGAAAAGTAGGGAAATAGAGGAAAAGAGAGAGAAAGGAAGTGCACATTACACAGAAAAATGAGCTGAAGAAGAAAGAAAATGAAAATGAAGATGCAGAGAGGAAATTGGAAATATACAAGAGAGGAATGGAACGAAGGACTTAGGGATGAGGTTTGTAGGCCCTGACAGGGGGGAAAGAGAGAGGGTGTCCGACATATACATATGCTGCGCGTGTCTACGAACGAAACAAGCAATTATCAGGCGGCGAAAAAGACGAGAATCCTGGAGCGGCTGCTGCGGCAGCTACAACTGCAGCAGCGCTCCTCTCTTCCAAGCACAGGAAAAGCACGGAACATGGTTCGAAGAAGAGGTCTAGACGAAGATGGAGGTTTGCCTCGCCCAGCCCTATCTCGTCAAACATCACAGCCTCATCCGCGATCGGAAAATTGCAGGGAAAAGAAGATAGATAAGATATAGGAGAAGATAGATCGAGCACAGAGATATATCACATTTTACTCATCCATTATTTCTTTCTCTTTCTCTTCTTGTTTGATGTCCTTCCCGTCGGGCAGATTCCCCTCTAGCCAGCCGCATTAACGCACATATAAAATCCAAAGGACTCCAGATTGCCCCCCCTCCCTCCCGCTTGTGCCTCTTGTAGTGTGTTGCCGTCCGTAACCTGTTAGTTGTCCTTACATTCGACGTCTGATAGCTATGGAATAACCACAATGCAGTTGTTTGCATTGACGTGGCGACGCATCTCTCCGCTTCAACTTCCACCATCTCCCTCTCTCTAGTCGTCCTATAAAAACGTGTCGTCGTTTGTCGTCTCCTCTCCCTTCCTCCCTCCTTCCCGCCCTCCTCCCTTTTCCTGTCTCGTTCTCTCGTGATCTACCCTCCCTTATCTTTATGTCCGCCGTGCTCATCATTAGAAGACACGATCTTAATATTCTCTCCTGAGACAAAAATGTGTGGAAGGTAATTAATATATGGACGACTCCCTTATTTTCCTCTCAGTCTCTCTTTACCCCATCGTCCTCTCCATTCTTCTCTCTGATTTTCTTCCTCCTCCTTCTTTTATCCTCCTCCTTCTCCATCTTCCTTTCATTCTCCTCTTTTCTTTCAATCCCCTGAACGGTCGATCCCTCCTTCCTCCTTCTCTTTGCCTCCTTCCCCTTTCCCTCCCATCACGCTCCTTCTACCCGCACATCCCATCCCTGCCCCGTCCAACATTTCTCTTCACATCCTTTCAATACCGGCACACACACAGATAGGATGATTCACATTTATTTAAATCAAGTCAAATGAAGCATATTAATAACTTAATTATGATCCATTTAATTTATTATTCAAAGAAATCATAATAATAAATAGAAGATTTGTTTCTCATCGCATTGACAGGAGAAAGAGCCCTTTACTGCACATGTAATTTGGGAAGTCACTCCGCCTCTCCCTCCCTTACCCTTCCCTTCTTGGACGCCCTCTCTCGAACTTTTCATTTCTTCATGTACAAATGATATGCTTTCCCTCCCTCCCTCCACCCTCCTCTCCTTCCTTCTTACATAACGTGCTCCTCCACCACCGCCGCCGCCTCCTCCCTCTTCATCTCCTCCTCGTCGTGCTCCTCCTCCTGCGCTGATCTTTCGCCCTTGCTCGACCCCACGCTGCTGGTCTCTCTCCTAAACACCCTTCCCATCATTCCGCCTCCCTCCCTCCCCCCCTCCTTCTCGAGCACTTTCTCCACCACCTCCCCCCCATCAATCAATTCCCTCACGTGCATGTCCCTCTCCCTCCGCTTATGGGCCAAGGCATGATCCCACGCCACAACAGAAGGGCGGATGAAGACTTTGTACGTCTCGGACAAAACGAGGAAGACGAGGAGGGAGGCGAGGACCAGCCCCCATTCCCAGTCAATTGGGGCCTGGAAAAATACCTTGTCGTGCACGTAGGGAATGTAAAATGTGGGGAGGAGGGTGACAACGCCCAACCCCACGGCCAGGGCAAGGGGTTTGTTGTTCCTTTTATGGTAGGGCGGGAAAAAAATGACGTGAGTCATTTGGTGTTTTGATGCGTTTATTTGACAGTTTATTTTGGGCGACTGTACACAAATGCACAAATAGAACTGAAGACGAAAAGGGAAAGGGGAAAAAGGAGGGAGGGAGGAAGGGGAAAGAGGGCAAGAAGGCAAGCGGGTGGGAGGGAGGGAGGGAGGGAGGGAGGGAGGGAAGGCGACGTACCGGTATTTCATTTTTCGAAGGGACCGCGCGAGGTCTTTGCAGTTGTAGGCGTGCATCAAGAGCAATAACGTCGTGGAGGCAAAGCAGGCGGCGCGGGCTTTGAAGATATGTTCGCACTCAGGAGTAAGGAGGAAATTGCAATCATGCGTGTGGGAGATCCCGTGCCCGTCGACATAGGCGACAATGAGGAAATTGGTGATGGAAAGCATACCGATGGAGAGGCCGTAAACCGCAATATCGACGAGAAGCGTCGGGTTTCGGAGGAGGCGTCCCTTTTCAATCGGATCCTTCTGCATGCTGTCGCGCTCGGGGGGTTCACAGGCCAGGCCCAACGCCTGGAGGGACAAAAGGAGGGAGGGAGGGAGGAAAGGAGGGTGGGAGGGTGAGTCACGGCCTCAGAAAGTGTGGGCGGAGATGCGTTTTCTTCTTCATTATCCACCCTCATCCACATAAGGGAGGCATGGGTGGGAGGGAGGGAAGAAGGGAAAGAGTAAAGGAAGGAAGGAGGGAGGGAGGGAGAGAGAGCAAGGACAACGTACCGGTGGAGTAGAGGTGATCATATTGATCCAGAGAATCTGCAGCGTCGCCAAGGGGTAGACACTCCTCCCGTTGGCACCCACGAAGGACAACCCCAGCATCAGAATCAAGACTTCAGCGACGTTGCCGCTCATCAAGTGACAGACGAATTTTACGACATTGCTCCCGATTCGCCGTCCCTCCTCCACCGCATGTTCGATGGTGGCGAAATGGTCGTCCATGATGATGATGTCGGCCGCTTTCTTGGTCACATCACTCCCGCATTTACCCATGGCAATGCCCACGTCCGCCGCGCGCAGAGAGGGGGCGTCGTTGACACCGTCGCCTGGGGGAGGGAAGGAGGAAGGAAAGGAGGGAGGGAGGGCGGGAGATTAAAATGAATCAGTCTTGGAACCATCACCCCACTATCCCTTCTCTGCCTCCCTCCTTTCCTTTTCTCCCTCCTTCCGTCTGTCCCTCCATCCTCCCCTCCCTTTCCTCCTTTCCCTTCCCTTACCAGTCATGGCTACAATCCTCCCCCGCCGGTGCAGTGCTTTAATGAGCTTCACTTTGGTCTCGGGCGAGCATCGGGCCACCACCGCCGGCAGAAACGGCATGGCGTCCAAGGCCTCCCTCGTCATATGGTCAAAGTGCTGCGCCGTCATCACGATGTTCCTCCCCTCCTTTCCCCCCTCCCTCCGCTCCTTCAAGATATTCACTTGCTTCGCCAAGGCTGCGGCCGTTTGGGGATGGTCGCCCGTTACCATCCTAACGGTTATCCCAGCCTCCCCACACGTTTGCACTGCCCCCGGGGTGTCTCTCCTGGGCGGGTCCTGCAGACCTACAAATCCCAAGAACACCAAATTCTTCTCCAAGCCCTCCCTCCCCCCCTCCCCCTCCTCCCTCGCATACTTCAACAGGGCTTCCTCCTCCTCCTCCTCCACCACGCGCGTGGCAAACGCCAACACCCTCAATCCCTTCTGCGCCATCAAATCGACGCGATATTGCATCACCTCGTCGCAGTAGTCATTCACATTATAATGCTCCAGCGGATAATCTCGTCCATCCACCCTGATGTGGCTGCAGAGCGGGTAGACACTTTCAAACGCCCCTTTGGTGTACATAGTCATCTCCCCCCCTCCCTCCTTCGGTCCCTCCTTCACGCCCATCCGCTGCCTGAGCGGATTGAGGCGATAGACCACGGACATTCGTTTCAGCGAAGAGTCGAAACACATTTCGGTAACAAACTCATGTCCCTTCTCTTTGATCAATGTGGCCTTGTCTGCAGGGAGGGAAGGGGGGACCGAAGGAGGGAGGGAGGGAGGGAGAAATGAGGAGACAGCTCGCAAGGAAGGAAGGAAAGTGTCACATCGGCCGGAGCATATCCAACAAATGACAGGAAGGGAGGGAAGGAGGGAGGGAAGGAGGGAGGGAAGGAGGGAAGAAGCAAGGGAGAGAAGAAGGAAGGGAGGTGACTAGGTGGGAGGGAGGAAAGAAGGGCCTACGCACCTAGGTTCGCCTTCTTGGCCAGCACAGTCAAGGCTACCTCAGTGGCATCCCCAACACCATACCACTCATCCCCGTGTTCGATGAGGGTGCTGCTGTTGCACAAGGAGCAGACCTTGATCAACGCCGACAGGGCTGGCATAAAGGACACGGAGGAAAGTTTCTCCAAAGCCGTCATGTTCCCATCCCGCCCGCTAACGAACAGGGCGCCGGTGGGATCGAGGCCGTTACCCGTAACGAACACTTTGGCATCTTTTGGCAGCCAGATGTCAGCGGCCACCATCTTACTTAGGGTTAAGGTGCCCGTCTTGTCTGAACAGATGTCCGTGACCGTGCCTGAGCGAAAGCGGTAGGATTCAAGGAAGGGAAAAGGGAATGAGCAACTCCAAAACGCTACGGTACGGAGAAAACAAGGAGAGGGAGGGAGGGGAAAAGGGAGGAAGGGAAGGAGGGCGGGGGGAAAACGACAGAACCAACGTACCCAGGGCCTCCAGCGCTGTCATACGTCTCACAAAGGTGTTGGCCGCCGCGAGGCGTTTCACCCCTATGGCCATTGTGAGGGTCACGACACTGACCAGCGATTCCGGGATCATCGCCACCGCCAACGCAGTGGCGTACGATATCGTCTCGAAGTCACTGTTGAAGCCATTCACGCCCACCACGATCAATCCCAAGACCAGCGAAAACAAGAACAGACCCAGTGCCAGCTTTTCCAACTGCTTCTGCAACTGCGTCTTAGCCAGCGGTCGCTCTCCGATGGAGTGGGCCACTTTCCCGAGCTCCGTGTGCATCCCTGTGGCGACCACTACACCCGAGCCTCGGCCCCGGGCGACGACACAACCGAAAAAAACCATATTGCGACGTTCCATTAACGTGGGTTCCAATCCCCGTTGGCAGTGTCTGAGAGGGAAGTCATTTTTGGTGACCACGTGCGATTCGCCCGTAAGAAGACCCTCGTCGGACGCCAGACCCACGCAGCTCATGATGCGGCAATCGGCCGGGATTTGGTCTGTTTTGGTGGTGGGTGTCGTCAGGGAAGGTGGACATGGAATACAATTTGATGCACGAGTGAATGGATGGATGGTTAGTGACGTGGCTGCTGCTGCTCCACCAGCCACCATAGATACAATACGACACATATATTGATAGTCATATAATCAATCATCAATCAAAATAAACATACCTCCCGAGTCGAGGTATACAATGTCGCCTGGAACCAACAAGTCTGCGTTTAGCTGTTGCAGGCGCCCGTCCCGAATAACACGGGCGTTTGGGGAGGAGAGACGACGGAGGGCCTTGATAGTCTTCTCGGATCTGGGGAAAGGGGAAGGAGGGATGGAGGGAGGGAGGAAGGGAGGGAGGGAGGAAGGGAGGAAGGGAAGTGGGAGGGGAAGGAGGTAGGGAGATAGGGAGGTTGAGTTGATCGGGAATAGTGCCGAAGGTTGAGAGGGTTGCGAAATGGAGGGAGGGGGGAGCGGAGGGCGTACCTGTACGCTTGAACGAAGCCAATGACGGCATTTAGAATGATCACCACTCCTAAGACGCCGGCTTCAAGGTACTCCTTGACACCCAGGGCAAGACCAAAGGCGATGAAGAGGATGAGGGTCATGAAATTGAAGAGGTGATGGATGAAGAGGAAAACCTAAGGGGGGGGGGGGAGGGGAAGGAGGAAGGGTGCAAGGGAGGGAAATAGGAGAGAGATGATGGTCGGCAAAAAAATTGGCGGTAAATGTGACAGGAGAGAGAGAAGCTGGAACTGTCGGGAAGGCGAGAAGGAGGACGAGAATGGAGGGAGAGAAGGACGACATGGAGAGAAACACCTGCATCATTTCCTCCCGACCCCATCTAGTCCAAATACCGGGTGCAAAGACCGCCGTCCCTTCAAGGCATTTTTTCCACAGATGGCCCGCCGTCTTTCGACCTCCTCCGAGGTCAAGCCCTCCGTCTTATTCGCCCTGTAGAAGGCCATGACATCGTCGCTCGTTTCCATGTACGGTGCCGGCATGAGGGTTCCCGAAAAGACAGCCGGCTGACCTGTTTCCATGTCCAGCATTTCCTCATCTTCCGGGACCACAGTGGGAAACCTAGGGGTGGTAGCCCAGGAATCCGTGCTCCAAGTACGAGAAGACGGGCTTGGACTCGACCCCTTGGGGGTGGGGAGGCTGAGGTGGCCACCTTTGCTCTTGGAGCCGATCCGAAGGAGGGATAAGATATCTTTCCCATCCTTGGTGACCTCGATGGGGGCTAACCCCTTGGGCGGGGCCATGATGGAGAGGGATGTGGCGGCAGGAGGAGGAGGGGCCACCTGGGTGATCCTTTTGATGATGTGGGTTGCCTCGGGTGGTCGGAACGGCTGTTATTTGTGCGGGAGGCGGGTCGTGTAAAGGACATGAGAATCTTGCATGCCCAAATGTGTCCATCAACCGTAGTGAAGGGGTGTGCCTTTAGTGACCAGTATTTTTGCCAGGATCCTGTATACAGCCGATGCACACTCGCAAGAACAGCATCAAGGTCAAAGCAAACAGATCTATTGTTACCCGACTTTTCATCGAAGGGTGATTTCCGAGGAGAATTTTTGAGGAGCATTTCCACAAAAGAGCTAACACACTGAACCAAATTTTGCCATCATCCTCCTCTGTATAATTGTTTACCCCAGCAGTGGGTTGTCCTGGATGATCCTACCCCTTTCAGGCCCCTTATGGCAGGAGGATAGAAGCTAGGTCCTACGTGGGGACATGCATGATAGATTCTTAATGGGCCAGCTTTTCCCTTCTTGGAGGCACCGACCAAAAAACCGACAGCCGCATCATAAAGTAAACGCAGAGAGCTGCCTCATGTCAGTAGGCTCTACAGGTTCGATGAAGCTCGAAAGGAATGCAAAAAAGGGAGACGGTTGGTTGATCATCCCAAAAAAGGGGAAAAGTGCTGGGTAGTTGGGGCCTCTCGCTCTTCACCTCCAACCCTTGCATCTCATTACCATTACCATTACCATTACCTGGTTTCGTTTCTTTCCCGGTGAAATCATTCTTACATTCCAATTTATGTACCCCTCCATTTATCTTTCTCTCAGAGAGTCCCTGAGGCATGCAAGCGGACGAAAGCTACGGAATATCTGCTGCCCTCCCTCCCTCCCTCCCTCCTCCCCTTCCTCCTTTCCCTCCTCATCCACACTGCTGATGATCCAGACACGCTGCGTCACGCAACACAAAGAATGAGATGTGACACCAAAGCAAAAAAATGTTTTCAATTTACAAATCTTTATTTCTACATGATTTTTTTTCTCGTTTCAGTCTATTTCCTTACGCATTCCATTACTATCCCCCCCACTATCTTCATACCTTTTTTGACATCGTAAAGCCAATCAGTGCTTTCTTTGCTCCAAAAATGCTGCCCTTGCTCCATCCGATGCCCTCTCCTCTTCCGCCTCCTTCCTCATTTGCTCCGCCTCCTCTTCCATCATTTCCCACTGGATCACCCGCCAAGGTCGAGCCCTCATCCTCTCCACCTCCAACCCCTCCAGAGGCCTCTCCCACTCCGCAGGCCAGGGACCCACACCCCAAATTTTTGCTGCCTCTATCAAACCTTTCTCGGTAACCTGCAACTCCATCTTTCTCCTCACTTGCCATTCCATCTCTTTCTTCGCCTGCCCCTCTAACTCCCTTGGTGATGCTACCTTCCCTAAAAATACCCCACCCACGGCAGGAGCCCAATCCCTTTCCAACTCTGCCAACGACGGCCGTTGCTCCGGGTCCTCAGCCAGCATCCGCGCCAAACAAATCTGCCCCTCCTTCGTCCATCCTTCCATACTCATGCCCACCTCCAAAGGAGGGATATTCGACACGTAGGCGTGTTCCAAGTACTCTACACCCTTGAAGAGGTGCACCAATATCTTCCCGACGCTGTAGACATCGGATTTCTCATCGTACCAGCCCCCCCCCAGAACCTCCGGCGCCACAAACAAGGGCGTCCCAGCCCAACCTGTTGCATACCATCTCCCAGAACCATCTCCCTTTCCTCCTTCTTCTTCCTCCACTCCCTCCACCGCCCCCGGCCCCACCCACCCCTTCCTCTTGTAACACATGTTAAAATCCGCCACGCACACACTCCCATCCCCACGTACTAAAATATTGGCTGGCTTTAGGTCGCGGTGCATATAGCCCCGACTGTAAAGATCTTCAACCACACGCAGTAACACTCTAGCTACGTCGAGGCACCGCACCTCCCTCCTCTGCACCCACTCTTGCCATTTCCTCGTCCCTCGCACCGGGTCACTGGCATTCTTTTTCCATGCCTCCTTCTCCAGTATTCCGTCCTCTGCATACTCAAGGGCAGTCAGCATCCACCCTTTCCACAGCGCCATCCACTTCATCTTAACGACGTTTTGAACGTTCGCTACCGTTAAACTGGCCAGGGCCTGCGCCTCAGCCACCGCGCCTCTTGCGGTAAAACGGGCCGCTTCTACTGGGAAGAGACGCACGGCTTTAAGCACTCTCCATTTCCGATAGCCCTGCTTAGGCCCCACCAAGTAGCACCCGGCGTACGTGCCCGAGCCGAGCAGCCGTTCAAATTTAAACCAGGGTATGGGGCCATTAGAGTTGTACACCAATAGGCGACGGACGTATCCCTCGACTACCTTGGCCAAGGCCTCGGCGTCCATGCACTGCTCCAGGGAGAAGCTGTCGCCGTCGCCGTTGAAGAGTTGCCGTTGAAGAGTTGCCGTAGAAGAATTGCCGTTGAAGAGAATATCGAAGGCCGTGCCGAAATCTGAGTCCTCGGCTTTCCCCTCAACGCCATTGCTGCCCTTAGTCATATCCAAGACCTCGCTGTAACGGAAGTCCCCGTTCTCGCCCTCAAGATCACTGCTGGCCTCGGTCGATTCAGAGAGCACAGGGCTTCCCAGCTCCCTCCCGTCCACCTCCTCCTTCTCCTCTTCCTCCTCCTCCCGCTCCTCCTGCTGCTCCTGCTCCTCCCCCTCCTCCATAAGGCTGTTATCATTGTGGTGCACAGAAATCCTCTCTCTAGGTGAGGCTACCGACGTTCCTTGTCTTTGTTGATGTTGTTCCTCCTGCTCCTGCTCCTGCTCCTGCTCCTGCTCCTGCTCCTGCTCCTGCTCCTGCTCCTGCTCCTGCTCCTGCTCCTGCTCCTGCTCCTGCTCCTGCTCCTGCTCCTGCTCCTGCTC
>Ga0160419_101088_pt1 | contig 12492 bp, 9 predicted proteins | sample CelAP2metagpilot_2_FD_108196 | JGI IMG/M metagenome (GOLD analysis project Ga0160419, IMG submission 108196) | Phycosphere-associated microbial communities from Cellana algal ponds in Kailua-Kona, Hawaii, USA - Cellana AP2-4-25 metagenome pilot ... | reverse complement strand
TGAATTGGGCGCAAGGCTAATGGCCAAAAAGGTAATATCATTGGCTGGCAGGTCATTATTGTTCCACGTAAAATTATTGGACCATTGCAGGGAAAGCCTTTCGTCCTTGGAGGTGTAGCTTACCTTACCCAGCCCTGAAATCTTCTCGTTCCGGTAATCCCCTTTAAAAACACTGGTCTGACCATGATAATTCCCACTGAGCATAAAACGGGTACGCCCTTCCCCTCCAGTAATCGACGCTTGCAGGTTATTGACATAGGAGGTGTTCCCGAACAGTTCCCGCTGCCAATCGGTTCGTCTGTCCGGGTCCCATGTCCCGTTGATATCGTAGGCATTAAAAGGCAAGGGATCAATACCATCATTGGCATAGGCTTCCGTCCGCATCATTCGATATTCGGCCGCATCCAAGACATCCATGGTACGGGAGGCCCGCCCAAGTCCACTTTCCAGACCGATGCTCACCCGGGTTCCGCTAAACCCTGTTTTCTTTGTGGTGATCAATACCACCCCATTGGCACCCCGAGATCCATAAATAGCGGTCGCATCCGCATCCTTTAGGACTTCAATACTTTCTATATCCATTGGGTTGAGCGTGTTCAGGGGACTAAATCCCCGTCCCAATAGAATCCCTGATGCCGCTTCCTCCCCTAGGGAAGAGGAATCGTATGGGACACCATCGACAATGTACAAGGGCTCATTGCCCAGGTTCCGTACACTATTCCTACCACGTATCTGAATGGAAAAACCGGACCCTGCAATACCAGAGGTCTGTACGACCTCTACCCCGGGCATTCGTCCCTGCAAGGCAGCCAAGGGATTGGATATAGGTTGTTTTTCAATCTCCACACTGGACACCTTCTCGATACTTCCCGTGCGTTCCTTCTCGGAAACAGTATAGTACCCAGCATTGAGCACCACTTCCCCCAACACTGTTACATCCTCCTCCATGGAAACAAAGACCTCTTCCCTACCCCCAATGGGCACGGTAAGGGTCTTGAAACCCACCATGGAAAAGACCAGCACATCTGAAGGATCCGCATTAATGGCAAAGGAACCGTCAAAATCAGACATGGTCCCGATATTCTTGGATTCCACCACAAGGTTCACCCCGGCCAGGGGATTCCCCGACATATCGGTCACGATGCCGGCAATGGTGGACTGTGGTGGTTCCAAGACAGTGCCCGCCTGCATATATAAGGTAAAAAAGGGCATTAAAAAGACATATAAAAACACAAACAGGATTCCCCTGCGTATGCGTAGTGTTATTGGTTGCATAAATTGAGTTCTTTTGATTAAAGTGTTAGTTGTTCTCCACACTGCCCCATAAGTCACGGAAAAACCGTACCTTCCTAAAGGACATCAAGGTTCGGACATAGGCCATCCTGTCCGGGTAATAGCGTACCCAGAAATAGGATTCCTAAACCAAAAAGACCATGATTTCGTGATCGGGCCGGTTGCCCTAAAAGTGCAGTTGTTGATTGTGGGACCAAAGGATATCGTGAACCGGAAAAATGTGTAACGTGTATCCCACAACCGTGGCCTAAGGATTATACAGGATTCTTTGGCTTCTTTTTAAACAGGATATCGAACACCGAATGCGCTGCCCCAAAAACGGGACAAAAACATGATGTAAACCCCACAAAAAAAAGCTGCCAAATGTTTCCCATAACCCAAAATGGTTAGTCGATACCCCGAAAGGACCAAAGAAACCAAGCGCTAAGAAAAAGTTGGGCGTGAAACTCAACTTACCGCTTTTGAGGTACTGGTATACCCGTGTACGATAAGCCAGCTCACGCCCGGGTCGTGAGCATACTGCCTATTGTCTCGTACACTTAAAATTTACCAGTTTTCAAAAGCGAGACTCAAAGCGAATGCTTCAAATATGTTCTAAACGAAGAATCGCAAATGTATGTATTCAAATTCAAATATAAACATTTTTTTATAAACGGTAACCTATACGTTACCAAAATATTTCTTTTTAACCAAGAATTTTAATCCTATGGATTTAAACGATTTTACTGAGGAGAAAGGAAAGCTTGGAAAAAAAGTTATTAAGCTTAGAGAAAGGATGAAAAGTTCTGAGTATAAAAACAGGTCAATTTCGCAACAAGAACTAAGCGATAAAGGTGGTTATTTTTCAAAGAAAACCCTTGGGGAAATTGAAAGAGGAGATGGAAATCCAACATTAGAAACTATTCTTGCCTTAGCATATGTATTAGAAGTTCATCCAAAAGAATTATTTGATTTCTAATGCTTTTATTGCTTCATTTAGCTTCAATTTATACCATTCCTGATATTGTTATTCTGGAAATTTCTTACATTTAATTCTGCTACTCCCCCAAAACTTTATTGAAAATAACAAAAACTGTGCTTTGTGTTCCATTGCAAAACTTGGGGGTAGATGCCATTTCTGTGGTGTAAGATTAAGGAAAGTTTAGTATATAAATAAATTGTACACAAGCCTGAAAAAAATATGGGATTAAGAGAAAGACTATTGGAATTAAAAGAACGACAAAAAAAGTCGATTCCTTCAAAAGTTTTTTTTAATCATTTTTTTGCAATTACTTATTGCATTTCTTGTAATGATGACAGATTTAAGCTTAAGAAAATACCCTACTACAATAAAATAAAAATCAAAAACTCCGACTTTAATATTAAAGAAGTTAAAAAACTACTCTGGAATTCGTGGAGTACTGAATACGCTTACAGAATTGGTGAACAGATTGACAACGCTGAATATTACAAGTTTTCTCTTCATTGGAATTTTCCGCAGGCATACTACTCCGCCTATTTATCAATGACCGCTTTTCACGAAACACAAGGAATTGCAAATGAACAACATGAAAAATCCATTAAGTTATTTGGTAATTCTGTAAAGCATAAACATTACCCCTCTGCAATTGGATTTTACAGTTATGGATTAAAAGATGAATTCAAATACAATGGACTTTCAACGTTCAAAGGTTTTCCGAAGGACAATAGTCCTTTGACAAAAATTGATTGCTTAGAAGACGCTGAATTACAAGTAGCGACATTTCTGAAAACTACAAGAAGACAAAATGCAAATGATAAGAGAAAACGATTTAAAAAGCAGAATGACAAAAGATTCTTGAACGGGAAAAAGGAATTTAGAAAAACATTCAGTAAAAAACATTGGGACATCATTTACGAAACTATACCTGAAACATCCGTATTTAATTTGCTATACCGATTGCGGATAAAAGCAAATTATAGGGATATTAAAACTTTTATAAATGCAGATATAGATTTCAAAAGTTTCCACACTAGTTTAGGAGAATTAATTGACTATTTAAATTTTGTTCACGAGGCATATATTGCAAAAGCAATTGGAATTGACAAATACGAGAAAATCCTGAATGATTTTCCAAGCCATTTGAATGATCAAACTGCGTTGAGAAGATATTGCGGAATAATCAAAAAAATATGAGAAAAAGCAAGTTAATAACATTGATTACAAGCATTTAGAACGAAAGTATAAACATAAATAAAGGTAAGTGTTAAACCCAAAGTTTGTGCTAAAACCTCCAACTTCCCATGTAAGCTTCCCCTAGATAGAACTGCTCATTTTTCTAATACTTCATCAAAGTTATCGTTTTTAATTCCTTGTGCGGTACCTCACAAGGAATTAAGCTCCAGATATTGTTTGGGGGACACATATCCCAGGGCCTTGTGTGGTCTGTAATTGTTGTAATCGTCCATCCAAATCCGTGCCTGTTTCCCTTACCCGATCGATGTCCTCAAAGATGAACCTGTTGTTGGTAATTGTTCCACAGGACAAAGAACAGGGAGAAAAAGACAGAAATTGTATGGTTTTAACCCATTTATTTTTCCAGTCTATTCCGGAATCAAATTTTACTTTTACCAGATTTTCCAGTAAACAATTTGGCAAAACATAATCTCCCAAAAAATTTTCTGAATTATACTTAATAGATATATTCCAATTTTAATCGGAAGAACAATTATTATCTATTTAACCAAGAACTTACACTTTCAATTAAAGTCTTCTGTCCATCAGGCATTGATAAACTCATCAAATTAACGGGTAGAGCTGTCAACTCAATATCTTCTCCTCCTAAAACAGATGGTATACGCCAAACTGTATTCTCACGATTGTTTGGTGAGGGGTATACTAAAGAAACCTTGTGACAGCCTAAGGCATGCCCTGCGGTGAATACTTGATAAATATCAGATGACTTTGGACGAGAACCAAAGAGCTTGTATTTAGCATCAGCAACCGCGATAGGGATTCCATTTTCATCACGAAATACTACATCTGGAGTTGTTCTTAATTCACTTCCTTCTCCATTTATTATTTGTCCAAACTTCACCCCATTCTTTGTAACTTTTTTTCCATGTTGACTCGCTGCTCTTTGACAAAGCCAAAAGATGTAGTTTTCATATATAGTATCAGAATTCCATAAAAACCCTGAGAGAGTGTGCTTCCCATTTGCATGATAAACTCCCGCCCCTTCCAAAAGTAATAGCCCAACTATCCTCGCAGGTTCAAGCCCCTGATGCTGCGGGCCAAGTTGGATTCTTTGTGCTTCAATGAGATGAGGAGGACGTTTGTCTACATGACTAAGACTTGCCGCAATATCCCTTAATGCCCTCGCACGACTTGGCAATTTGACTGTCATTGAAAGACAATTTGCGGCCCAACGAAGTAATCTTGTCAAGCTTGTATTGTCTGTAAGAAAATCCGCGATGTAGGGTATAAGCCAAGGATGAGATTCCCATTCATTCATACGCGATAAATCAAATGAACCCTTCAAGAAGGTACCCTGATTTTGCTCTGTTAAATAACTACGAGGTAATCCACGTGCTGCGCCAATAGCATAAGAAGCCAAGAACATTTCTGCTAGTAGGTCAGGGATTGCTACAGCCGAGCCATGGTGAGCCGATGTTAAATTATTATCAATATGTCCACCTTCAACTACCATAAGTATGCGCCAAAGTATACTTTGCCAATTACCTTCGGTGGCGTCTAAGAACTTTGGTGCTATCTCAATATCAGTATTCCCAACTCGTATAACACCGGTTATTGCTTCTGCCCGCAATTTAATTTGACCATTCTCTAAATAATCTACTTTAAAAGGCTCAGAGGATAGTCCTAGAATCTTCCTCCATCGACCACTCGCTTCTATTAGTGTATTTAGATTTATATCCTCGGTACGAAGAACAACAGGATCTCCGTACTCCTGGAGTCGAACTCTATTATATGTTATTAGTGAGCCAACCACCTAAAGGACGCCTTAATCACCTCTATTTCATGTTCACTAACTCGAACTGGAGTTAGTGCTCTTGCAGTAATGCTTCCATTGAGCGCACTTCGAAGTGTCCATGCATAATTATCACTAAATGGATTAGAATCAACTTGAAGTAATTCAATTAATTGCTCGGGTCTCCCTGAGTACCTATCCTCTAATTGAGGGTAAATAACCTCATCCCAAGTTTTGGCTATATTTTGCCATATATCATTTTCGGATGAAGTACTAATGCCTAAATGAGCAAGTAGACCATGACCAAGCTCAAATTCAGGTCCAAGATCGGCCGCAATTGAAACGTTCAAGCGGTCTAGAAGAAGATATGCTGTTTCAAGGGGCTTCAAGTTTTCCCAGTTGGAATCATCAGTAGTGGAAATTGGAATTTCTTCCAATTTCCAAAGTTTTGCAAGAACAGATAGATTTGGCCGCATTTCAATTCGATCGAACCTACGGGCAAGTGCACTGTCAATTGGCACAGCTGCTCGGTCGACGCTATTCATAGTTGCGACAATATAAATATGTTTAGGAAATTTAAATCCAATTGGAATCTGGGTTTCTTGACCTTCAGCACGGAAAATTTTTTCACTTTGGCCATTTATGTACTTAAGTTGCTTGAGAGGCACTGGTAGAGGAACACGACCTTCTTCACGATAGTCGAAATCAAGAAATGTCATAAACTCTCCAAAAATTCGAGCCGCATTTCCTCGGTTAATTTCATCAATAAAGATTACAACTGAGTTGTAATTTGATTCAGTATCTGAAAGTTCCAAAGCAGCATCAAGGAAAACACCTGCCATAGGTTTAAGTTTTGTGCCTGACTCTGTGATTTCAGGTCTAAGGCCTAGAACGAAATCTTCATAACCATATGATTGGTGGAATGTGGTCCAAACTACCTTAGTAGGTTGGGGAATAGGGAGGTCTTGTACTGGCCTACTAAATGGAGAAACTGCATCATCTGGATCAAGAATAATACCTTCACCACTCTCAGGAGGTATTTCCAAAGTTTTAAAAAGCTCACTAATAAGCCGTGTTTTTCCTGTTGCTGGTGGACCATACAAAAGTACGTTACGTCCTTTATCCCATGAGCCAAGAATATTACTAATTTTGTCAGTCATTTTCAGTTTTTATGTGCATTGATTACCCCACCAACTTTATTACTGTATAATTCAAACATCGGGTCGTTAACAGTCATATTCGCTGGACGATGACCCTTTGTAAATCCTGCATAGTATTCTTCATCATACGTCTCCGCGATGTATATTCGTAATCCGCCATCTGGAAAATATGCGAGAGCCTCTTCCTTATTCACTATATCATCAGGAGCCGTAGGGAAATTACGTATGGCTTTCCATGCTGGATGGCGTTGTGAGCCGGGCTGTTGTCGATTCTGATTTGCTATTCGCATACGCCCTCCGGCTTTACTACGAAACTCTATCGGTCCAGATATTTGGGGGGCTCCAATTACAAAGGCATGAATTTCAATGGAGGACATGGAGTTAAAGTCCGTTTCTGAAACCTTCAGAAAATTTAGGGTATCTGGTACCAAAGAACGAGGGATTTCGATATATAATGATCCACCACCACCCTCAATTCTATGGTGACGCTCAATATTATAAAATTCTCCTGGCTGTACATTACGCCACCAAATACGCTTAATATTTAATTTATTCTTCATTGCTAATTACACTCAATATGATAGAGGCGCTCCATTAAATGCCCTTCTTTTGCTCTTCCATTGCTTCGGTATCGATTATATGATTGCTCATGAACCGTTACTTTTCCAAAATCATTCAAAAGAGACAGAAGTTCATCCTCTTGGACTTGACCATCTTGGCTATAGGAGATAAATACATGAGGAACATTAAGATGTTTTAGAACTCGACGAAAAGCTTTACCAGCAGTGCGCTTATAACAAAAATCTGATGCTTGTTCCTTCCATGGGCGGAGCCCACCATCGCCTACTGCAATAGGTTCATCCTCTTGAGCTAAAGTTTCAAGAATATGGTAGTTTCCAGCATATTGTCTTTTGGTATAGGGTGGATCCAGATATACTGCATCGACACAAAGGTTTGGAGCCAGTTTTTCAATAGGGCCCTCTTGCACAGAATGGCAACCTGGAGTTTGTTCAAATGGAAGTGATTCCAATTTGATTGGGCGCATAGCATTTTTTGAGAGTTCTTTTAAAAAGTAGCCATATGTACCGCTTATGTTTGCGACTTTGTTGGTTGCTAAAATTAAAGTGTGCAGCAATAAACTGTGTTCAAGCTTGCTAATTTTACCAGATATAGCAAGGTCGCGTATACTTAATCTCATTCCATCAATTCGTGTAGCATTGGATGCAGAGAAATATAATCGCGGTTCACGGCCATTTGCAGGGCAACCAGCATCACTAAATTCTCTAAAGAAATATCCTTCTATTGGTGGGATTGAGTTTAACCAATTCAATACTTTGTCATAACCTCCAAAAGCTTTGAAAGCTGGAGCTTGCTTCGCCAACAAACGTGAACGAGCATGGATAACAGGAAAAGCAAGAGCATCAGCAGCTGTAACCGAGTAACCCGCTTGAGCCAAGGCTAATGAGACTGAAGCAGTACCACACATTGGATCAGCAATTGATGAGCCAGCTGGAATTACCCTACTGATTTCTTCAATGATCCATTCTGAAAGTTTTGTCTTATTACCAAGATAACGGAATGACATTAATTTTTTAGTTTTTATAAATTTAAACTATTGTTTCTTTTTAATAACTATACGTTCATACATCCTGCGATAAGTTCCATCATCTTTTGGCAAATAGAAACGAGGGCCTCCCTGTGTATAAGTGCCCTTTTTAGCTACTTCATTCATTGGCTTGCTTAATGTTCTACTAGACCCAAGAATCTCAAATTGTTCAGGGTTGTATTTATCAATAAACGTAATTGGTACTCCCATTGGCCCATCATAATCATATGGTATATCTTTAGTTTTGCTAACTTCTATTGCATCAAAGTTTACATATTTGGGGTTTTTATCAGGAGAATAACTTTTTTCAAGGGGAAGGTCTATATGCCTACTTGGATAATCGAGGTTGGTAAACCATCGTACTCCTTTAACTCGAACATATTTATTACCATGTTCATCTTTTCTCGTTCCCGAGGCCGAAAGTGGGTAACTGGATGGTACACGAAACTCCCTATCCCCACTTCGGATACTAGGCCCATACCACATCTTGTTTTTTTGAAAAAGCGGAAATATGCTTTTATAAGTGACCGCATTCATATTCCCTATAATTACAAATTTCTTTTTATATTCCACTAACTGGGCACAATATTCCTTAAAAAGCGAGAACGGGGGATTTGTTACTACCACATCTGCTTGCTTAAGAAGTTCAATACTTTCTCTACTACGGAAATCACCATCTCCTTTAAATGGTTTAATCTGAACAAGATTATCTATCGAACTCTTATTGCCATTTGGCATACCACTATATTCCAGATATACCGCTTTTTCAGATAGTTGGCTTTCAAAATTATCAGCATTTTGGCTTCGATAACATGCTGTAATCAGCTTTTTTAAACCCAGATTATCAAAGTTATTATAGAAAAATCGAAAAAAATTGCTCTCACGCGGGTCATCACAATTACAATAAATAACCTTTCCCCTAAAATGATCACTATAATTTACCATCTCAAGTTCTATATCCTCAAGTGATGTATAAAACTCGTCTTTCTTCCGTTGTTTAGCTTGTTGAAAATCCTTGTTTCGATTAGGTGAATTTTTTTTTGTCATTTTCAACTCCTGAACAGTTGGATTTCCTTGACTAGATTTCCTAGTTACAAACTTTATGCCCGCTTTATTAACACTCATTAATTTTTCTTAAATCAAAGCCTTAAACAAATATAGAAGATTAAGTACAAATCAGGGGAATGTCTAGAAGTTAGTTTCTTCAAGATCAATCCGACAACGGCCATCTGCTGCCAGTCCCTTATTTATAATAAAAAATTGACTAGGGTTAAATAGAAATTTGGTTGATCTATCAGAACCTATACAAATAACACGGGTTATCCTGCTTTCTTTTTTTGGATCTTCAACCTGTTCAAGGCCTAATAAGAAGTTATTACAGAACAAAAACCATACGGCCTTTAGCGGCTAATGCAAATCCATTCCTCAATTTCCGCAAGTATTTCACTTTGGATGGTACCGCCAGCACCAATCCTATTGGTATTTGAGGTACAGGCGTTATTCCAAGAATTGAAAGAAACTTATAGATATACTAAATTGTTGGATAAGTTCATGGATTTGAGAGGTTTTTGCAATTTGTGGATTAAGAGCTGATTTATTCTTGAGAATATTGTAAACAACTTACACCTGGGACAAGTTTTCCGGTCAGGAATTGAATATTGACCTCACCTCCCTATGAACCTTTAAGTAATGCCGCTCCAAATCCCCTTCCTTGATTTCAAGAGGTTTGGGCAAGCCTCGTACTATATCTGGCCTTACAAATCTTACCTTCCGGTCCTTTCCGTCCGCAAATACCACAAACTCTCCTTGGTTTAACCGAAAGAACACCTCGGCCCTGCGTTTGGAAACCTCCCGCTCCCCTTCTGTTATGCGTCGTTCCAGACTTAGTCCCGAGCTCTTACTCACACTACGGGTGGGCATCTTGACCAGTTCAAAGAACCGCTCATAATATCTTGCAGTATCAGGATCATTGACCTTCCCAAAGAACTGGTAGGACAGATTGGACAAAATGGCCTTGCTGGCCTTTTCCCCGTACATCATATCGTTCTGGACCTTATCCTGTAGCACATATACGCTCACAATATCATAACTCCGAAGTGTCGCCGGAATCCGGTGCATGTTCAACAACCGTAAGGTAGAAGCCTCTTCCAACAGCATAAAGGAAGGTTTGCGGTTTCGTCTTGACATCTGTTTGGAAATGGTATGGGTAATGGTGGCGATCACCGGGGACAGGGAAGCATCTTTTTGGGGATTGTTCACTAGGGAAATGACCGAGGGATTTTCGGCATTATTGATGTCCAATGGAATCTCATCGGCGGACAACACCATAAAAATCTTCCGGGTACTGATCTTCTTTATGGCATTGGCCAGGGTACTCATGACCCCAGCGGTCTGCCGCTCCGACCCTACCCCACTGATAAAGGCATCGGCCATGGTCCGTGAAATAAGGTTTCCCCTTAAGAACTTTATCAGACTTTTGGTGCCCAATTGTTGGTACAGGGCCATAACATGGGGCAAGGTACAGAAATCAGGATAGTCTGTCCTGAGCCGCCAGATAAGCCCACTTATCAAACCTTCCGCCGCATCCTTAAAGAACCGTGAGGTACTGTTTTCATCGGAATCCTTGTGTTCCATTAAATTTTCCAAAAGGACACGGGACACCTCATGCACACTTTCCTCATCGGGCAGGTATCGTGGTGCAATGGGATTCACCCGATGGTAAATAGGCCCAAAGGACACGATACGGAAGAGCACCTTTTGGTCTTTCCACAGAGGACAGGCCATTTCCGTGATCTCAAAATCCTTGTAATCGTGTATGACCCCTGAGAAACCTTCTTTTTTAAAATGCTCCAAAAACCCATAGATCACACTTTCGGTCTTCCCACTACCCGCAGAGGCCATAACCGACACCCCTCTCCGGATGTTGCCCAGCACCAAAGACCTTCCCTTCACCCTTAATTTGACCTCAAATACCTTGGAGGACTTTTTGGAATCCTTGTAATGATCAACCAGACCATAGATGACAGTATGCAAAAAGAATATAGGGAGCCAAAGGACCATTGACTGCTCCAACAGTACATCCCAACCCAAGGTCCATCCAATAGACAATATCAGGACAACAAGCCCCGCAACCACATACACAAACCCATACCGGAGATACCGATTGACCACATATGAGATTCCTCCCCCGATTACCAAACCCACAACTGATTCAATCCATCCCATATTTTCCATATTCCAAAGTGTTTAAATTCCGATCGAACCTGATTCCAAAGCCTTTCCGATCCCTTTTTTGAGCTGCATCATCGCCTTATAGGCCAATTGTGCCTTGTTGAAAGGTATGGTCGGCACCTTTACCCCTGCCTTGAAGAGCAACTGTTTGGCTGCTTGCCGTTCATTCGTTGGCAATCCCAATAATGTGGAAAAGAACCGCTTGGGATCCTTGTCCAACAGGTTACGGGCATGGTAGGTCTCCACAAAGTTCCTTCTATACCCGAACTGTTTGTCAAAGGTCTTTTCCGCTGCCCTAACGAATTTATCCCTATCAAAGCCCTGCTTGACGGTCTGCCCGTGGAGGGTAGTCTCTGAGACCCGGAACTTAGATCCCGGGGAGAGGCTATGGGTATTGGTCCTGTCCATTCGGCTGACTATGATATGGATATGGCTCTGGTGGCCCTCCTTGGCCATACCTGGTACGATACGTTTTCCGTTGAGTTGATGTGGAGCTTCCCTTTCCACGGTTTGAATCTTATCCATGAGCTTGGGAATATCCCCTTGCTCCCGCCCTTCTTGGATGGCCCTTACCCGATGTTGCAGTTCTAATATCTTGCTGGCATGGACCTGGTTTTCCTTGACCTCGCGATCCTTTTCGGAATAGGTGCGTTCCCGCTCCAGTTTGGCAAAATAAAGGATATCCTTGACGGTCACCTCGCGGTCCCGGTAAAAGGAAGCCGCATAGGCCTTCATAACCTCTCGGGTATATTGCCGTAGCTTTTCGGAATCGTTTCCGATATGTTTGAGCTCCCTTTGGGAGGGACTGACCACCAGGGAATAGAACTTGGGCTCCCGTTTCTTGAGCTTGGCCGTATTGGCATCGATCTCGGCAATGACCCGTTCCGCATCGATGTTGTTCTCTTTCTGGTTAAAATACCCTTCCTGTAGTTCCGGCTCCTTCCCTTCGTTCTCCTTTTCCAGGTAGTTGACAAAATCCCGGGCACTGCCCTTAAAATTGTCCCCCAGTTGTTGGCATGTGATGGCGATGTACATGCTTATAGATTTTTGAGTTTGGTGCGGTACTGTTCAATGGCCCCGGGTTTGAGGTCCACTTTGAGGTGGTCCTTTCCAAAGCGGTTCTTGGTCACGGACACATGATCCAGAACATGCGCAAAATCCTCCTTCAGTTCCACCAATTGCTCTTTTAGTCTTTCATGCACGATCTTGGGCACCGTGGTCTCCTTGTCCAACAGTTCAGGATTGGTGGGGGCAT
>Ga0160419_101085_pt1 | contig 12554 bp, 17 predicted proteins | sample CelAP2metagpilot_2_FD_108196 | JGI IMG/M metagenome (GOLD analysis project Ga0160419, IMG submission 108196) | Phycosphere-associated microbial communities from Cellana algal ponds in Kailua-Kona, Hawaii, USA - Cellana AP2-4-25 metagenome pilot ... | reverse complement strand
TGGGGTAAGGATAGGGGGGGCACGGGGGTAGGGCAGTGTGCGCGAGGGGGGGGGGTTGGGGTGGGGGGGGGGGAGGGGGGGGGTAGAGAGGGGAAGGTTGAAAAGGAAGGAGTCAGGGACGAGGGGAGGGAATGAAGGGAGGAAGGGAGGGCGAGACGAATGGAAACACGCGCTTCTAGAAGCCTACCTGCGCTTCTTCGCGCCCTTTTCCACGTAATGACAAAAGCCATTCCTCCCCTCCCAGGTCTATCAGCTTGGCCGCAGTTTCCTGAGCAGGAGGAGGGAGGGAGGAAGGGAGGGAGGGAGGGACGGAGGGTGAGACGGAGGGTGGGACACGTAATCTTAAGAGAAAGGATAGAGAGGGAGGGAGGGAGGGAGGGAGGGAGGGCTTGAATGATTGATAACCTTGATGAACCGCGCTCGGTAACCCAGTCCTAGACCGCGAAGCTCTTCTTCGGACGCTGCGGCAAGAGAGGAAACGGAGGGGAAGGTGTAGTGCCCGTCGCCCTGGGATTAAGAAGAGGGAAGGGAAGGAGGGAGGGAGGGAGGGAGGGAGGGAAGGGCGGGGAATAAATGAGAGAGGATTCAAATCACATATGTAGTGAAGGAGGGAGGAATCGAGGGAGGGAGGGAGGGAGGGAGGGAGGTACCAGGGGTTCGCCATATGTCTGTCGGAGACGGGTGAGCATGAGGCCGATGCGGGCTATGTTGTTGTTGGAAGAGCAGATGAAGGAGAAGAGACACTCCACCGGGTCCTGGCTGCCGGGCGAAAGGGAGGGGGAGGGGGAGGGGGAGGGGGAAGGTCATAAATGCGTATGCGAGTGAGCATATATTTGGCTTGGGGGGGAGGGGCGGTGAAGGAATGAATAAACAAAATATGAATGAATGGAAATGGGGGTGGGGCGCACCAGGATGGATCAGGAAGGGGGTGGAGGAAGGGACGGAGGGAGGGAAGGGCGGCCACGTACCGTACAACCCGCACGCCTGGCAGAGAGTCAGCGACAGACCTCATGCGAGGATCCCCGTGAGCCCACGTTGCATAAAGAGGGGCCAGAGGCGTCTGTGCACCGACGTGTAGAGAGGGCAGTGGGTGAAGGTGGGTCGTGTAGTGTCAGTAAATGCCCTTTATCGTTGGTGTGAGAGAGGAGAAACAGGGCCCTCCCCACTGTATCCCCCTCCCTCACGAAACCTCTTCCTCGCAACACTCAACACTCACCCCCACTTGAAAGTAATCCCGCAAGCGCGCCAACAGCACCTCTTCCTCCTCTTCCTCCCCCTTCTTTATCCCTACCCCCTCGCCGCTGGCCACCACCACGCGTCGCACCAATGTAGAAGTACGTGTTTGTTGCACTTCCAGAATATACCGATCCAGGACCCCTACCCACACCTTGTCCTCCTCCTCCTCCTCCCCCTCCTCCTCCCCTTCTCCTCCTTTTCTTACTTTGACTGCTGCTGATGCAGGTGCTTCGATCACCTTTCCCTCCTCCTTCCCTCCCTTCTCCTCCTCCACCTCCTTTCCCTTCTTTATACCCTGATCAATCTTGCGGCGCCAGTTGAAGCACTGTCCCATCATTAGGGAAAACTCTGGTCGAAGCTCATACGCAGGCACTCCTAAATCCATCCAATTTCCCCGAACCCCCTCGCGCCCTCCCCCTTTCATTGCTGTCGCTGCTGCTCCTCCTGCTGCTGCTGCTGCTGCTGCTGCTGCTGCTGCTGCTCCTGCCCCAGGTGTTGTTGTTTCCGCTTTCAATGTCGTGGTTTTGCGCTTGGCTGCCATTATCGAGGTGCGTGATTGAGGGGAGTTGCACGAAGGGGTAGTAGAATATAGGAGGAGCAGGGGTCTTATGTTTTCACGGCGTTGTCGTGCCCTGCCACCGCCGCCGCTCCAGTAGCGACCGAAAAACGGGATAGCAGGGGGGGGGGACGAGGAGGACGCCGCGGCAACTGCGGCACGCGTGGTGCCTCTTCTCAGGACGGAGAGGGATAGGAGAAAGAAAAACACGACTGCTGCTGCTGCTGCTGCTGCTGCTGCTACTGGTGTCGTCTTCCCCCTTCGCTGCCTGGGGAGCATTCACTGCAGGACAACCAAGTCACCCTGTAAGTGCTTTTCTTCTCATGTACACTTACAGTCTGTCGATGCTGTAGGTGTTTGTGTGCGGACCTTATAAGGACGGATAAGTGCTGGGGAAAGGTGGAGGGAAGGGGAGCTGGGCAGGGAGAGAAGAGAGGGGGTACGTGGTACCTCCCAACCCTTTTCTCAGGACTTTCCGCATTATTTTCTTTCGCTACAAACTAAAAAATGCTGTCATTTCTCCAGAATCTCTTGTGAACCTACTACTTTCACATTTTCTTCTGTTTCCATCTTGCTAATGCCCTTTCTGCGTCTCATTTCCCCAACCCTCCATTTGCTCGCTTGCGTGCTCGAGTACTGTTTGTGTTCCGAACGCCGCAAAATAGACTGAGGTAACTAGATAAATGTGGGTTTGAAAATTGTTGTTCAAGTAGGTGCTAACTGCACGTGTCCCCCTCAAACTCTTACAAAACAATATTTGAAGAAATTCACCTACCTTGTGAGTGGAAGCGGGGAAGGCCATTGGTCGAAGGATCGCGTGGGGGGTGTCAGCCGTGGGCTGCAGTGTGTGCGATCAAAGACTCCTATTATAAAAAGACAATAGATCGAAATACTCATCTGCCATGAGAGTGAAAAAGACGAGTCAACACATCTCAAAGAATCAAAGAAAATCAAGGAAAAGAAAGGAGGAGCAGCAATCCACCGGAGAGCATCCCAATCAAAGCGCTTTCTGATTCCTGCATCCCCGCCAACCTACTGCCATACAGTAGTCTATCAACACGCACAGTCTGATGCACATGCAGCGATGGGAAATCTTCAATGATTTGTTCCTTATTCCCCGAGATATATCTCTACATGTCCCGCACGTCACTCAACCATTACCGTCCTTTTTTTTAATCCTTAATATTTTACGGTGTGATGGGTGGTATCTTTTCGACAATTATCCAAGAAAGAAAATATTCCAGTCTCCTTTTCCAGTTTCTCAATCTAAGCTTTTGCATCTATGCCGTCAGAGTCTGGCATTTAGCATGCTTGTGCGTACACCCACTTCTACTCTCTCGCTTTTGGAAAAAACTATCTGCACAGGAGGCAGTCGACAGTGCTTGCCACCAACATCGCTTAGCGAATCAAGATCATCCTCATTGTGTTAGCTGGAGCAAATGGCGCTAGTTGTCCTGCCTGCAAACATCGCTGCCCCTCACCAAAAAGTTATTTTATAAAATAAAAGATTCCGCGACGTCAATGTCTTGTATAGTACGGGAGGATGAAGGAGAAACAGAAATGGGATAAGAAAAAAAAGCAAAGTATCCAATAAACTAACCCAAATGGAAAGACTGAGAGTGTGATAAATCGAAATACTTAATGGATCGTATAACGGATTGTGGGGCGGAGAACCTGCCATAGATTTTACGTCCACACGGAAATGCATTGCCAAGACACGCCCAAAGACACAAGATTCTCCTCACACCTTCGTGCTTGTTTACACGCTCTACTGATGTATTGATCCCTTACGTATCAATCATGTTGATGCAGGGACGGCCAGTGGCAATGGCCCCACAGTCGTCATCGCTATCACGGACAAGCCAGCATGTTCAACCGCAACCCCAGCACCATCTCAAGCATGCTAACGACGACGACGATTGTGATGCCTTTGCTACTTTCAGCACACGTCCTATCACCTTGGCCCCGATCTTTCCCTTAATTTGGGCGATTGAGGTGGAACCAACGCAGCTATGTCGCATCGCCTCCTACCTGCCGTCTGCTCCTTTCCCCTCCTCCTCCTCCTCCTCCTCCTCCTTCTCCTCCTCCTCCTCCCCCTCCTCCTCCTCCCACTCATCTACCACCAAAATCACGGATAGCAGCAATCATGCCCCCTCCTCCTCACCTTTGCCACTACCAAGCACTCTTCCTCTGGCTGGATGCATTGCCAACCGCGCGAAAGCCCACTCCAGCTGCCTGTTGGGGGCCACCTACCGCATGGATGATCAAAGCCACCTCATCCCTCCCTCGCACCAACGACACATCAGTCGGGTGTTCTACGTACCGAATGCCTGTGGAGATATTGGCTGGTTGGCCTTCAGTCCCGAGCTACGGGAGGCGCTTAAGAAGGCGAAGACGAGGTAGGGAGGGAGGGAAGAAGGGAGGGAGGAAAGGATGGAGGGAAGGAGGGGGGACGGAAGGGGGAAGGAAATGACTATCGTTTATCATCTCAGCCGACCTTTTAACCCACTCTCACACTACCCTCCTTTCCCCGTCGCCTTTGATACGCCCCTTTCCCCGTCCCTCCCTCCAGTCATCTTTCTGCTTCTTCCGCCTCCTCCTCCCCCTCCTCCTCTCCCTCCTTCTGCCTCAAAATCTCCGCCTTCCCCAAAACAATGGAGCTTCAAATCGGTGAGGTGTTTCTCACAGCCTCAGCTTCCTCTGGCTGTCGGCTCGAGGAAGGCGACCTTTCTCCTTCTGCATCCCAAGCCACGCATATACTCCACGTTGTGCATTCGCCCGGTGAGGAGGAAGGAAGGAAGGGAGGGAGGGGGCAGGGGTGGCTCAGCAACGAGTCGTATCGTCACATTTTCTGAATCACTCTTCTAATTGCGCTTTCTTCCCTTATATCCCTCCTGGCCCCTGACCAATACACACAGATTGGAGTCCCTTGTTCTACTTCGGCCTGACCCAGAGCCACCCCTCGGCGATCTCCTCGTCCTCCCTCCCTCCCTCCCGCCCGCCCTCCTTCCCTTCCTTCGCACCCCCCACATTCGACAAGCTGCACTCCTCCTCCCTTCCTCCCGTCTCTCGCGCGTATTACAAAATGAAGGAGGTTTGGGAGGAGTACCTGGATGAGGAAGGGAGGGAGGGCGGGCGGTGGAAGGCCGAGAGGAAGGGTTTGGATGTGGGGGCATCGCCTGGGGGATGGACGCAGTACTTGAGGTGAGGGAAGGAAGGAGGGAGGGAGGGAGGGAGGGAGGGTGGGAGGGAGGGTGATAGAGTGTCGTTGCTACCACGGAGAGGGAGAGACGGAGGGAGGGAGGGAAGGAGGGAGGGAGGGAGGGAGGGAAAGCAAGAAGCGGGAAGATGACGTGAAAAAAAGTGGTTGGGCTGTAGTAACTCAACTGCCTTGTCCCTCCCTCTCTCCCTCCCTTCCTACCTCACTCCCTCCCTCCTTCCCTCCCCTTCAATAGCGACAAGCTATTTCGCGTTATCGCCGTAGACGGAGCCTTCCTTCACCCCTCCCTCCCCCCCGCCCTTCCCAACGTCCGGCACGTCATGCACCGGGTCCAGGCGGAGGAAGCGAGGGAAGTCTTGAAGGAGGAAGGGCCTTTCCACCTTGTCTGCGTAGATGTGAATCTGTTCCCACAGGTTAGAAGAAGAGGAGGGAGGGAGGGAGGGAGAGGTGTGCAGTCTTCTGTACGCATTTGGTAATTATAATATTTGACGCATCGACACCCTTCTCTTCCTCCTTCTCTTCCCCCTTCTCTTCCTCCTTCTCTTCCTCCTTCCCTTCCTCCTTCCCTCCCTCCTTCCCTCCCTCCTTCCCTCCCTTCGACAGGTTGCGGCCGATCTCGTCTTGCAGCACGTCTTCCCCTTCATGGCCCATCACTCCCTTCTCATCCTCACCCTTAAGTTCCCGCGCATACCCACGGGCCCTCGGTACGTCGGTCCTCCCTCCCCCCCTGCCTGCTTGTTTTGTTGCATTTCTTGTGTTGTCTTTCCTCTTTTCCCTCATTTTCCTCGCTCTCTCTCTCCCTCACAGTTATAAAGGCCTCGACTTCACTCCTTTCCACGAGTTCTCCACCTCCTCTCATTCTCCTCACATAAATCCTCTCCCCCCCCCCTGTCCTCCCTCTCTTCCTCCACTCCTCCCTCCAACTCCTCTCATTCTCCCTGAGATGATCCCTCCCTCTCCTCCTTTCCTCTCACTCTCCCTCCTCCCCTTCTTTCATCCTCCCTCACTTAATACATGCCTTCTCTCTTTCCCTCCTTCCGCCTCATAAAGCCTTCACAAGAGCCTGCGTGACTTGGAACGGATCTGGGCAGAGGACCCTCATATCTACTGCCGGGCCAGTAAGGAGGAAGGGAAGGAGGGAGGGAAGGAACGGGTGATGATGCGTTTGTTGTGGCTGCACGCCAACTCACCAAAAGAACGGACGGTTATAACGTGGGTGCATCGCCGGTAGAGGATGCTGGATTCATAAAGAACCAACACTGAAAGTACTCTCTATTTTATCTTTCGTTCATCACGACGCTTTCCATGGTGAAGCTTCAAGTATATTGGTAATATTCAACTATTTGATAGGATACTGACGGGTGCGAGACTGATCATCATTATCTCTGGTAGAAGAGTCCATGATTGATAAATTGCCTCATTTCACTCAACTCAACAAATTCCTCTTGCGAGTGCACCCTCCGGAAGGGCTTTGTATGACGCGTGAGGAGCAGCAGACGGACATGCACCGTGCAGAGCATGGCGGATCCATACACCCTGCACTTAGGTCTCTTACATATATTGCAGCTTTGCTCGCCCTCGAGAATTGTCGTGCTTAGCCTGTAAATCTGCTCGTCATCCTCTTTAGACAGAAAAATGGGCCCAACTTGGAGGAAATAACGTCAACGAGCTAACGGCCTCGCCGAATCTCGCTAATACCCTTATGGGACGCAACAAAAAGCGATGAGAGGGCACGCCAGCACACGCACCACACAGGGACATTTATCGACAACAATAAGAATGTAAAAGAAGCAAGGGAACGTGTGTAGGGATTGCGTCGATGGTTGTTGGCTTTCCTTTCTCCTTTCAGCAGCGTCATCATCTCTCCACTCTTATTTGCACACATACCACAAAAACCACAGCACACGATGTGCACCTTCCTATCCCACCTCGTGCCCTTCCTCCTGCTCCAGAGCTTGAATGGTCACCCCACTCTGCGGGGCGCGGACAAGTCTCTCACATTTAAGATTGACAACGACACCGAGACAGATCTGCGAGTCCATCGTCCCTCTGCCTCAAACATACCGCCACTGTCGTCTCTTCTTGCCAAAGCAGCTGCTGTATCAGAGACACCCGCGGGAGCCGCTGCTGCAGCAGCTGCCGAGTCACAAATCGCAGAAGGGGAGCACTGCAAGGTGCAATTTAAGTGGGTCGTCTCGCGGAATCAGCGGCCCTCGTCGGTAAGAAAGGAAGGAGGAATGGAGGGAGGGTAGGAGGGAGCTTGAAAGAGCTGCACATGGTCACCCCTTCTATTTTATCTCTACAGGACGGAGCTCTGGGCGTCATCATGATACTGGACCACGCCGGCAGAGAAAGCGACGAATCCACGACTCCTGCCTTCCGGGAGTGGGTGGCCGGCGAGACTTATGAGGACGAGCTTGAATTTGCGCATTGCCCGAATACCCGGATCCAAGGTTTTCGAGTCGTCTTTTATCCGTACCAGGTAGGCAGCAGGTACCTCTTCCTCTTTTTCTACTCCCTCGATGTTTTCCTCCCTTCTCGTTCTCTTCCCTGGACGCCTTACCCCCCTGCACGCCTCCCTCCCTCCCTCCCTCGCCCAGGTGCCTGGCTCCGGTCCGCCGGAGGAGGACGATCCGTCCTCCCTCTCATTCTCACACGTGGAGGCTCTTGAGACGATTCCTATTCTACACGAGACATGGGCGTGGGCGGAGGAAGGGGGAAGGGGAGGGAAACAGGGTCCGTTTGTTGTGTCAATGGACGACTATACCGTGGCCTGGATTTTGAAGGAATGAAGGTGAGAGAGGGGAAGGGAAAAAGGGGAAGAAGGATTGGATAGAGGCGGAGCATGTTTTATTAGGGTGATACAGGACAAGAAAGCAAGAAGACAAATAAACGCAATTAAGAGACCCCAAAAATGAGGGGGATAGCAGGGAAAAGATAATGCTCCTTTCCCTCTCGTTCTCGTTCTTCTTCTCCTTCTCCTCCTCTGCATTCATTTTACACGCCTCCCTTTCGTGTTATTTTCATCCTGGTGTGCTTTCTTCTTTTCCCCTCTGTGTGCCCATCGAGAGACTGGTGGCCGAAGCCCAACACCGCCTGGTACCTCCTCTCTCCCTCCATCCCTCCCTCCCTCTCTCTTTCTCTTTCTCCTCATTTCTATCGGACCTCAGACAAATCGATCAAGAATACAATAGCCTTTATTGCTGCTCTACTTCTCCTACTTAATTCATTCTAGCAGTTAGTCGACATCAGTAATATAAGTGCACGCTATTAGCGGTAGTTGGTGTGGGCCATGCATAGAACACGCGCCATGTCCATCTTACATCATACTGTTATTATAGAGCCGGGACCGAGACGTAACAATCCCGGCTTCCTTTATGGCTGATGATAAAAGAACAAGAACTTTGCGTGACTTATACACATTTACACTCTGATTTTTCCTTTTATATGCCCTATAGCGCAACTGGAGGATTATCTCGCCGCGCCCGGCCAAGTCCACTCCGAAGCAAGACGGCGTGCATCCGCCGCGCCCTCCAAGACACGCACGACGCCTGACGGTAAGGCACTCGTGAAAAGATCTTTGGACTAGTGGAAGCAAAAACGCGGTTGTGTTCATGTTGGTATACCATAGCAGCCCGGAGGCTCATCAGCTAAGTTTGGAAACTTTCCCATGATCAGTCGAAAACGTGTCAAGTCAACGTCCGTGTATTTCGCGTGCACTGCAACATAGCTTCTTGGAGCGGAAGGAAAGGGAAGGAAAGAAGGAAAGGGAAGGAAAGACAACCATTGCCAGCGGTGGCTAGTCCACTTGCGGCGTCTCCTCTGCTGGAACATATCCTTTCCTCCTTCTCTTTTTCCCCCCTCCCTTCCCTCCCTCTTCTCCGTCCCTGGACTCACCCTTCCCCTTTACTCCCAATCGCTTTTCTCACAACAAACAGTAGTGAAGGCAGGTGTACCGGTGCCTCATGCGTAATCCTGATGCCTTTGCTGTAGCACTAAACTAGGCACACCATCACGCACCATATGGCCGCCGCCCTCTTCCTCCCCACCCTCCATCCTTCCCTCCCTCCGGCCCTCCACCTCCGCCTATTCGACGCTGTCCGCGAAGGGGCCCTAGACCGGTTCGTCCGCCTTTTCTACCAAGCCGAGGCCACGCTGCTCTCCTCCTCCACACTGCTCTCCTCCTCCTCCTCCTCTTCCCTCCCTCCCAACCTCCTGCTAGAACGGCCCTCCCCTCAGCACAACGGCCGGACCCTCCTCGTGCATGCTTGCTATTACAACAAGGGAGAGATAGCCAAGTATCTGGTCGATAGAAAAGGTGCCCGGGTGGAGGCAACGACGAGGACCGGTACATAGGAAGGGGAAGAGGGAGGGAGGGAGGGAGAGAGGGAGGGAAGGAGGACTATTATTCATCACACAGGGTGATTCTCACCCCTCCCTCATTCCCTGCTTTCCTCCCTTCCTCCTTCCCCTCAGGCAAAACCTCCCTTCACTACGCCGCCATCAACGGCAGCGTCTCCCTAGCTTCCTTCCTCCTCTCCCGCGGCGCGTCCCTCCTGGCCACCGACGACGAAGGATACACGCCGCTCATCTGCGCCTGCTACTTCAAACGTGAACGCCTCATCGCACTCTTCCTCTCCTCCATCCCGCCCTCTCTTCCACCCTCTTGCCACGTCGACCTCCCCCTTGTGGCCGATGTGCTGCACGTGGGAAAGACAGCGCTCCATATAGCATGTCTCAGGCAATTTCCTCAGGGGGTGCAGCTGCTGCTGACCCAAGGTAAGCTCTTACTTCCCTCCTTCCTTCCCTCCCACCCTCCTTTCCTTCCTTCCTTCCTTCCTTCCTTCCAGTCTGCCTTCGTAGAGAGTGTCATTCTCATGCTCCCCTTCCGACATGCCTCCCTTCCTCCATCCCTCCTTTTGTCTTGGCCGTCACCATGGTGCAAGAGGAGGGTGTCATCCTCACCTCCCCTTCCCTCCCTCCTTCCCTCCCCTCCTCCCTGCCTCCTGCAGGCTGCGCCGACCCCACACTGCAAGACGAGAGAGGGAGAACTCCTCTTGATGTGCTCAAGTGGCTGCGATGGAAGGACGCTGCTGCTGCTGCCTTTGCCCAAAAATGTCTGGAGGAGGCCATGCGCGAGGGAGAGAGGGCATGGATGATGAGGGCGGGAAGGAAGGCAAGGGAGGAGGGAAAGAGGGAGGGAGGGGTAGGAGGACTGAGTTGTGGGGACGAGGAAGAGAAGTTGGAAGGGGGGAAGGGGGATGACATAGCTGGAAAGGGGAGGGAGGAGCGGCAGGAAGGGAGGAAGGGAGGGAGGGCGGGGAGGACAGATAACCAGCACCTTATGACTGACGTAGAGGATGAAAACGAGGACGAGGACGAGGAAAGTGGGATGAAGCGGATGACAGCGGTATTGACCTTTGTGATGGACAGTGATGAGCGTCGGAAGGGACTGTGTAAGGATTTATTCCAAGAGCTGATGGATTTCGTGCAAGTCCGGTGGGCGGGGAGGGTATGAGGGGGATGGAGGGAAGGAAGGGAGGGAGGAGAGGGAGGTAGCAAGCGGGGATTTGCAGATACACATAAGACAACAAGAGAATAAGGAAGTCAATGTGGGTCAACAGACTCACGAAAGGATTCAAGAAAGAAAAAGGTGGATCGAGAGGATACTCACAGGTCTGTGAGCTTCTCAGGTAAAGAGATAGACAAGAGCGAGCAGTGTGAAAACGAAATGAGATGCATGTAAATAAAGCCCCTTCGCCTTCTTGGCGCACTTCATGAAGGCTTCGTTTGTGGATAAAGAAGGAAAAAGACAAACACTTTGACAAGGAGAGCAGCGGTGAAAAGTATCCACTGATTCAGCCTGTCCCTTCCACAACTGGTATGTCCTCAAAAGCTCATGTGGAGCCTACTTCGATAAAATCACACCGTTTTAACAATCAAGAAGCGTCCACAGGCCAAGTTGAATGCTTCCACTCCAGCATATCGAGCTGTTGCTACACTCAATGTGTCGAGTAGGGGAGAGAAATGCTCCCGACTGTCGGCGGGGAAACAAAAAATCCCACACACTCGGCAGATGTACCCAGTAACACGACGCTACCAATCAATCAGAAAAGTAAAAATAGCAGTCGGTATAATGGGTAAGTGCACCGCTGTCATTCTTGCGGCTGAACCGACTTTCTGGCCCATAAAAATGGTGCCTAACTTTACGTGCGAATAGCAATTTACTTTGCACTTTATGGCTCCCCCTTTCGTCGTGCCATCACGGAGGAGGAATAATGACAGGTGGAATAATAAGGAGAGCTATATTAGAATGCAGAAATTAAGCGTCCTTTTTTCATGTCAGGGAAAACCAAAAAAGATATGTTTCAATGATATGCCTCGAATGTGGATCGCTTGCAAACCGTTAAGTCCTTCTCACGTGAGAGACGTCCGGGTCGAACACATGACCGCACGATCTTCAGTCGTGCGCTCTCCCAACTGAGCTATCGAGGCATGCCATATCTGAAGGCCCGATAGTGGTATGTATAGCAAGTGAAAGTAATCATCAATCCTCGAAGGAGACATAAAGTGGAACATACAAGGCATGTATGATATTGCATAGTTGCTTTCCATTATGGCTGAATATTGGACGTGCTGTCCTTTGCATGACTTTTTAATAGCGTCCACTGTGTTTGCCCAGTAACCTCATCCTTTTCTATCTATTTTTGCTCTTTCGAAGCTTGCCTCCTCCTTCGAGCAAGCAGGCGGCACCAACATCGTTTCTGTGACAAAATTGCCTGAGGAGAGACTCTAACATTTGTTCTCCCCGACGAAATCAATCCTAATCCTAGCTATCCAGGAAAAAAATATTGAGTTATGGGGGTGATGAGCGAGGGCTGGAGCCAGGAAGCGATGAAGCCAAAGAAGCGGCGCATGCCTACACAACAAGCATAGGGGGATGGGGGGATGGGGGGGATGGGGAAAGGGTAAGGGGGAGGAAGAGAAGGAGGAATAAGAAGAAATGAACTTGGGTAAACGCAAGACATTCACAACGCAGAGGATTTTTGGCGTGCACCGATAGCTATCGTAGTCATCTGCATCTCCGACTACCGTACATGCACCAATACCTAAATAAGAACATAGAGGGTCTTAAGAAGGAGGAGGGCGAGAGAAATCCCACAATTCTTTCTCTCCATCCTCTCTCCATTCTTCCAGCCCCGAATTCTCCATCCTCCTTTCCCTCCTCCTTCCCCTACTCCTTCCCTACTTCTCTCCCTCCCACACCTCCTCTCCCTCCCCCTCCTCCCCCTCACTTCTATCCTTCCCTCTTCCTGCCCTACATACTCCCTCCCACTTATCCTCTCTCCCCCTTCTCCCTCTTTCTCCTTCCCTCCCTCCCCCTTCTCCTTCCCTTCTCCTTCCCCTCCTGTCCCCCTGCTTGCCCCCCTCCTTCTCCCTCTCCTTGTCCTCCTCCTTCTCCCTCTCTTTCTCCCTTTCCTCCTTCTCTCCTCGTCAGCTCTGTGGGCTCTAGTACACGCTCAATACACATGAATGGGTCAT